>WSSedL1CaDRAFT_10001997_pt1 | contig 10921 bp, 7 predicted proteins | sample WetSurSL1Cattail_FD_9464 | JGI IMG/M metagenome (IMG submission 9464)
CGCGAGATTCGTCTGCCGATCTACGGTGCAGGTCAGCGGCTCGAACTCCGCGCCGAATCCTTCAACCTCTTCAACCATGCGCAGTTCGCCAACCCCATCACCACGCGCGGCTCGGGCTTCGGCCAGATCACCAGCACCGCGGTTATGGCACGGCTGCTGCAACTGGCGGCGAAGATTTCTTTCTAGAAAGCTCTACTCAACAACACGTTTTGAAAGGGCACAGCTTTGGCTGTGCCCTTTTACAAATCGATGATCTGTTTTATAAGGTGTGTATGCGCGCATTTTTGATTTCACTTCTTTCGCTCGGCCTCGCGTCGGCCTCTGCCTTTGCGCAACAGTCCGACCAGAGCATCCAGCAGGATGCGTTGAAGGCCGATGTTTATTTTCTCTCTGCTCCCGAGATGGCCGGACGCAAGACCGCCAGCCCTGAATCGCGCATCGTCGCCAATTACGTGGCCTCCGAGTTTCTGCGCCTTGGCCTGAAGCCGGTCGGCGACAACGGCAGTTACTTCCAGAACTATGACCTGACGGTGGCCGCACAGGACGACGCGCACACCGCGCTCACCGTGCGCAAGGGCAACGTTGAAAAAAGTTATCAGATTGGCCGCGACTTTGATCTGACCTGGATCACACAGACCACCAGCCCCACCACGGCCAGCGGCCCGGTGGTCTTTCTCGGCTACGGCGTACGCGCGCCCGAGTACGGTTACGATGAATTTGCGCACATCGATCTGCGCGGCAAGATCGTGCTCATTCTTCCGCATGAACCGCAGGAACGCGATCCGGCCTCAAAGTTTCTCGGCGCATGGCACACCTATCATGCCTACGACCAGTTGAAGTATGAGGAGATTCGCAGGGCTGGCGCGGCGGGCATTCTTGAAATCATCGAGAAAACGCCGCATCGCCCGCAGGCCGCATCGAGCGCGCCGCGGCAGGACTGGTTCCCCGAGGCCATCGATTCCTTGCCCGAGTACTGGGATCTGCCGGTCTTCGCCATTCCCGAGGAGTTGGCCGACGATCTGCTCTCTGGCTCCGGCCAAACTGTAGCCACGCTGCGCCACGCCATCGATGCGGATCTTCAGCCGCACGGTTTTGAACTTGCTTCCGTGCGGGCCACGCTCACCAAAGCGTACACGCATCGCCGCGTGGTGACTGCGCGCAACGTGCTCGGCCTGCTCGAAGGCTCTGATCCAAAACTGAAAGATGAGTACGTCATCGTCTCCGCGCATCACGATCATCTTGGCGTGGTCAATGGTCGCACGCAGTACGGCGCCGACGACAATGCCAGCGGCGAGGCTGCGCTGCTTGAGGTAGCGCGCGCCTTCGCGACGGCGAAGAGCAGGCCCAAGCGCAGCATTCTCTTCGTCTCCTTCGACAGCGAAGAGGCCGGGATGCTCGGCTCCTTTTATTATGCGAAACACCCGGTGCTGCCGCTGGCGCAGGCCGCCGCCGTGCTCAACATGGACATGGTTGGCCGCAACGAGGATTCCCCCACATGGAAGCTCGATGCGGCCTACACCGCACACAGTGTCAACCTTGTCGGCACGCGCTATAGCCCGGCGTTGCGCAGCGCCGCAGAGTTTGCCAATCGCCCGCTGCAACTTCATCTCGACTTCAAGACCGACGCCGAGGACAAGGAAGAGTGGCTGGCGCGCAGCGATCAGTATGTCTTTGTCACGCTCGGTATTCCGGCCATTCTCTTCAACACCGGCGAGCATCCGGACTATCATACGGAAAACGACACCTGGGACAAGCTGAACTATCCCAAGCTCGAAAAGATTGCACGGCTGGTCTACGGAACGGCCGAGGGCGTGGCCAATGCAGCAGAGCGTCCGCGCTTCACGCCGAATGCGACCTCTCATCCAGGCCGATAGAAAAGGAAAAATGATGCGTCGGTTCCTCCTGCTTTTTTTCGCACTGACCTTGTCTGGCTGCATCCTTGCGCAGGCGCAGGACGCGCCGCAGCGCTATGGCCACGGTTATCGCTATGAGCGCGCTCACTGGATCTATCTTCATCTGGAAGGCTCGCCCTATCAGATTGGATTGCAGCACGGCCGCCTTCTGGCACCGGAAATTGCCGACGCGCTGGCGGCCTCGCGGCTCGATCAGACGCACGACACGGGGCGGCCCTGGAGCTTTTTCCGCACCACGGCCAGAACCGTTCTGTGGCCGCAGATCGACAGAGAATATCGCGCGGAGTTGCGCGGCATTGCTGCCGGAGCCAAGATTGACCTTTGGGACATTGTCGCGCTCAACGCCAAGGAAGAGGTGCCCGACTACTACGTGCCGTGGCTCGATGCGCGCGAAAAACGCGCGGATGCTCCCAAGTTGAAGGCTCCCGGAAATTGCAGCGCCTTTGTGGCCACCGGCGCATGGACTCGCGATCACAAGCCGGTGATTGCGCACAATAACTGGACGGGGTTTCTGGAAGGCGAACGCTGGCGGGTGGTCTTCGACATTCATCCCACGCACGGCGAAAGCATTTTGATGGACGGCTACCCGGGCATGATTTCCAGCGGCGACGACTTTGGCATCAATAGCGCGCAGTTGGCCATCACCGAAACCACTATCACCGGCTTCAGCGCCTTTGATCCGAAGCAGACGCCGGAGTTTGTGCGTGCGCGTAAGGCCATGCAATATGCCCGCTCCATCGACGATTACGTGCGCATTTTTCTGGAGCACAACAACGGCGGCTACGCCAACGACTGGCTGCTGGCCGATTACAAGAGCGGTGAAATTGCGCGCTTCGAGGCCGGTTTGAAGCTGCACAAGCTCTGGCGCAGCAAGGACGGCTACTTCGTCGGCGCAAACTTTCCGAGCGATCCGGAGTTCATCAAGACCGAGACCGACTTTGACCCGACGAACCTCGCCAGCTCTCCCAACGCGCGGCATCTGCGCTGGGATGAGTTGATGGCCGACAACAAGGGCAAGCTCGATGCAGAGCTCGCCAAGCAGTTACTCGCAGACCATTGGGATAGTTATGAAAAGCGTGTCGATGCCGGCGATCGCTCCATCTGCGGGCACATTCACACCTCGCCGCGCGGCGTGCCCGAGTGGGAGTGGAAGCCCTTTATGCCTGCCGGCAGTGTCAACTCAAAGGTCGCCGATGCCGCACTGGTCGCGCAGTTCAGCTTTGCCGCGCGCGCGGGCCTGTCGTGCGGAGAAGATTTTCTGGCCGATGCGTTCTTGCGCGCGCACCCGGAGTTTGACTGGCAGAAGCCTCTGCTCCATGACATGAAGGGCAACCCGTGGGCCGCATTCCAAAGTGAGTCCGCACACAAGTAATGCGCTGCCTTGCCGCGCGTTCGACGAGGTGTAAATTCAAAATTTTTCTGAGCACGGGGTAAACCCAACGTTGACACTGTTGGGTCTACCCCAAACTGCGTGGGGTGACATTCGGCGTTTGTGGCACACGAGGGCCCAGCTTTGATTGGCAGGGGAAGTGCCTCTACGAAAGCAGAGAAACGAGAAGAAGAAATGGGTATCAGGTTGCCAATAAAACAGAAACAAAACTGGTAGAAGGTGCCGAAAAAGTAGCTCAGCGATGAAGCCTTATATAAAAGATAATAAATGGTTTGATGTAAACCATTTATGTTTGGATCACCGGAAAATTCACGGTGGCGTCATTATCCTCCGACGATAAACGCCGTTACGGCGCCGAAAATCTTTGGCCTAAGTTGCTCCAAATGACATTTCCGAATGCACTGCAGAGGTGCTCGGTCTCCAAGTGATGGATTCATGCCAGTAAACCATGCCTGAATTTCATCACGCGATTCTGTTTTTGCAAGCAGGCATACAAGCTCGTAGGTGAATCGAAGCCGTTTCTGGGCTTCATCGTCAGGCATCGCGCCTTCAATCCATTGATCGACATCGCGTACTGCGTGCGCTCCTCCGACGTAGGCCGTTAACTTTCGCCCGAGAATCTGCGATAGCTGCTGTGTGATTTCGAGAAAGGGAAGTGAATCTGTGCTCATCGTATTCTCCGTCTTCTGGTAAAGGATGAGGACCAAGCAAGAACTCGATCCCCATCTTATGCGTGTTATCGTATTACGATGGTTATGCCGAACCATCGTTGGGTGAAAATGCTTGAGCGAGGTTTATTGGCTTTCCTCGCCAATGTTGTTTTGATGAAGATGCCCGATGTGCCACCCGTATCCGTATGGGCACGGGTACTCATGCAGACCAGTATCGCCGTTTCCTGCACAGAAGGCTTCGGCAAAGGCCTTGCTTTCCCAAATTACCTTGGGCTTTCGGCTTTGGCAGTGCGGACATTTATTCCCATTCGTGATGGTGCTCTCTGCATGCTCTGGCGGCTGTGACGTGAACGCGCGATCGGCAAGAAGCTCATCAGATGCTGCTACAAATCCGACCTCACGAATGCGCTTTCGTCCGTCGAGGCGAGCCACACGTTTCTGCTCCTTGGTCAGTATCAGATATTGATAGACAAGATTGCGATGCAACTCCTTCCAGCTTTGACCGATGCAATGTGGATGAACGCCGACCATGTCCAGGTAAATGGCGAGTCGTCGGACCTGCCGGGAGATTTTGACGCTGTTGCGCCTCAGCAAACGACTGTTCTTTTTGTCTTCGCGCGCATTTCCAGTTTTTCCCTCCGTTGATTCCTGCGCCGTGTTTTGGCAATCGGGAAGATGACTAGGTGAAGGCAGATCTGCTTCTACCGTACTTGCATATTCGTTTTCTTCAAAAGCGCAATCACGCAGCCAATCTGGTATTGCAAGAATCTGTGCCTCAAGATTAGGCCACACTTCAAACTTGTGCGGGAGTAAAACGCGGCCTCCATCCGTGTACATGATCAGTCCCGGTATCAGCATGATGAATTGCGGGCATCGCACATGCATCTCTACCGGGTATTGGTAAAAAGCCAAAGCTCGGTCTCCAGAAACAGCACACAGCGTTTCTTCGATTTCGCTGGGATAGAGATCACGAATTGCCGCGAGAACGCCGATCGATGTTGCTTCAAGAACGACAGTTCCCGACTCGTGACCTGTAAGCAGTATCCAATCACAGCCTGGAAAGGCTTTCGTCCAAAGACAAAGTTGCTGCAGATCGTGGCTTGCACGCTCATCCTCAACAGGGACGGAAGAGTTGCCTCGAACATGCGGCAGGAAAAGACACTTCTTGTTGGCGAGCACAATCAACGCATCGGAGAGCACTTCGTTTTCTGAAAAGGGCAATTGCGATCTTGAAGAGGATTTGACGACGGAGAGCAATCGCTCTAAGAACAGTTGTGAAATATTACTTTTCGTATACATATTTCTCCTGGGCACGTCAGATCGAACCGATGGCGGAGGCACTGGCGTGGTTGGTTGGGTTGTGACTATCGAGGCAGAAAAGAGGAGGGATTAAGCGAAAAACATACGGCAATGGAGATGCCTGCTGCAGTAGTTGGTATGACAAGGCGAGAACATAAAATCCACAGAGGAAGACGAAATAGTTGCCTGCTATATCTTGTCTCCTGGCCTGTAAAACGTCATGCTGCCGATATGAGTCAAAAAAACGCAACCGAAGAAGACAGCAAGCAAGAGAATTCAGAATTATTACAACTGCCTCAACTGGATATTGAGCAAGCAATGCCACGTCGATCGTGGCATCAAGTATTAAGCGCTCAAGAGACAGTGCAACCTCGCGAATGGGCATTGTACTTGTGCCTCGAGGCTTTGGCGATGGCCAACAAAGACGTTGCACACAACATGTGGGCAAATGTAACGATCTCGCATCGCGTGCTCTGTGCAAAAATGTGCCTGCTAAAATGCGGGCTACAAAGATCACTGCGAAGGTTACAATTCCTGCATTTTATTGAGGTGCAGGTACCGGGTAGATCGCGGCGGAAAGCAACGACGTATCGCGTCTACAGTCAGAGTGCAGTAGATGAAATGCTGCGACTCAACGGCTGCACGTACTACGCGATGCAGGGAGGCCGCCGCAAATTATTTCGAGCGCTTTGTGTCTCGTAAGGGAAAAGTCCAAACAATGCACATTGCTATTGATATGCGTTAATGCTGCCGATGCAAAGAAGAGGAAAATACGAATGAATTTCGATAACGAAAAACCTTTAAATAGACTGATTCGTTTGCGCGACAAACAACACGGGACCTACTTACACAAATTGCTTGAATATCTGGATGCGCCGCCAACTCTTCCAGGTCTATTGCGCATTGCACAAAACCTGTCTGCCATTTTCGCGGATGAGACTGGAGCTTTGGCCCCGCTGAGAGATACGGATATGGTCGGCGCATGGAAAGAAGAGCTGCGATGGATGATCGCAAACAGCGAAGCAATCAAGAAGAAGTTATTCGATAGTGACCGGGATTCAGATCTGTTTGCGCGCAATAAAGGCGTTAATCCCGTGCTAAGATTTGGCGCGACACATTGTCCGGTTTATACGCGTCTATGGGAAAGGCCAGAAGATCCTCAATATGGTCGCAAATTCCGCGTGCTACAAGGGCAGGTGTTTTATGCATCCTTAGCAATCAAGCGCTCAATCGCAAAATCAGAATGGTGGCACGATGACCTCAAAAGAAATGTTTCAATAGGTCATTTATACAATTCAAGTTTGTCGCTTAAGCACATTGTCGATCTATGCCAGGATAGCGAAGAGTACAAAGCGTTTTTGAAAGCTGTGCCAATTCGTCTGCGTCTCAATGACTTTGTACGTCATATGATTGAACAGCGCTACGGATTAGACCGGCACAATCCCTTATATAGTGATCTCGGCTTACTCGTCTCTTTATTGAAATGGGGGGTTTATGGGCAGTATATCCCCTCGCCGAGGGAGCAGCATGGAGAGGTAAGAGGTTCCCTCAAAAAGGGACCGAAAATCCCGGAGGACGTGCAAGATTTTCGATCTGTGAGTCCTTATATACTGCGCAAAATAATAGACCCTGACGACGAAGAAGATACCGACGAAGAAAAATCTTCTGCCCGTGGAAAATTCGGCATAGATCGATATATTTGTTTGCCAAGGACACCAGGGCAAAACAAAGAGATTATTGATTCCGGGGACAACCCAGATGACTACTTGCATTGCCCTAGTATTGATCTTGCGGTGCATCCGCGCGGCGTCTGTCTCGACGCAGGTGGATGGCGCGAGATGGAAAATCAGCATCTGCCATGGACGTTACACGAATTGGCAGATGAAGAACTTGGTGTGACCTTACTGCGTCTTGAAAACCGAGTGCGCGCAGAAGATCCGCAAGCCTACGATATGTTGGCGTTGGCATACGCAACGCTATGGACTGGCCGGTCACTGAAGGATATCCTCGAGCTGAAGTTTTATTCCTCCGAGAAAAACGACCAAGATCTTATATCTTTGTCGACTTGCAAAAGTGATTGTGATCCGTCGGTCGATACATGGCATATACGAGCACTTAAGGTTCCGTACTCGAATAAGCAAAAAAGAACAATAACATACCAGGGTATGCGGCGTTGCCTTCCCATATTTTCGCTGTCCGCGAAAACGAACGTGTCTAAATTGATAGTTTTGCGAAGCAGCGCTATGGGCAGCACATATCAAGCAGGACGTGCGGACAAACTGTTTTCTGAAAATGCCTCGACATATAAAAAACGTCTCCAGGAAGAACTTGCCAAGAGATCCTGCCATGCAGAACTTGGTGATCTAAGCCGTGTCACCTTTGATCGTATTGGCTATGTGCTATTCCAGAGGATCGTCGACCTGACAGGTGGCGATATGGTTGCAGCATCTCTCATTACTGGCAGGGACATTGATATTGCGGAGGTCGATCGTTTTTATGCATCGCCGTATGTCTCAAGTTTGCAGAGCATTTATTTCGCTGCCGTGGCGAGTATTATGCAAGATCTCAAACCATTTAATTTGGAGTATGCTGCGGACATAATTGAAAACATAAACTGCACCGATGATGCTGTCGGTAGCGTTTTATGCCCTACCGTAGAAACCGTCAAAAGCGCTCTTTCTCAAATTAAAGATTATCTACAGTATGTACCGATAAAAACGGAGAGGAAAGGAAAGCAAGAAAAGACAGAAAAACTTTCTCCGGAAATGATGGAACATCACAATTACTATTCCTTGTGGACGTTGCTGACGGTCGGATGGAGTGTGGGATTTCGCGCCATCACGGATCTGTTTATTTGTGACACGGAGGTTGACTTCGTGTCAGGATTAACCGCGTTTCAGGATAAGGGGCCGGAGAACAGGTCGAAGACACGTCTTATGGCCTTGCCAGATTTTGTCCTGGCACAAATCAGAGAGTATGGCCAATACCTAAAAAATAGCTACGTACCAGACGATGAAGAAATCAGAAACCGACTTTATTTGTTTGACGAAAATGGAGAGCGACAAATTGCTACGCCGTCCATACTCAAATCGTATCTTGAGAGGTTTCTTCTCGCGTCGGCAAATACTTCTCGACATTTTGGCAGAACGCAGTGGATCGAGCAAGGCATGAACCCAGAGTATATATCTGTATGGCTAGGCCACTTTTTCAGAGGGGAAGAGCCGTGGGGAAAGTATTCGACTTTCCGTTATGCCGACTACTGCAGTTACATGAGGCAGGCCATGGCCTCCATGTTGATGGATCTTGGATTTGCGGCGATAGGCAGAAATGGAGAACACCTTGCTGAAAACAGAACTGAAGTGGAAAGCTTTCTCCGATATCAAAAGACTCGAATTGAATCGGGCAAAAGACCGAAGCACATTGAGCGCCATGCTCGAATTTATGGAAAAGCATGATTGCCGATTTGTACAGATTTTGCTTGGGAGCGAAGAAGGTCCGTGGCAGAAACAGGATGTGCGTCTGTTTGAGGAAGAGATCCTTTCGCATTGTGAAGACGCAGAGGCTAGAGTGTTCCTGCGCATTCTGCGCAGAGCCGCACTTGTATGGTCATCAGAGATGCGCATGGCCGTTGATCTTCCAAGGATGCCTCTTGAGAGGTTTTATTACTCGAATCCATTCGACGATGATTTTTGCGAATATTTGCAGGAATACGATCACGCGAGAGATGTGCTATTCGATCTGGCTTCAGACCTGAAGGATCACGATCAGAGTCAAAGTACACTGCTGAATATGATCGTTCTTTCTGCTGTTTTGCATGGAGGTATCTTCAGTTGCCTATCGATTGCGGCGCTTCTTCGAGCTGTTGCGGATATGCATGAAAGAACGATGATCGCGAATGGAAGATTGCATGTCGAATTGCAACTGAGCTGGCTTGGCTTTGACAAATCGGAGCTGCGGCGATGGCAACCCGATGCTCTAACCGCAATGCTATGGGCAAGGCTATCTCCTGATGCGGCTCAAGAATACGTTGCCCCTGTTGTTCGCAATGAACGCGAAACGCCGGTATCGGATGCAGTCGTATATGCACGATTCAAAAGGCAATTTAAGGTTGCATGCTGTACTGGGAAATCCAGAAGAGGTTTTTCATTGAATTCTATTGTGCAGGCCAGCTCCGTTGTGGCCTACACGCTGCTTCCTCCCATTATTGTCAGGTATGCGAGCAGAGAGATCGTTTCGCATTCACTTACAGCGGAGTCTTTCAGGAGATTTCATAGGGTAAAAGCATCATCTGGCATCAGGAATGAACGTATAGCGGCACAGGATTTCTCACACTCAAACCAATACGCACGGTGTTATCGCTCTGACGACCCTCTCTGGCTCCAATCGTTGTTAGCCTCGATCGAAAGTTCTGCTGCGCAGCAGGAACTGGAGTCCAGTCGTCAATCTTCGACTGAGTCGCTTGTGAAGCTCTTTGCAGATTTTGCGCTTTGGCTTCGCTCTGTCAGCGCTCCCTCCGGTGAAAAGTATTCCACGAAATCTGTTGTACAGATTGTCGGAGTTTTAGGCCGATATCTAGCGCCGTTTCTTGAAGATGTTGATCCCGTGACCGCGGACGGTGAATCGATGAGCGAGCTGTATTTTCAGGCGATGGAAGCAACTGGCCCGATCTCGATCAACCAGAAAAGGAAGGGAGCTCTTTCACGCGCTTTGAGTACGTTTGATCGCTATCTGGCAGGAATGCGTCCATCCTACTCCAAATCGAGGTTTCCATGGTTCCCCTCTGGACTTGCCAACGTTGATGCCAATCCCATCTCTCACGATGACTATGAGTCTCTGCTCAATAATATTGATAGGAACTGGCCTGTTGGTGATGCCGAAACACGCACCATTGCATGGTTGCTGGTTGTGCTTGGCTTTCGTTGCGGTTTACGCAAGATGGAAGCACTGTACCTCCAAGTACAGGACGTCATGGTTCTTGGGCGTGGTGAACTTATACTCCGCCCAACGGCATTGCGTTCGTTGAAGTCTGATAATGCGGAGCGCAGAATTCCTCTGGGAATATTCCTTTCAGCCGAGGAAATGGATAGACTGCGCGCATGGAAGCAACAGCGTCTCACTCACCCGGAGATTCAGCCTACGGATTGTTTATTCGGAGTTTCTGCTGGCAATGGCAGGCCTGTTTCGGAAAAGGTCTTTCAACGGATTCATTCTTTTATGCGCTCAGAGAAAGATTCTTCTACAGACAAGGAGCACTTCCACGAATTGCGGCATGGGTTTGCCACATGGATGTTTTTGGCGTTGATGCTATCTGATCTTCCAGAGGCCCCGGTTTTGTTTCCGAATCTTCCAAAGACAACCGCGTGGCTGTCAAAATGCAAAGAGTTAAGAACTGCATTGTTCCGCCACAAATACTCTTTACGTAAATATGCATTTATGTTGGCGCGGCTTCTCGGCCATGCCTCGCCGGGTACGTCACTTGAGAATTATGTGCATTGCGCAGACCTGCTACTTGCAGTGTTTTTGGATCAAGCGGAGATGATGCGCCCTTGATCGGCCTCTATATTTCTGATCCAGTCGCAATGTTAGTCTTTGGCCATGACCGAGCCTGAGAAGGCGGAGGGTGGCTGATGAAGAAGAAGCGATTCAGC
>WSSedL1CaDRAFT_10001998_pt1 | contig 10914 bp, 6 predicted proteins | sample WetSurSL1Cattail_FD_9464 | JGI IMG/M metagenome (IMG submission 9464)
GGCTCGGCTGCTTCCTCAAGAATCCGCAGGACCATTTTGACACCGCCATATCCTGGTTGTGTCATATCCGCATCTTTTGGCTCATCCTTTAGCATATGCTTTGGCATTCCTACCCCGACAGGCACCGACAGTCCGGTAATATAATTCATCTGGCTTACGGATTGTATGGATGGATCACCATGTCCAAAATCCAGAGGATAATCTATCAAAACACCTTTTAAATCAATTTCATCCATATAAGCCAATGCAAACTGACATGCAAGATCCCAATGGTCATCCGGGTCTCCATGCTGGTGAAACAGGTCTGTCTGGTGTATCACGGGAATACTCATTCGCTTATAGTCCTTCTTTCTTTTATCATTTATTAAGATTTTTTATTCTTTGTCACTTATCCCTTTACAGAACCTAACACTATTCCTGTAACAAAATACCTCTGCAGAAACGGATATACCAATAGGATCGGTATCATGGAAACAAATATTTTAGCAGCATTGAACGTCTTATTTGAGATTGTCATCATCTGCTTTAATTGTTCAACATCATTTATATTCTGTAAATCTATTTGAACCACCAGTTGCTGGATATAGGTCTGAAGCGGATAATGACTTGGTTTATTCATCAGTATCAAACCGTCAAAAAAGGAATTCCAATGGCCTACTACGGTAAACAGCGTAATAGTTGCAATTGCAGGCATAGATATGGGAACAAATATTTTCCACAAGGTATACCAGGGTCCGGCACCGTCAATAGCAGTCGCTTCTTCCAATTCCTTCGGAACACTTCTGAAAAAATTCATAAGTAAAATAATATTGAACACATTAACCGCCCCGGGCAATACCAATGCCCAGAACTTATCAATCAAACCCACCGTTCTTATCGTCATATACCATGGTATCAATCCTCCATTGAAAAGCATGGTAAAAACTATAGTCCACATGTATACATTTCTAAACCTGAATGCTCTCTGTTCTCTTGATAAAGGATATGCCATTATTATACACAAAAACATATTGATGGCGCCTCCCACCAATACCCTTTTAATTGAAACCAAAAACGAATTAAGAAAAACAGGATCATTGATCAGTTTTTCATAGGACGCCAGGGTAAAACCAACAGGCCATAAATATACCAAACCTGCAGATGCTTTCGATTTATCGCTAAGCGAAACAGCAAGTGTATTAATAATCGGTATTATACACAAAAAAGATATTATTATGAGTATCAAAATTATGATATAGTCTATTATTCTATTTTTTATGCCTTTTGAAACAACCATATTATATTCCCTCTTTTTACTCTTTCCTAGAATATCCTGTAATTAGCAAACCTGTTTGCCAATTTATATGAAGTTACAATTAATCCGAAACTGACAATAGATTTTATAAGTCCAACTGCAGTAGCAAAACCATATTGAGGTGCGCCAAGACCATTTTGTGTCCCCAGACCCATGCGGTATACATACGTGTCAATGATATCCCCTGTTTGGTACACTAACGGATTATAAAAGTTAAATATCTGATCAAAATTGGCATTAAGAACATTACCGAGAGCCAAAGTACCTAACAAGATTATTGTAGGCGTTATTCCAGGAATAGTTATATATTTTATTTTCTGCATACGTGATGCTCCATCAATTACAGCAGATTCATATAATTCCGGATTTATACCAGTCATTGCAGCAAGGTAAATTACTGCCCCAAAACCGAATTCTTTCCAAACATCCGTACCAATTATAATAGGTTGGAACCAGGCATTGCTTGCTAAAAAAAATACAGGCTGTATTCCTAATATCTCTAGTATCTGATTTACGATACCGTCCAGAGAAAAGAAATTGGATACGAATATATTCGCAAGAATAACCCAGGAAAGGAAATGCGGCAGGTATACTATTGTCTGAAGCGTTCTCTTGAACCAGATAGTTCTGATCTCGTTTAGTAAAATTGCAAATATTAAAGGTACAATCAGATTGGCTATGATTTTACCTACTGCTATGACGACTGTATTCATAAAAATCTGCTTGACATCCGGAATCTGAAACATATATATAAAGTTGTCCAAACCTACCCATGCCGACCGGAAAATACCCTTTGCCGGTATAAACTTTTCAAAAGCAATAACAATGCCAAACATGGGGATTATACTGAATATAAGCAGTAAAATCATTCCCGGTAACAACATTATATGATAAATCAATTCGAATTTGTTTGCTTTCATATAGACTCCACATATCACTTTAATATAATTAATAATTTGCATGTATAAGTAACGGTAAGGTGCAAAACAACTTGTTATTGCACCTTACCTTCAATAAACCTTATTGATTTAGCAATTCACTATTTACTCAAGGCTTCAACAGCTTCTTTTGTTATTTCATCTCCGCCTTGCGCTTTCCATTGCTGTACAAAGGTATCAAACGAATCAACCGGATCTTCACCATGAATAATCTTCAAATAAGTTTCACTTTCAAGTTTATCAAGGTTAGCCCATTTTGTGTCCATTGTTTTTGTCTGTCCAGGGAATAAGTTACTTATTGGATTTAGAGTATCCGGCACATCCATTGCACCTTCTCCAATAAGCCTTGCTACATGATCAGACCATGCGGCAATATCCTTTTTAGGATTCTCCTGATCTTTCAGAATATTGTTATAGAACCCCAATTCTTCCTGAGTTAATTTACCCGGATCTTTTGCGTCATATGCCTCCTTGATGTGCTTATACTGTTGTATTATTACATCATTATAATCCAACTGTAATGGTAAAGGCCAAACACCCCAGTTTACATTCAGATCCTTATAAATGGCACTTGCTTCAGTATCAAGCTTCTTAATCCCGGTATATTCCGTATTAATAACCTTGATAACTGCTTCAGGATGTTCATAACCTTTTTTAACAACTACCCAACTGGCATGAGGATTCTGGTTATATATATTATATTTGCCATTAGAGTCAAGTGGTGCCAGGAATGGTTCCCAATCGGCATCAGGGTTGTTTTTCATACTGTCCGGGAGCGGATAGTATGGTGTCCACCATGGAGCAAAATATATACCACATTTGCCCGAGGATAGGAGTGCATTAACATCCTCAGCTTTACGGACTGCAAATTCCTTGTCCAATAATCCGCCTTTATACATTTCGCTTAACTTGGCAAGGGCTGCTTTTGCCTCAGGTTGGATGGATCCATAAGTAATATTCCCGGAAGCATCCTTTATCCACTGCTTGGGATAAGCATTAAAATACCCGAATATCGGATCCAAAGAAGGAAAGTTGTTATACCGCCCTGATACCCAGCTTGAAAGCGCAATTCCTATAGTCTTTCCCTTCCCGTTACCGCCTGGATCCTTTTCAATAAATGTCTCGGACAAGTTTAGAACATCTTCAAGTGATTTTGGTGCCGCCGCTCCTACTTTTTCCATCCAGTCTTTTCTCACCCACAGCATGGAAAACTGATAACCAGGGTTCAGGTCAGGAACAGCAAGAATCTTGTCATCAAAAACTGCAGTTGTTGTTGCCGTATCTTTATATGAATCAAATACACCTTTCATGTATGGTGACAAGGTTTTATTGAACGCTTCAGTCAGATCACAAACCATATCTGATTCAACTAACTGATTTAATTGAGATTGCTGATTTAAAATCATAACATCTGGTATGTCACCGCTGGCAATAACTACATTAACCTTTTGTCCATAATTGTTTGGGTCCGCCAGCCATTCATATTTTATCTGCACATTCAATTTTTTATCGATATACTGCAGAAATTGGTTGTCTTCCATAGTATCAGGAGATGGAAGATTGGATGCCGCTAAGTTTGCTCTGCCTATATTCATGACTACAGGCTCCTCATATCTCCCGAACGGCTCGAATGTTGTATCTGCCTTTTCAGGCACAGTTGGCTCGTTTGAAGAAACCACTGCTGCAGTTGCTGAAGACTGCCCGCCTGACCCGTCCGCTCCGCCACAGGCAGTGACAATGGAAGCAAGTAAAAGGATTGTTAGCAAGATCGCTAAAGACTTGATTTTCATTCATTCTCCTCCTCAATAATTTAAGAAATAATAGTAATTACTATATGTTAAGTATAAAAGTTAAGGGAAAATATTTATAGAACAAATTCTTTTGAAATGCACCCTATTATTCTGTTTTTGTCATTTTTGATTTACAGTTCTGCAAATAACCGGCAGCATCCGTTTCCATTCATCCTCCGGTATATCTTCACTGCAAACATATCTGTCCCTGGTTGTCCAAACACACAATAAATCCAATCGTATCGCAGCTTTTGGGAAATTGATTGATATGGCATTCAGCTTGATTCATATGAAAGCTATAAAACTGAAATTGTCTTCGGGATCATATATCAGGCTTGCATTATCAGGTTCTGACTCTGTTTCTTCAAAAATTGTAATAAAATTCTCATTTTTCAGTATTTTAGAGGGAATATATAATGTGTCATATCGACTAATCAGCCAATAACGACCTATATTGAAACCGTTTATCCATACAATCCCCTTATACAATCCTGTAAGTAATATTTTCAAGTGCTGATAGGTATTAATATCCGTATTAATTAAGAATTTTGATTCATAAATTCGAAAAAGCCCATCTTTTCGTGCTTCAATTGTTTTTTCATGATCATATCCTGTAAACCCTTTGTATTCCCAATACAATTGTCCTCTATACCGCCAGTCCTGTATTCTATGGCTACAATTGAGAAATACTCCTTCGATTCCTTTAAAATCTTCATCCATAGAGTGAAAGCCCAATTGCCAATCCCCTTTTATTCTTCCAAGGTTCTCAACTAGAATGGAAATCGTGTTTCCTCCTTTTTTCAGGTGTATATCTGATTCAAAAGAAGGATGTCTCAGTCTGTTTTCTTCTGTTACAGCACTAGTCCGTATGAATTCACCATTTACAAAAAGGTGAATTCGATCGGCATATTTTTCTATAAAGAGGGTGGCTTTTTTATCAGTTTCAGATAATATGGCCGTGCGGTACCATCCATTTCCCTGGTATGTACCGTATAATGTCATATCTTGAGGCTCCATGGAACCTTCCCATTCACTATCGTCAAAGTTCGTTTCCGCTTCAGGGATTCCGTTTATGCATTTCCATCCTTCAAGAATTGGCATACTGGCTTTCAATGGAATCTCATTTTTTAATGAAACCTCTTCAATTCCACAACTGGATAATATCATTATCTTTTTCAGGGGAGTTTTTAAGTAGAACTTCCCTTTTTCATTTTCTACATCTGCATATTGCGGCCCGATATATATCTTATTCTCTGTTTTCCATATCGCTTTAGCTGTTTCATTATCAATTATTAAAAGATTGATTTCCTTTGCACCCTCGTGAACGGTGATTCTTTGCAGCGCCTTCATGTGAGCATATTGAAAGCAGACGGAATTCCCTCTTTCTTCTGTTTTAATATGCCCTTCGGAGGAAATATGAAAATCGCCTGAAAGTTTTAAAATTCCATTTCTCCCTCTTTCGTCATAGAGTATGATATATTGTTTATCCCCCAAAAAAACATTTTCTAATAATATTGATGTGGTCAGTACTAAAGTAATATTATCATTAATGGAATATTTGCATGTTACCGGCTTGATTTCTCTGCTTCCCAGGGTAGTCTGTATAAATCCTCCATCAGAATCTGGAATCTTTATATCTTTTTCGTGTTCTGCCAGGTTCTCCAGAAAGATTATTTCACCTTTGCCGCCTTTTCTTCGATGAATAAGAACATCAGATACTAATAAAGGCACATTAATGCAATTCTCTGAAATACTATCAACTAATATTTCCTCGACAGCCTGTGCATATTTGGCTACTTTTCTAGTAAGAAAGTACTTTTCCGTAAAACAGCCTGTTTCATTCAAAGGTGCGGTGAAATCATAGCTTGTCGTTTGAAGATACATAGTATTATAACCAAAGTTTGTTCCGCCATGCCACATATAATAGTTATAGCCTTGACCTCCATTTATGAGAATATGCCATGTGGCATTTTCAACATCCTGCGGTTCCCTTTTTACCTGATCTTCTTTAGATGTCCAGGTAGAATACCATCCGGGCCAGAATTCAGTACACATAACCGGAAATCCAGGATACTTATTCCTATACGCATTAAACTTCTCATGCGGTTCATGCTCGTTGATACATTCCAGTGCTCCTTTAAGCCCGCCTTCACATGTAATTAAAGGGACGTCAATACCATTTTCATCAAAAATTTTTTCAAGTGCTTTCATGTACAGGGTTGCTTCATGGTCAGACAGCCCTGCCAGCTTAATATTGCCCAGTTCGTTTTCAACCTGCATCATAATAATGGGGCCGCCTCTTGTGATCTGATACTTTGCAAGCTTTGGAAGTAATATGTCAAACCATCTTTTGACATACTTTAGATAAACCGCGTTATATCTTCTCGGTTTAAGCCCCCTTTTTTTCTGAAACCAAGCCGGAAATCCCCCGAAATCCCATTCTGCACAAATATATGGTCCTGGTCTGACAATAATATACATATCCTGCTGCAAACACAGATCAAGAAATTTCTCAATATCATTTCCAGCATTGAAATTATACTTTTCTTCCTCATATTCATGACAATTCCACGCAATATAAGTTTCAATGCAGTTAAAACCTGCCTGTTTCGCTTTTTTAAGCCTGTCCTCCCATAAATCCTCCGGTACCCGGAAATAATGAATGGTACCCGAAATCAGGAATCTTCTCTTTCCTTTGATTATAAAACTCTTGTCATCATAAGACATATGTTCACTAAAACGGTTGTTCATAGTATTATCCTTCCAGTAAATACAATCTGATTCTCCAAGAATTCATGCTGGTGAAATAAATCTGTCTGGTGTATTACAGGCATTTTCTTATTCTTATCATCCTCATTATACCCACTAAGCAAAATGATAGAATTGTATATAAAAATTATAAAATACATAAGAAACAATTTATAGAATAAATTCTTTTGAAATACACCCGTATTTTTTGTATCTGTTGAGTAACTTAAGTTGAAAATTATTGATATTCCTCAAAATACTATTTTATACTGTGGAATTTTTATAGTAACACTCGTACCTTTTCCGATTATGCTGGATATTTTAATACCAAATTCCGCGCCAAAAAAAACTTTCAGTCTGTCCTGAATATTTTTCAAACCATAACCCCCGGTATCAATTGAAAATATATTATCTAATATTTCCTCATCCATACCAGGTCCATTATCTTCTATTATAAATAATATGCTTTTATCTTTTACAAGCCCTGATATAACCAACTTTCCATTTCTCTCAGTTAATAAATCGATTCCATGTTCAAGAGCGTTTTCCACTATTGGCTGAAGAATTATCTTAATCATATCATACTCATAAATTTCGTCTTCAAAATCATATTCTACACTAAAGCTATAATTATGCAGGGCAAGTTGAATGTCTACATAACATTTTATATTGGCAATCTCATCTTCGATCGAGATAACATCCCTACCCTTGTTCAATATAGTCCTATAGAACTTGGAAATATTCCGGGTTATGAGACTTATTTCCATATCACCGATTTGGATTGCCTTCCAATTTATGAGAGATAATGTATTATACAAAAAATGGGGATTGATTTGAGCTTGTAAAGCCTTCATTTCAGCTTCTTTCTGCAGAATTTTACCTTGGTAGACCTCATCTATCAAAATACTAATATTTTTCAGCATTTTCCCGAAACGATTAGTCAGTTCGCCAATTTCATCTTTTGAACCGCTGGATACGTCAAGGTTTAAATTACCCTCCTCTGCAAGCCTCATTTTATAATTGAGATTATAAATTCTTTTCACAAGCGTATTAGAGAAAACCCATGTAATAAATAATAGAATAATAAGACAAGCCACTATAATAATTATCATAGCTTCTACAATTTTTCCCGCATTTATGGCAATCGCGTTCACTGGACACAAATAAGATAACAGCCAGCCGGTTTCATCAATTTTTCTTTTTATTAGTATGTATTGAATACCATTGATTTTTATGATACCTTCTTGAGATTCTGATAAAAGTTTATCATTGGAATTGTATTTACTATCATCAATATTGCTTTTTGAAAAAATCATATTGCTATTATTATCTGTAATAAAGATACCATATTCTCGCACGTTATTCATATCAATATCAAAAACAAGATTATACCTCATTTTTGTATAAAGAATATTAAGGGAAGCATTTTTAAACGGCTGATGAAATCTGGTTAATCCAATTAGCGACTGATTATCTATCATCCAGTGTACCAACTGGTCGGACATTACTGAATTAAACCATGAATTCGATTTTATTCTATCAATTGACTGAATAGAGTTGGAACGCTCAGTAATATTACTATTACTTGTATAAATCACCATTGAGTCGATCTCGTTATTAATGCTTGTTATAGAAATAAAAAGTGGGTCCAATACTTCTGTATAATCAACATATTTCTGAAAATAACTTGAATCTTCATTATTTATAATCTGTGTTACTTGCTGATTATAGGTAACAAAATACACTATGTCGTTATATCTTTTAAACTTTGAATTCAAAGTTTCCGCAATCTGACTTATGGACTCATTGAGCCCTTGCTCAGCTTCAATAAGTAAAAAATTCTTAGCTTGCTCAAACGAATATATCCCAAGTATTGTAATCGGAATGATACTTATAACTATATATGAAAAAAATAATTTTTTTTTGAATTTCAAATTTTTAAAAAACTTAAGAAAATAGTACACCGGGTTATACTTTTGCAAATTATCCATATTTTTCATCCTCCATTCTCTCTATATTTTGCAGGAGTCATGCCGAAATGATTTTTAAATATTGAACAAAAATAAGAAATCTTATTGTAACCTACCTTTTCACAAATATCCGAAATTTTTAAATTGGTGTCATGTAGTAATTCCCTGGCTTTTTTCATTCTAAATGAGATAATATATTTGATAATGTTTTGTCCTGTTTCCCGTTTAAATAAGTAACTTAGATAAGTTGGATTCAAATAAACTTTATTTGCAATATACTCCAAACCAATATCTTTCATATATTCATTATCTATTATCTCTAAAACGTTTTTAATAACTTTTTTGCTTGCAAAGTCTGTATTTATCCGACTATTAGACGTTAAAACGGAAATAAGACCGAGCATGTCCTCTTTTAAATTAGCCATATTATTTTCTAAAAATATCTTTTCCAGACTAGACTTAAATAAATTTCCATCCATCCTGGAAAATTTTTTTACAGCTTTTTTTGCAATATCTGCGCAAATATATTTTACATAAATTGGTGAAAGGCTAACATTCTCTTTTAATGTATTAAACAAACAATCAATGCTTTTTCTCATATAATCTACATCTGCTGACTCTAATGTCGCATATATATCATCAATGATATTATCTATAATATCCGTCGAAACAGAAATATGAGGAAAGCCCCCATCCGAAAAAAGAACTACACTTTCATTAAAAAAGAAACTATAATCAAGCATCTGCTCTATTTTTTTATATTCCTCATGAAAATGCTTGATTTGTCTTACTGTATTACTGAATATCAAACAAGCTTTATGATTTTGGTTTAATGTGATTGACTGCAAAATCTTCTGGCCTACTTCTTCTAAAACATGTTTATCTCTCTCTTTATCAATATTTTTAAAGAGTACTACACTTTGATATTCGTTGAAATTAAGATATTCAAATTCAAGCTGAATTTTATTCTTTAAAAAGTCAATAAACTCATCATTTTTTAATTCAAAAAATCGTTCTTTAAAATCAATAAAAAGTATAACTAAACTTTCATTAAGCAAATCTACATTCATTTCTCTTAAACTTTGTACATATTTTTCATCTCTTATTGCACCATTTAGTAAATCAATAATTAGCTTTTCTTTTTCGTATACAATTCCTTTATTATATACTTCCGTGAATTTTTCTACTCGCACTGCTTCCTCTTCATCATCAGAACAATTCTTGATTGTTTGGGTCATAACATTAAAAAACTCATCAGGATCAATCGGTTTTAATATGTATTTTTGGACATTATTCTCAATAGCTTTTTTTGCATAATCAAATTCGCCAAAAGCACTGAATATAATTATTTTAATATTTGGATTAATATTTCTCGCATAATGGGACAAATCCAACCCATCCATAAACGGCATTTTAATATCAGTAAAAAGTATATCAATATGTTTTAATTTCATTAATTCAAGTGCTTTTTTACCGTTCCCAGCTTCAATCACCTCAATACTAAGATTAAATTTGCTAATAAGGTATTTTATACCATCTCTTTCCACTTGCTCATCATCTACAATCAGCATAGAATACATTTGCAATACACCTTCCTGCTAGATTTTGAATACAGTTTATCCTGCCTTTATATGATTATATCATATCGCGGCAAAGCCTCCAGTATTCAGTATCGATTGCATTTTTATACTAAATACTGGATACTTACTTCTAAGTCCTAATATGACTAAGTTACAAGACAAAAGTCTGCAAAAAAGCAAACCAATTTAAAGGAATACTATATCCTTCACTCTTTGCATCCATACTAAAGACGATCGCGTCAATTTACTGTGGGAAAATTTCTCAGAAACTGCACTGCTGGCTGTCATGTTTGTTAAATGACTTTTAGTGCTCTGTAAAATCCTGTTACCTTTCCAATCAAGATTACATATTTTCTCATTACTTTTCGGTTTCAGGCCTTGGTGTGTATGTGTATTCATGGATATGTCCGATGTAGACTTAACCTTCAAGCCACTCCTTATTCAATTCCATATTTAGCGAGTTTTCGATCCATCTCCACTTTTTTTTCAAAAGGCACTCTCATTATCATGTGATGTATACCGTTTCCCGTTCCAATCTGCTCAATGACGGCATCGATACAATTAAAGCCGTGGAACAGCTGAATGTTTTTCCCT
>WSSedL1CaDRAFT_10001999_pt1 | contig 10912 bp, 9 predicted proteins | sample WetSurSL1Cattail_FD_9464 | JGI IMG/M metagenome (IMG submission 9464)
TCATATAAGTGGCTCGCTGACTCCAATAATCGTTGAGAGCTACCGCTTGTTGATAGGCAGACATCATTTTAGGCATATTAATTCCCTGATTAACACCATAAGATGCAGAATAATTGATTTTCGGCTTACCTTCGCTTCCTCTTTTTGTTTTAACGATAATTACACCATCTCTTCCACGTACCCCATAAACTGCTGCTGAAGCATCTTTTAATACAGAGATGTTTTCAACTTCCGAAGGATCAAGCATATTAAAAGCATCGAGATCACGAATGAATCCATCAATAACGAATAATGGATTGGCTGTACCAGAGAAAGAACTTGATGCCCGAATGCTTATTGTTGGACTTCCAATAGGGTTACCTGTAGGTTGATCAACCTGAACACCAGGCATCTGTCCGGCCAATACCGTTGCTAAACTTGGAGCTGGATAATCCTGAACTCCTTTCATATCCATACTCGTAACAGCTCCTGTCACATTGGCTCTTTTTTGTTGACCATAACCCACTACTACAACTTCATTCAAGGTTGCATTATCTTCTTTAAGAACAATATGAACCGGTGTAGTTGTGGCTTTGACTTTTTGAGAGGTATAACCTACGTAAGTTATTGATAGAATAGAATTTGCGAGCGTCTTAAGACTAAATTTTCCATCAAAATCGGTGACAGTACCAATAGAAGTACCTTCAATAAAAACTGAAGCTCCTATAATTGGTTCGTTTTTTTCATCTACAATTTTTCCCGTCACTATAACCTGTTCGTTTTGCGAAAAAGCATTCAGTGGTTGAAAAAATATGAATACCGCCATTAGAATAATGGGGGTAAGTTTACAGACCAAATTTGTTCTGTAATTTTTTGTTGACATTTCTCTATTATTCATAGATTAAACTTAAATTGTTTCTATTTTGAGTTATATTAAAAGTACTGCGATTATTTCATTATGAATGTATAAGAAGTAAAAATAATTTATCCTGTTTTTTGCTGATCTTAATATCAAACAGCAAACTATTATTCAACTATTTATTAATCAGAAATTAAAAATCCATTTTCTTAAATCGTTTCTGATTTTATTAGAGTATCAAATAACTATTTATAGATACGACAAAACAATTAAGAATACAGAGAAATTTGTTTTATCCAAACCATATAAAAATTTGTTTAATAATGACGAAGAGAAACATTTAATGTAATCATCCTGTTTAAAATACTTGAAGAAATTCTAAGTAAAGCAAACAGAAATCTTAATAGATAGAAAAAAGGCCGTAGTATCTACGTAGGTTCTGTGGTTGAATAAAAAATTCGAATAAGAAACAATTGATTAATAATTGAATTAACAAGACAAAAGGAGTTACATAACCGCAACTCCTTTTATCGTATAAACAGATTTATTCTTTTAAAATAAATTTGGGATGATCAACGAAAAAATCAATATTGCCATGCCAAGTACTAAAACCCCTATGGTAATATTTTTTACACCCTTCCATTCTTTCAGAATAATTCCCCAGACATTACTAAATGTGATATTTAAAGACATCAATATACTCCACGAAAAAGCCATCATCACACTACCTTCGGTAAGAAAACTTTTACCCATAGCCAGTCCGAAAAACTGTGAATACCAAAGAACTCCAGCCAAAGCCGAAAATAATACATTGTTAGTAAATACGGCTCCAGATACTCCAAAATAATCTTTTATTGTTTTATTTTTAAAATTCTGGAAAAGACAATAGATGGCATTTGTAATAAATCCACCCATAGTAATCATTAAGATGGCTGGAAGTCCGGCATATAACGCTTTGGTACCTAATGACAATGCGGTTGCCTTTATAGGTTCGGCAGCTTCCAGTCCGAGACTGAAACAAGCACTCATTACACCTGCAAGCAAGGCCACCAGTAAACCTTTGCCCAAAGCAAAATCTTTTACCGCTGCTTTTTTCTGTTCATCAGTCATATTTTGAGCACGCAGGCTTCCTGCGTACCCTATAACAGCAATGCCTGCAATAGCGACACTTACACCTATCAAAAGCACTAATCCTTCTCCATGAAGTAAATCCTTACCAACCATCAAGGCAGGAATAAGGGTTCCGAATGCAGAACAGGTACCAAGTGCAATAGATTGCCCCAAAGCAACACCCAAATAACGCATACTTAATCCAAAAGTAAGTCCACCTACGCCCCAAAGTGCTCCGTAAATCATTGCTTTCCATGCAGCTCCATCAGACGATGTAAGTATTTCGCCTAAAGAATGACCAGCCGGAACGGCTAATAAAGCTCCCAGATAGGGGAAAATAAGCCACGCAAAAATTCCCTGTACCAACCAGAAACTTTCCCATGCCCACGATTTTACCTTTTTTATAGGAACATAAGAACTACTTTGTCCTAAACTGCCTATGGCAATAATGATTAATCCGATGAGTGTGTTCATAATATTAGATGTGAGTAGCGGGTAGTGATAAAAAAGATTTTATTCACTACATTATTTTTTATCTTTTAAGGGTGACATTTTGTTCGTACTTTTGGATGTCAGCAATATAAGCATCGCCAACAATAACACCTTTTTTCGCACAGTAATAATTAAAAATAGCACCCCAAGGCATCGATTTAGCCTCTTCAAGCAATGCCATACGTTCAAAGTTCTGACCTTTGGCTTCATATTCGCGAAGTTTAGCAATAGGTTCAAGAAGCGCTTGAAGAAGTGCTTTTTGAGTTGCACGAACACCTACAACATAAGCGCCGATACGGTTAATGGAAGCATCAAAATAATCAAGACCAACATGAACCCGATCAATAGCATCGGCACGAACGATCTCCTGTGCAATTGCCAAAAGTTCTTCGTTCAGAATTACCACGTGATCACTATCCCAACGAACGCCACGTGTCACATGAAGCATAATCTCAGGCAAGAAGAGCAAAAGTGACGAAATTTTATCCGATATGATTTCGGTTGGATGGAAGTGACCAGAGTCAAGAGTTACGACAATATTATTTTTAACTCCGTATCCCATATAAAATTCATGTGAACCAACCGTATAATTTTCTAATCCAACACCAAATAATTTACTTTCGATACAATCAAGCATATATTCATCGTTGGTTTTGTATTCAAAAATTTTGTCGAGAGACTCTTTCAGATTTTTACGATACTGGAGACGATTCACTGTAACATCTTTCGAACCATCCGGAATCCAAATATTGTGCATACATTTTGAACCCAATTGACGACCCATTTCTTCAGCAATTTTACGACTACGGATAACGTGTTCTATCCAAAAATTGCGAATTTCAGGATCAGGATGCGACAACGTCAATCCATCTGCAAATTTAGGATGTGAAAAACAGGTGCAATTGAAATCAAGTTTGTAATTTTTTTCTTTTGCCCAGTCTATCCAACTCTGGAAATGTTTGGGCTCAATTTGATCGCGGTCAACAGCCTCTCCACCAAAATCGCCGTAAAAAGCATGGATATTTACACGATGATTTCCGGGAATCAACTCCATGGCTTTATCAATATCAGCACGAAGTTCTGAAATCGTACGGGCCTTACCTGGATAATTGCCTGTCGCCTGAATACCTCCGGTTAACACCCCATCAGGATTTTCGAAACCGGTTACATCATCCGCTTGCCAGCAATGAAGTGAGATAGGTAATTTATCTAATTGATTGAGGGCTTCAGCCACATCAACTCCGATTGTAGCATACTGAGCCACAGCTATATCATATGCTTTCTGAATTTGTTCGTTCATGATATTTATTTTAAATGTTTTTTATTTTGTTACAGATATAAATCGTTGATAATATAGATTCCATTCTTCAGTGTTTTCGGGTTTATATTCCGTCAGTTCAATAGAATCATTTATACTGTTTCTCATAGATTGGATATCCGAATATAATCCGATAGATTTTGCTTGAACCATAACATTCCCAATTGCCGTCGCTTCCATTGGACCAGCAATTACAGGTATTCCCAAGGCATTGGCAGTAAACTGATTCAACATGGCATTTTTCGATCCACCACCGATTACATGTAAATTTTCAATCGGAAAAGTGGCAAAAGATCTCAAACTTTCCAAAACCTGACGATAACGGAAAGCAAGACTCTCAAATATACAACGTGTAATCTCCGATTTTGTACGCGGTACTACCTGATTTGTTTTTTCGCAATAATATTGTATGGCTTTTACCATCGAAATCGGATTGGCAAAATCGGCAGCATCAGGATTGATGAAACTGATAAAACCATCAGTGGCTTTGGCATCGGCAATCAATTGAGGATATGAATTTTCATCAGACATAGTTCCCCATTCCAATCTGCATTTTTCGAGCAACCACATTCCGCAAATATTCTTCAGAAAGCGAATAGTTCCTTCAATTCCACCTTCGTTGGTGAAATTTAATCCGAAACTTTCGTCTGTGATAATCGGTGCGTCAGTTTCAATACCCATAAGCGACCATGTGCCGGAACTCAGATATGCAAAGTTTTTTCCTTGCGCCGGAACAGCTGCTACAGCGGATCCCGTGTCGTGTCCGGCTACTGCAATGACAGGAACAGCGCCCAAACCTGTTTGTTTTTGTACAGATTCGGATAAAATTCCTATTGTTTCGCCCGGAAAAACAAACTTTCCGAAGTTACTTTCTTTCAGTCCAAGAGCCTTTAGTAAAATGGGATCAAAATTTTTGGCCTTTGCATCAAGCATTTGCGAAGTAGAAGCAATCGTATATTCCGTCACCATTTTACCTGTAAGCATGTACGATAAAGCATCTGGCATAAATAGAATTTTGTCCGCTACAGGTAAAATAGCAGAGTTATGCGACTTCATTGCCGAAAGCTGAAACAAAGAATTGAAATTCATAAACTGAATGCCGGTAGACTGGTAAACCTGATCGCGCGATACAATTTTGAAAAAATTTTGTTGTGCATCATCGGTATGTGGATCGCGATAACTATACGGATTACCAAGCACTTCTCCATTGTTATCAAAACAAACAAAATCTACACCCCAAGTATCTATACCGATAGATTGAATTTCAATATTTTCTTCAGCAACTATTTTTAATCCTTCCAGAATCGATTGATAAAGTCCGAGAAAATCCCAGTAAAAATGTCCGTTGGCTTCAATTATTTTGTTGGAAAAACGATTTATTTCGCGCAATTCTATCGAACCGCTTTTAATCATACCCAGAATTGTACGTCCGCTGGTGGCTCCGAGGTCAACAGCAAAAAAATTGATGGTTTTCATGTCTTTGTGGTTAATATACTATTGATAATTATAGATTTACATTGGTGCAATTTTCAATGCCTATATTGCTTTGTTTTGTTCCTTTAACGCTGAAATCAATAAATTTCCAGTTGTTTGCCCATTTAATTTTTCCGACATTTTCTCCTTCAAAATGGACGTTTCTGAAAGTGAAATTGTCAACAGTGCTCGCTTCAATTCCACCAATATTAATACAAGTAGAAGCATCTTTTACTGAAATATTGTCAAAGAAGATATTCTTAAATTTAGGTGTTCCTTGTTTAGGTTCAACAGGGAGGAGCATCTTTTTCCAATGATCAGGAATACTGTCGGCATTATATCCCTGTGGTAATAATGAATTACTATAGGTGGGATGCCAGTTCAAATCGACAATGAGCGGATCGCGTACACCGATCATTTTAATATTCGAGAGATATATATTTTCGATAGTTCCGCCACGCTGAGTAGTGGACTTAAAGCGTAAACCATACTTTGTTCCCATACCCTTCAGGTTATAAGCCACGATATTTCTGATTCCTCCAGAGGTTTCACTTCCACAGGTAAATAATCCGTCGCCATGACCAGCAATGCAATTGCGAATAACAACATATTCGGTCGGACGGTTTACGCGAAGTCCATCAGCATCACGTCCAGCTTTCAGACAAATATTGTCATCATTGCAATTTATATTGCAGTTTTGAACCAGTATTTTGGATGATGAATCAATATCAATACCGTCGGTACTTGGACCTCGTCCTTCAATATTATTACTGATTATCACTCCATCTACTGTAATATAAGAAGAATAAAGGATATGTAAAGACCAAAATCCAGGTTGATAAATCACTACATCTTTTATCGTTACATTTTTGCAATCGGAAATTAAAATTCCCTGAGGACGGTCACAATCGTAATCCACTATCCAGCGTAATCCTTTAGGGTCGTATATCCGGCGCATATTCCAGTATTTGTCCCAAAACACTTTTCCTCTTCCGTTTATGACTCCATCACCTGTTATAGCAGCGTTTTCCTGTCCAATGATATTGACTAAAGCAGCCGGCCAGTTCATTTCTATCCCTGCTACACGGGTATCAATACGTTTATAATCCGAAATATTTTGACTACCTATAAGCATTGATCCTTTTGGAATTTCAAAATTCACATTGCTTTTTACAAATAATGAACCTGTAAGATAAATACCCGGACGGAAAGTAACTTTTCCTCCTCCACTTTCAGCGCATCTATCTATTGTTTTTTGAATGGTTTCGGTACAATCAAAAACAGCATCGCCAATAGCTCCAAAATCATTTACAAAATAAGTATCAGCAGCCTTAGGGAAAGACTTTGCTCCAACATCGTTCATCCATTTTAGTTTAGGAACAGCCAAAATGGAGTTGCAAACAAGTGTCGATAAAAGAACAAAAAATATCGAAAGCGTTTTTTTCATTGTATTTTGATTATAACCACACAAAATTAATTAAACGATTATTGTGGGTATTAATTGTTTTGATTTTATAGCTGTATATTTTGGTCATCATATTTACATGAAAATAAGCCACTTTGTTAAAATAAGCAAATAGTTTGAGATATTTAAAAAGTTTGATTAACTTTGCACCACAAAGTACTTTTATAATAATAATTTTATGGATAAACAATTGGAAGATTTGAAAGTTATTCGTGAGATGATGGAGAAATCTACAAAATTTCTGTCATTAAGTGGATTGTCCGGCGTGCTGGCTGGTCTCACAGCCATGTGTGGTGCTGCTTTTGCGTATTTCTATCTTTTACGTAATCCTGAAGCCACTGATTATACCAAATTTCAGGAAATGATAATCTTGTTGGCAGATGCTCTGATTGTACTTGGTATTTCGATTGGGTTTGCTATATATTTTTCATGGAAAAAAGCTAAAAAATCCAATCAAAAACTGCTGAATAAGGTTACATATAAAACCTTGTATCATCTAGGTTTACCTTTAATCGCCGGAGGAATTTTTTCGCTCGTATTTTTATTAAGAGGCGACATCGAAATGGTTGCATCTTCTACTCTTTTGTTTTATGGATTGGCATTGGTGAATGTTTCCAAATTCACTTATCCCGAAGTGCACTATTTGGGAATAACAGAAATCATTCTTGGATTACTTTCGGCTATATTTTTATACCACGGAATCATCTTTTGGACTATAGGTTTCGGATTCTGTCATATTTTATATGGTGTGTTGATGTATATAAAGTACGATGTAACGAAATAGAACTTATACATTGACATGAAAAGTATTATCTCCAAATTAAATAAAGGTTTCGAAAGCCGTGTTCGACTGGGAATTATGTCAGTGCTCATGGTGAATGATTCTATGGATTTCAATGCACTGAAAGATTTACTGGAAGTCACCGATGGCAACCTTGCCAGCCATTTGAAAGCACTCGAAGGTTTGGGTTACATACACACTGTCAAACAGTTTATTGGTCGCAAACCCAATACCAGTTACGAAATTACCAGTGCTGGGAGAGAGAGTTTCAGCGAACATCTGAAAGCACTTGAAGAATTATTGAAATAATTTTTTTGAGCCTTTGCTTTGTATTTCAAAGTACTTTTAATAACAATTTAAATATTATGCATTATGGAATCAAAAAACAAGAAAGCTGAAAAATTCAGCAAATCAGTTACGTGGAAGGCCGTGATTATCGGTGTAATTTCTCTCATTTTATTAATGCCGGGAGCAATGATTTTGGATTTAATCAGAGAAAGGCAAACAAGAAGTGCAGAAACCATCAACAAAATAAATGATCTGTGGAGTCAGGATCAAACATTGGTAGGCCCAATTCTAACAATTCCTTACGAAACGGTGAATGTGACCGAAAAAAAATTGACAAGTGTTCAACGTCATTATCTGAATATTGCTCCGGAAATACTGAAAATTAACGGAAAGATATTACCGGAACAAAGACATTATGGTATTTACAAATCTATTTTGTACAAAAGTGATTTGAAAATAGAAGGATATTTCCCTCCGATTGATCTCTCGAAAGTAACTTATACACAAATATTATGGGACGAAGCAATAATTAGGGTTGGAATTTCGGATCTGAGAGGTGTTTCCCAAAATCCTGATTTTCTACTGAACGGAAAACATTTGACAATGGAATCAGGAGGTTCTCGCTCAGATATGATTGGAACAGGACTAATAGCTGTTTTGCCTATATTATCGGAAAAAGATATATCAAAAAAACTGGTATTTTCGTGTCCGTTGTATTTAAAAGGGAGTAACAGTCTCAATTTTATTCCGGTCGGGAAAACAACTAATGTAAAACTAACAGGAGCATGGAAATCGCCGGGATTTACAGGAAATTTTAACCCTGATCACAAAATATCTGATAAAAACTTCTCCGCCGAATGGAATGTGTTACATTTCAACAGAAACATACCCGAAAAATGGATTGATAATAGTCTGAACGATTTGAGTGGAACCAATTTCGGGGTGAATTTGGTAAATACAGTGGATCATTATCAGCAAACAGAGCGCTCGGCTAAATACGCTATTATGTTTATCGTGCTAACATTCGTTGTTTTCTTTTTCGTAGAAATTATTACCGGTAAAAAAGTACATCCGATACAGTACATTCTGGTTGGTTTGGCGCTTATTTTGTTTTATAGTTTACTGCTATCAATCTCCGAACAAATAGGATTTGGTTGGGCTTATCTGATTGCAAGCGCAGCAATTATCGGCATGATTACCACTTATGCTAATAGTATCTTTAAAAACAGGAAAGAGTCAGGGCTATTGGCTCTTATTCTATCTGTGTTGTATGCATATCTTTACGTGGTAATACAAATAGAAGATGTGGCATTGCTGATAGGGAGTATCGGGTTATTTATAATTTTAGGAATAATAATGTTTGTTTCAGGCAAAATCAATTGGTATAAACCCGAAACAGAAGCCGCTGAATTACAAGCAGAGCAATAATTGTTTGTTTGCATTTTCAACAAACCAGCAGGTAGAAAGGTTGGAAATCCATATGCTTTTTGACACAAGCAGAAAGGACAAAAGAGGCTGTTTCCATTGAAACAGCCTCTTCAGTTATTTTGTGTAATAACGATTAAGCTAATTTATTTACGAAAACAGTCAGCTTCGATTTCAGATTAGCAGCCTTATTCTTGTGAATAATGTTACGTTTAGCCAATTTATCAAGCATTGAACTGATTTTTGGTAGCATTTCGGTAGCAGCTGCTTTGTCTGTAGTTCCACGTAATTTGCGTACAGCGTTACGGGCAGTTTTTGCATAATAACGATTGTGCAACTTACGTTTTTCGGTTTGACGAATTCTCTTGATTGATGATTTGTGATTTGCCATCTCAAATATACTTTTGTTTAAATCTTACTTTTGTTTTGTAGCCCATAGGGGAGTCGAACCCCTCTTTCAAGAATGAAAATCTTGCGTCCTAACCGATAGACGAATGGGCCTTACGGCTTTTTTTGTCTGGCAATCGTTTCTCACAATTGCGGGTGCAAATATACGGCAGTTTTTTTAATTGGCAAAGAGTTTGAATAAATATTTTCCCAAATACACATATACGCCTGAAAAATAGATAGATATGCCGTAATTGAATAGATTTGACTTAAGAGTCCAGAAGCTAAAAATTTATTTTGTATTTTTGTGTGATAAATACTATTACCTTATGCTTTATAAAACAAAAGGAATTGTACTTCATGCAGTTAAATACTCTGACACAGCATGGATTGTTACTGTCTATACCGAACAGTTCGGTCGGGAATCTTATATGGTTTACGGCGTCAACAAAAAGAAATCTGTATTCAGAGCAGCTTATCTTCATCCGCTTACACAGGTAGAAATGAATGTTTCACACTCACCGGGAAAAGAAATTCATCAAATAAAAGATGTGCAGATAACCATCCCTCACAACGAAATTTCATCTCATCCTGTAAAAAATGCTATTGCTCTTTTCTTATCGGAGTTACTATTCAAAACATTGCGGGTAGCTGAACCTGACACACAGTTATATGATTTTTTAGAAAACAGCGCGTTGGTTTTGGAACACTCCGAAATTGGAATAGCCAATTTTCATTTATTGTTTATGGTTTCTTTAACACGTTATCTCGGTTTTACACCGAGCAGCGAAAACATGGAAACTGGCGTTTTTGATCTGATGAACGGCATTTTTACAAACGAACGGCCACAACATACTCATTATCTTTCAACCGAAGATAGCAGATATTTAGCTATTTTGCTCAAAACTCCTTTTTCGGAGATGCATAATTTGTCTTTGGATAGAAATCTTCGTAACAAACTCATCGATCATTTATTAACTTATTACAGACTACATGTGACCGGATTTAATGGGGTTCAATCCATAGACGTGCTTCGTTCGCTCTTTGATTAATAGAAAAGCCAGTCACAGGAGTTGTCGATACCACTTCCGGCTAAACCGGCATTGTGCGGTTCAATATTGTCCGAAGTAAATCCCAATACAAGACACAATCCTTTTGGGAGAAGCAGTTTGTGATGGCCTGTATCAAAACTATAACTATGGATGTTGACGGCTGGTAATCCGTCAATGCGAATAGCATTCATAATAACCGGTTCGGCTTGTCCATAAAGATTGGCAGCGGCATCGGTTTCGAGTGTAGGAGCTTTGGCATAACGCCGCTGATCGTCGCGAAAAT
>WSSedL1CaDRAFT_10002000_pt1 | contig 10912 bp, 4 predicted proteins | sample WetSurSL1Cattail_FD_9464 | JGI IMG/M metagenome (IMG submission 9464)
AGGCGCGGTTGGGCAGCTCGGAGACCACGTCGATGTTGCCCGGAACCAACTGGCGGTGTTGCAGCAGTTGCACCGTGTCGCGTACTGCCAGCGCCAAATCAATCCGCACCATGGGTGTGCCCTGATCGGTCTGTGACAGAGTCTGTACCAGCAGGTTGACCGCCTGCGCCACACGTTTGAGTTCGAGTTGTTGGGCCTGCCGGGCCGTCAGGGTCTGGCCCGTTCGGTTTTTGTCGGTCTGACGTCGGCGCGACAGGGCCAGACCGGCATACACACCAAAGGCCTGCAGGGTGGGCAACTGGGTTTTGATGTGCTGGCTCAGCTCTGGCGGCACACTGGCCGCCAGCACCCCCAGGCAATGCTGGGCGGTGAGCAGCGGCAACAGCACCACCTCGTTGGTGTCCATCACGTCGAGCAGGATGCTTGGAGACAGGCCGCTGCGTTTGGAAAACACCACCTTGCGCTGCGCCACACATTGCGCCAGGGGGGCGTCGAGCGCCACCTCAAACGACAGCGGTGTGGCAGCCAGGTGCAACTCGTTCATCGACACCGGCACCAGCGTCTGCTGGTTGTCGCGTGCCAGCATCACCAAAGCGTCGTCCAATTGAAGCAGGGCGCTGGCGTGCTGACGCATCGAGGTGAGTGCGGCGTTGGTGCTGGTCAGGTTGATCAGCGTCATGGCCATTTCGTTGAGCACACTGCGGTTCAGTACGTCGCGCACCAGCTCGGTCTGGTCGGCGTCCAGCGGCTGTGGCCGGGTGCCGACGGGGCCGGGGTCGGGTAAGGCGTCGGTCTCAGAGATGTCCAGACCCAGGTCGCGCGCAATCTGTGCCACCTGCGATGCTGTTTTTTGCATCAAGGCGGTGATCTGGTCTGGCGTCAAACCCTGTTCATTGGCCCAGCCTGGGGTGTCGCCGGGCTGGTCCGCTGGCTGTGTCGCCAGCAGGTGCGCCAGGTGGATCAGGCGAGACAAGGGCGGGGCATCCTGGGTGTGGGCTGCAGCGTTATGGTGGTTCAGCACGGTGTCGACCATGGTGCTGCTCAGATGCCAGTGGGCCAGCAACCAAGCGCCCGCTTCGGCGTGGGAGGTACCCAGGATGTGTTGCTCCTGGCTGCACAGGCTGTCATCGTCGGGCAAACCAAATAACTCGGTGTAACGCTCGGGCACCGCCGCCAGCAGTGCCAGACGGCCCACGTTGTGCAGCAGGCCGGTCAGGTAGGCCTCATCCGCACCCACGCTGTCTTGTTGCTCGGCCAGGGCGCGGGCCAGCACCGCCACACTTAGGCTGTGTTTCCAGAAGCTGCGCAGATCGACAGCACCGGCTTGTCGAAATGCGTTGAAGGTCTGGAAGACCGATTCGCTGATCACCAGCACCTTGATCAAGGCCATGCCCAGCGTGCTGGTGGCCTGCAGCAAAGTGAGCGTTTTGGGGCTGCTGCGGAAATAAGCTGCACTGTGGGCCACTGACAGAACCTTGGCCGACAGCCCGGCGTCGCTGGCAATCAGTTCGGACAACTCGCTCATGCCGACATCGTCCGACTGGCATAACACCATCAACCGCATCAACGTCTGCGGCGGGCTGGGCAGCCGTGCGACCAGCAGTCGTTGGTGGATGTCTTCAGACGGTAAGTTCACAGCAGGCCCTTATGAAACTAGCTAAGTCATCGGGGAGCTCGGTGCATGATGTGTTGGGATCTGGTGCGCGCGCCGACTCAGCTCATCTGTGTATTCTCGGTGCAGGTCGACCCACTCTCAGAAACCAACCGCAACAAAATTGGTAAGCGATTGTTAACATCTTGGGGGTTGGCACATGGGCCGCATGTCAGTGTATTTGCTGCTTGTGCAACAAACCCATCAGATCACTTTGTGGCATCGGCCGGTGGTAGTAATAGCCTTGAAAGGTCTGGCAACCGGCTTGTTCCAGGTAACGTTGTTGCACCTCGGTCTCGACACCTTCGGCCACCAGCTTCAGACCCAGGCCCTTGGCGATGGAAATGATGGCCAGCACCACCGGAAACTGCAGGGTGTCATCCTCAATCGGCATAACGAACGAGCGGTCAATTTTCAGCACATGGATCGGGAACCGGTGTAAATACGCCAGCGACGAGTAGCCGGTGCCAAAGTCATCAATGGCCACCCGCACACCCAGCTGGCACAGCTTGTGCAGCTGGTCAATGGCTGCCTGGGGGTTGCGGATGCAGATGCTTTCGGTGATTTCAACTTCCAGCTGTGCAGGGGGAACCTGGAACCTCTCCAGTGTCATTTTGAGTTTGTCGAAAAAGTCACCACGGTCCAGGTAGAGTGGTGACAGGTTGATCGACAGGTAAGGGCGCTCATCACCGAGTGTGTTCCATGCCAGCAGGTCACGGCACACCGCCTCCAGCATCCAGTCGCTGATGGCGATGATCAGACCACATTCTTCGGCATACGGTAAAAAAGAACCGGCACCCAGAAAGCCGCGTTGCGGATGGTTCCAGCGCATCAGCGCTTCTGCCCCGATTACCTTGCCGCTTTTGGCATCCACCTGCGGCTGGTAATACATCTCCAGTTCACCCGCCGCCAGTGCCAGGCGCAAACCACTCTCCACCGAGATTTGTTCAAAGCTGTGGTTGAGCATCGATAGCTCAAAAAACTGGTAGCCATTGCGCCCCGATGACTTCTTGGCGTGCATGGCCAAATCAGCGTTGCGGATCAGTTCATCAACACTTTCGCCGTCTTTGGGGTACACCGACACACCGATGCTGGCGGTGATATGAACGGTTTGCCCACCCAGGGCAAAAGGTGCACGCAAGGCGTCCAGAAAGGCCTGCGCCACCCGGGTCGGGTCTTGTACGGAGTCGAGTTCGGGCAGCACCACATTAAATTCGTCACTGCCAAAACGCGACAAGGTGTCGCTGTGGCGCAGGCAGTCTTTGAGCCGCGCCGTGGCCAGCTGCAGCAGCTCATCGCCCAACTGGTGACCGAGCGAGTCGTTGATCACCTTGAAACGGTCCAGGTCGACAAACATGACGGCCAGGCCGCCTTTTTTGCGCTTGGCCTGCAGCAGAGCCAGGTTCAACCGATCCTTGAACAACACGCGGTTGGGCAGATCGGTCAGGATGTCGTAATAGGCCTGGTAGGCGATCAACTCGTCGGCCCGCTTGCGGTCGGTGATGTCGCGTGCCACACCATAAATGCCCATTTGTTCGAGGTTCTGCGGAATACCTTCGGTACGCATCACCTGGGTGGTGAACGACACACTCATGAGCTCCACGCTGAAGACCCTGCCTTCTTCTTCCANATGGCGGGATTTGAATCGCAGCTCGATATTGCGCGACCAGCGCTGGTGTTGTTGCCCGTCGCTGAACACATAGTTGGCACGCTCCAGGTCACGCGAGTGCACCATATCAGCATAGTGTTTGCCAATCAGCTCTTCGGCGTGGTAGCCCAGTAGCGGATGGATCCGGTTGTTGACAAAGGTCAGCGTGCCTTGATGGTCGAGGGTGAAGATGATGTCCGGCGAGCTGTCCACCAGGTAACGGTAAATGCGTTCCGAACTCTCCAGCTTGCCTGCGATCTGTTTGTTCTCAGCTTCCAGCTGTCGCTGGTGCAGGGCGTTCTGGACCGCCTTGATCAGCTCCTCACGCGGATACGGTTTGCGCAGGTAATCGTAGGCGCCGCGCCGTAGCGCGCCAATGGCGGCTTCGATGCCCACGTCACCGCTGGTGACAATCACATTGGCATCCATTTGGTGCAGGTTCATGTAATCCATGACCTCTTGGCCCGAGATGTCGGGCATGCGCAGGTCGAGGATTACTAGGTCGAACACCTCGCTGCTCAACCGGGCTATGGCCTCGGTGCCGTTGTTGGCGGTGACCAGGATGAAGCCGCGGTTATTGAGCAGATCGCGCAGGCTCTGCAGCAGCCTGGGCTCGTCGTCGACCAGCAGCAAGCGGGCGGGTTTATGCAGGATTTGGGTGGTTTGCAGCCCGCGCGAGGCCAGTGTGAAATCCCACTGAAGTGGACTTAAGTTGCTCATTGAACCAGACTTTTTGCATGCCGTGCCGGCAGCAGAATTTCAAAGACGGTTCCCAGCGCAGAACTTTTGCAGGTGATCGAACCTTGAAGTTTCTGCACCAGACCATGAACGATGCTTAAGCCCAGGCCACGGTTGTCGCCGGCCTTGGTGCTGCGTACCGGTGAGAATAATTTGGCCAGCACATCCTCAGGCAAACCGGGCCCGGAGTCCTTGACCAACAGCGAAAAATACTCGGTGCCACCACGCTGGGTGATGCCGTTGTTGATGACCTCAATGTGGCCACCCTTGGTCAGGGCTTCGACCGCATTTTTGATGAGATTGACAAAAATCTGTTTGACCACACCACTGGTGCCTGAGATTTCGCTGGGGCCCTCGGGCAATATCGCAGCGATCTGCACCGTGGCGGGCAAAAACCGGCTTTCGCGGAACAGCCGAACAATGTCGTGGATCACTTTGTTGATGTCGATCGTCGTGTCGGGCGCAGGCTGTGCCACCCGGGCAAATTCTTTGATGATGGTGCCAACACGGTCAATCTCTTCGTTGAGGATCGACAGCTCGGTGCCCACTGGCTCTTGGCGCGCCAGTTTGTCGTCAAGCACACCAAGGTAATTTTTGATGATGGCCAGTGGGTTGCTGGCCTCATGCACAACTTTGCGTGAATTTTTGAGGTGCTCTTCTTGCACGCTGGCAATACGCCGGTCGATCTCGCCACGCTCTTTGGCCGCGGACTGTAGCGCGCTGGCGGCTTGGGTGCCAAACACCAGCAGAAACTTCTCCTGGCGCTGCAACTCGGCCACACGCCAGGTTTCCAGCCCGGCGATCAGCAGGCCCAGGCTGCGGTTGCCAGCCACCAGCGGCAGACATAGCAGGCATGGGGCATTGAAGGAACGCAGCAACTGCTCCTCGGCCAGTGTCAGGCTGCTGCGGCCACGCTCCAGAAACGCCAGATGTCTGCTGGTTACCGCGTCGGCCATGCCACCCCCGGCCAGGCTGATGGAAAACTCTGCCAGACGTTGCCGTTGTTCTCCCACCGAGGCACTGACCAGCAAGCGACCATTGCTGCTGACCAGAAATACCGCTGTGTCGTCCAGATCAAACAGAATGCGGGCGTTTTGCCGCACGCTGTCCAGAAGCTGGGTGCCGTCTTTCTGGCGTGCAAACACTTGGCTCAGCTCGGCCGACAGCGCGCGGTTGCGGATTTCTTCGGTCAGGCGTTGTTGCACCGGGTTGTTGACCACTGGTGTGATGGGAGTGGATGCGGAAGCTTGCAATTCCGGCATGCCTGACAGATCAATGCCCAAATGGTCAGCGGCCAGCATCACCTGAGCCTCACAACCCTGGTAAATTTCCAGCAGTTTTGTATCGCTGATCAGGCAGACCGCGCCCATGTCGATCGGTAGCGGGGTGCCTGGTGGGTGGTCGCTGAGCAAATGCGCCAGGTGGATGATCCGGATCAGCGGGTGCGCTGTCATGACACGTGCCGGATTTTCGTGGTGGTAGAGCACCGCGTCGGCCAGGAAAGAGTCCATTTCCCAGCGTTCGATCAGCCAGGCGCCGGCCTCGGCGTGTGAGATGTGCAGATTTTTTTGTTCTGCGGTGCACAGGTCTCCGTCATCGGCAGTATGGAAATTGAGGCTGTACGTGTCTGGTGCGGCTGCCAGCAGCGCCAAGCGGCCCACATCATGCAGTAGGCCGGCCAGGTAGGCTTCTTCCACATGTGGGTACTGGGTGGCTTTTGCCAGATCACGCGCCATCACTGCCGCTGCCAGGGAGTGTTTCCAGAAGGCACGTAAATCGGTGCCACCGGTGTGAGGAAAACCGTTGAAGGTCTGGAACACCGACTCGCTGATCAGCAGCGATTTGACCAAGTCGGCGCCCAGCGTTGCCAAAGCCTGTTGTAGTTCCAGTTTGCGACCGCTACGCTGGTAAGCGGCACTGTTGGCCACCCGCATCACACGGCTGGTCAGGCCTGGGTCGTTGCCGATCAATTTGGCAAGTTCGGCTACCCCAACCTCTTCGGACTGGCACAGGTCGATGAGTTTGATCAGAACCTGCGGCATGGTGGGCAAACGTGCCACCAGCAAGCGGTTCCGGATGTCATCAGGATGAACTGAATTCACAAATAACTCTTTTGCGTGGGGGCCCATCGAGGAGCCAGGATTATGTTCAATGTCGCAACGACCAAGTCAATATAACAGCAAGGGGTGAATTTTTACCGCTAAGCTGCAATTTGTATAGCAATTTTCTTGAGATGGGTCATGCGTAACCTCAAATCTAGGTTATAGCAATTGCTATCAAACATGATTTGCCGCCCGGTTGCTGGCGATAACGATCAGCTTGTTATGAATTGCAGCAAACAGCGTGCATGTGTCCATGTGTTGCTCATAAGCGACTGCACCTGGCCCCTTGTGGCACACTCCCGCACCTGTTTGTTTTGAGAGCTGGCCAACGGGCTGGCTAGTAGGCTTGTTATGCAGAAAATCATCGCGCAACTGGCGCAAGAAATACGGGTTCAGGAACGTCAGGTGGCGTCCGCTGTGGAGTTGCTTGACGGTGGCGCCACCGTTCCTTTTATTGCACGTTATCGAAAAGAAGTCACCGGTGGCCTGGATGACATCCAGCTGCGTGAAATCGATGCCCGCCTGAGTTACCTGCGCGACCTGCGTGACCGCCGTGCTGCGGTGATCAAAAGCATTGAAGAGCAGGGCAAGATGACACCGGCGCTGCTGGCCGCACTGGTTGCTGCACCGACCAAGCAGGAACTCGAAGACTTGTACCTGCCGTTTAAACAAAAACGCCGCACCAAAGGTCAAATCGCGCGTGAGGCGGGTATCGAACCACTGGCCGATGCCTTGTTTGCCAACCCGAGCCTAGACCCGACGGTTCAGGCGCAAGCCTATGTGAAACCTGAGAAAACCGAGGCCGGTGATGACTTCACCACAGTGCCCGCAGTGCTGGACGGGGTGCGCGACATCCTCAGCGAACGCTGGGCCGAAGACGCCGCGCTGGTGCAAGACCTGCGCGGCTGGCTGTGGGAGCAGGGTCTGTTCAAGAGCAGCCTGATGGCTGGCAAAAACGAGTCCGACCCCGAGGTATCCAAGTTCCGCGATTATTTTGACTACGACGAGCCGATTGGCCGGGTGCCTTCGCACCGCGCGTTGGCGGTGTTTCGCGGTCGCAGCCTGGAGATTCTGGAAACCAAGTTGGTGCTGCCGGAGCCGCCGGTAGCAAGCAGTCAAGCAACAAATCAGCCTCTAGCCCTTTCAGATAAAGGGCCTGCAGTTACAAAAACAAGAGCAAGCCAAGTGGTGTCACTGGCTGAGGGGCGCATTGCGCTCAAGCTCGGCTGGAGCCACAAGGGCCGCGCGGCGGATGATTTGATCCGCAAATGTGTCGCCTGGACCTGGCGCGTCAAACTCAGCCTCTCCACCGAGCGCGACCTGTTTGCCAGGCTGCGCGAGGCCTCCGAGGCGGTGGCGATCAAGGTGTTTGCCGACAACCTGCGCGACCTGTTGTTGGCCGCACCGGCTGGCCCGCGCGTGGTGCTGGGGCTGGACCCGGGCATCCGCACCGGTGTCAAGGTAGCGGTGGTGGATGCCACCGGCAAGCTGGTCGACACCAGCACGGTGTACCCGCACGAGCCACGAAAGGATTGGGATGGCTCATTACACATCCTGGCTGCGTTGTGCCAAAAACATGGCGTGAACCTGATTGCGATTGGCAATGGCACCGCCAGCCGCGAGACCGACAAACTCGCCGCCGATCTCATCAAATTAATGACTAAATCGGCTGCAACCCAGGTAGGACAAGGGCAAGTAGCTATTGAAAAAGTAGTGGTGAGTGAAGCCGGGGCTTCGGTCTACTCGGCCAGTGAATTTGCTTCGCAAGAGATGCCTGATGTGGATGTGAGCCTGCGTGGTGCCGCCAGCATCGCCCGGCGCCTGCAAGACCCGTTGGCCGAGCTGGTCAAGATCGACCCCAAATCCATTGGTGTTGGCCAGTACCAGCACGATGTGAACCAGAGTGAACTCGCCAAAACCTTGGACGCGGTGGTGGAGGATTGTGTGAACTCGGTCGGGGTGGATCTGAACATGGCCAGTGTGCCGCTCTTGAGCCGGGTCTCAGGCCTGAGCCCGAGCGTGGCCAAGGCGGTGGTGCGCTGGCGCGAGGCCAATGGCGCGTTTTCCAGCCGCCAGGATTTGCTCAAGGTCACTGGCCTGGGTGCCAAAACCTTTGAGCAGTGTGCGGGCTTTTTGCGCATCCGCGGCGGTGCCAACCCGCTCGATATGACCGGTGTGCACCCCGAAACCTACCCGGTGGTCGAGCAGATCATGGCTAAAATCGGCAAACCGGTGGCGGAGCTGATGGGCCGTGCCGACATGCTCAAAACCCTGGCGCCAGCGTTGTTTGCCAACGAAAAATTCGGTGTGATCACCGTCAAGGACATCCTGGCCGAGCTAGAGAAACCGGGCCGTGACCCGCGCCCGGACTTCAAGGTGGCGCGGTTCAACGACGGTGTCGAAGACATCCGTGACCTGGTCGAGGGCATGATTCTGGAGGGCACAGTCAGCAACGTGGCGGCCTTCGGTGCCTTTGTCGACCTGGGAGTGCACCAGGATGGCCTGGTGCATGTGAGCCAGCTGGCGCACAAGTTTGTCAACGACGCCCGCGAGGTGGTCAAGACCGGCGACATCGTCAAAGTGCAGGTGGCCGAGGTGGATGTGGCGCGCAAACGTATTGCGCTGACCATGAAGCTTGGCGCAGCACCCGCACGTAGCGGCGGCGCTGGTGACAACCGCTTCCAGGGTGCCACGGCTCAGCAGCGTCCGCGTGGCGCGGGTGGACCGGCCCATGCGCCACAATCCACAGCTATGTCCTCTGCATTTGCCAAACTCAAAGGTCTGGGAAACTGAAACCCCATGCAGCCCGCCGCCCTGTTGTCGTCACGCTTTGTTATGCCCAGCAGGCCCCGGGCGGTGGCGTTGCTGCTGATGGAACTGGCCCGGCCCGAGCCGGATTTGCGGCGTATTGACCAACTGGTGGGTTCCGACCCGGCGCTGGCCATGCGCTTGTTGCAGGCGGCTAATGCCAATTACTTCAAGCTGACCGGTCAGATCCACGGCGTGAGTGAGGCGCTGGCAGTGCTGCGCCTGGGCCAGGTGCAGGCCATGGTGGCATCGGCGGCGGCGGTGCCGAGCCAACAGAACACCCCAGACTTTGACATCACCCAGTTCTGGGCCTACAGCCTGGACTGCGCCAAGATGGCACGTTCGCTGGCCGGGCTGCTGCGGCTTAACCAGCAGGCGGCGTTTACCTGCGGGTTGATCCACGGGGTGGGTGAGCTGGCCATGCGTTCTGGCATGCAACAGGTGGTGGCGTTAGACGCCAAGGCCCGGCCGCTGGACCTCAAACGCAGCCGCGTCGAGCGCCGTGCCTTTGGTTTTTGTTACACCGAGGTCAGCGCCTGGCTGGCACGCCAGTGGCATTTGCCGACACTGATCCACGATGCGCTGCTGTTTGCTCATGCGCCGTTTGACCACGAGCCCCACGAACCCATGGCTGGTGTCGTGCACTTGGCGATATGGCGTGCCCGCGCCCGGCAAGCGCGTTTGAGTGAGAACGCCATGACCGTGACTTTCCCGTCGCTGGTGGCCGAGGTGATGGGGCTCGACATTGACCTGGTGCTGCAGCAAGACCCGATTGACTGGTCGCTGCAGGAACCGGGGCGTTCGCTGATCTGAGTCGCGGGGTATTTGTGCCATGAGGGCCTTGCACTTCTATGCTGGCCCGCACGCGCTGGCGCATTTGCACCAGCACGGCCTGCGTAGCCAGGACATTGCCGCGATACCCGCCGCAGCGGGTGGCCCCAAGGGACTGATCCTGGGACCTCTGGATCAATTCATTTTTGGCCACTGGTTGCCGCAGTCTGACCAGCCAGTGGCGCTGGTGGGTGCGTCCATTGGCGCTTGGCGCATGGCCACCGCCTGTCTGAACAACCCGGTGGCCGCACTCAAACGCCTGGAGCACGATTACATCCGCCAAAACTTCGCCTTGTTGCCCGGTGAAAAACGGCCCGCCGCCGCACGTGTCAGTGCCTTGTTCGGCCAAGGTTTGCAGGCTTTTTATGGCGGACGTATCACCGAGCTGCTGCAGCATCCGCGTTACCGGCTGCATCTGCTCACCGCTCGCGGGCGCGGCCTGCTGGCGCGTGAAGGGGGTTGGCGAACAGCGGCAGGTTACGGTGCAGCTTTTGCCAGCAACCTGCTGGCGCGCCGGGCGCTGGGCCTGTGGCTGGAGCGGGTGGTGTTTTCTAGCCCACTGCCTGGCACTCCAAATCAATTGGCCACATTGCCGTTTGATGGCACCGACTACCCGACACATCATGTCGGCCTCAGTGAGGCCAATTTTTTGCCCGCGATGCAGGCCAGCTGCTCGATCCCGTTTGTGCTGCAGGCGGTGCACGACATTGGTGGTGCGCCCAGCGGCGCCTACTGGGACGGCGGCGTGACCGACTACCACCTGCACCTGAACTGGTCTGCGGCGCAAGGTATTACTGAAAACATAGCTACTAGCCAAGGTAATAAAAGGGCTACAGGCCAAAAAGACTTACAAGACCGGGCGGCTCTGGTGTTATACCCACACTTCCAGCGCAGTGTGGTGCCGGGCTGGCTGGACAAGCACCTGCGCTGGCGCCACCGTGCCACCCCGTTTTTGGACAACATGCTGGTGCTGGCCCCTAACCCCGAGTGGGTCAAAACGTTGCCCAACGGCAAACTGCCAGACCGCACCGACTTCACCCACTACGGCGCCGACCTGGCAAGCCGCATCAAAGCCTGGACCGCCGCTGTATCAGCCAGCCAGCAGCTGGCTGACGAGTTTGCCGAGTGGCTGGG
>WSSedL1CaDRAFT_10002001_pt1 | contig 10907 bp, 8 predicted proteins | sample WetSurSL1Cattail_FD_9464 | JGI IMG/M metagenome (IMG submission 9464)
CGCAGCGAGCGTTTAAACCCGTTATTACCAACATGGGATATTACTGCATTTTTGGTAGCTTCAGAACCAGTACCGGAGGTTGTTGGAACAGCAATAAAAGGAACTTTGGTTCCGGGATGCTCTTTTTTTCCAATCCCTTCTAAAAAATTTTCAACTAAATCGTCAATTAAGAGCATAGCAGAGATCGCTTTTCCGGCATCAATTACGCTACCTCCTCCAATTGCGATGACAAGTTTTATGCTATGGTTTTTATTGAGAATGACAGCCTGATTTATCATCTCAGGTGAGGGTTCATTATTTATTATAACATGGTGATAAACAATTCCGGTTAAATCAAATGTATGTAAAAGATATTCACCGTATTTTGAATTAAGAAATGATTCTTTGCCGGTAACAAGTAAAATATCGTTTCCGTATTTTTTTGCAATACCAGGAAGTTCAGCAATCTTTCCGGCTCCAAATATAATCCTTGGAGTTCTGGCAAAATCAAATGATTTTAACATTCAGATTTGTTTATAGGTTCTAAAATATTGTATCTTACTCCGTTCCTTGGAATGGCCATCCAATCGGCAACCGTATCTCTCCATTTGGCATAATGTGCCGTGTCTTTGTGCGCAGCAGCAGCAGCTTCCGATTCGTAAGCTTCATAAAGCATAAAAGTATTAGCATCATAAGGATCCTGCAAAAAATCAAATCTCAGGTTGCCTGGTTCTTTTATCGAGTGGCTCCGGTTTTCAGAGGTAGCGGCGATAAATTCTTTTTCTTTCCCTGGAATTATTTTGATGTGAACACAAGTTGCTATCATTGGTAAGCTATTTAATTGTTAATAATTGTTTTACGGTAACACCAAATTCGTTATCTACAATTTGCGAGGTAGTTGTTGAAACATAGCAAAACTGAAGAACAGAATTATCGTTAAAGGTTGCATAGAAAGACATACTGCCTCCGGCATTAGCCTGGATTATATGATAATTATAATAACCCGGCCCCATAATATGTGAAAAAGACACAGGGGTTTTGTCCGGAACTATTTTCATAAATACTTCGCGCTGCAGTGTATTGTAACCAGTTATGTAAATTGCAATATCCGAATAATAATAAGAGTTTATGGATGCCAGGCTCATCTTGGAAAAAGACAAGGATGTAGCCCCCGTTTCATCTAAATAGATTATACCTTTGTTAAATACCAGACAACTACCGTTTAAGTTTCGCACAGGAGCGCTGCCCAAATATTCCCAATTGGTTGTACTTGTTTTAATGGAATCTAACCAGCTAAATGAATATGAATTATCTGAAATGTTTAATTTTGAAATACTTATAGAATCTGAATAAACGTTTGCAATATAGAAACCAGAGTTGAATCGTTTGGCTACTAAAGTATTGGATGTCATTTCTGTGACTGTAGCTTCGGTATTATTGGTAAAATACAATTCTGAACCACATAAAATATTTCCATCGTTATCAATTTCAGATTTCCCTTCATTTAAATTATAAGATGAAAGATTTACAGTACTTTCATTTTGAATGTTTAGTTTGTAAAGTTTTTCCCCATTCGAAATATAAGTTGTATTTTTATTTAAGTAGGAAAAAGCCGGAACTATATAATTAAACTTCCATTCATTATTCTGATAAATTTTAGGGATTATAGCTTCAGAAAGTTTACAGGCAACGCCACTACTTTTTGACATAACATACGATTGAATTGCCTTTGAATTGTCGCTTTTTAAATAAACATTTAACAGAAAATGACTACTATCCAAATCATAAATACCAGTGGTAGTAAAATCGTTATCCACTAATTCCACGCCATCAGTTGAGATATAAGTTATTGTTTCAAATTTGTCGGCAGTAGTCAGTTTGTATAATTTAACGGAATCATCGCCAGTTGCACCGGATGGAGAACCTAAAACCAACATATTGGCATCAGAAAAGTAGGCAGAATAAATGGTAGGGGCATAACTATGTTCTTTTCTACAACCGAAGATTAAAACTAAGAATATAAGAAATAACGAATTTTTAATTTGCATTTGTATCGACTTATTGGTGAACTTAAAATCCATTAAACGATCCTCCCCCAAAATTGTTATAGCCCATACCATAGATAGCAGGATTGTATAAGTTACCCTGTATCACTCTGAAATCGGTACCAAGGGTTACACTGGGTGAGATTTTATATTGAAGTCCTAAAGATAATATTTGAAAGTTATTATTCATCATGCGGCTATCGATATTTGACTGTCCGGAAAGATTAAAACTTTTTATTACAGAGCCACTGATTAAAATCCGGTTATTCACTAAATAATCACCCGAAGCGCTGAATATAGCTGACGATTGCCTGTTATCGAATAGTCGGCCCTGTTCTCCAAAATTGAGATTTGCATTAGTGGGGTAAATATTGCTCCTTAAAAATGCGATGGAAGAGTGTAACGAAAATTTTTGAGAGAATTGATAATTAATATTTGGGGCTACGTAATACAAACTTCCTTTAAATGCTCCGGTTGAATACGAAAAACCGGTGCTAAAAGAGTAATCTAATTTTTTGGGAGTGAATGCTGTATCCGATTTGTTTGATTTTATTTGATTATCAGTATATTGTATCGAGCCCTGTGCCAAGGCTAAGTAAACTGAAAAATAAAACAAGAATATGTTAATTAGAACAATCTTCATGGATGATTAATTATTCAAATTTGACTTATGGTAATTATTGAATCACAAAAATTGCACCGAAATATAGCAATCTTTTTGATATAATTGTCAGGCTCCGGAGGATAACCTGCTTGCATTTAAGATTCCTTTTACCCGCTTCAGCTTATTGATTAAAGCGTCCAGATGTGCCGTATCTTTTACAAATACAGTAATTTGACCTTCAAACATACCGTCGTTGGTGGAGATATTGATAGAACGCATATTCACTTTCTGATCTTTGGAAATTACATCGGTAACCCGGCTCACTAAGCCAATGTCATCAATACCGACTAATTTAACTACAGCTTGGTAAGCAGTAGTTCCATCTGTTCTTGTCCATTGAGCTTCAACTACCCTGTAACCATAGCGAGATATCATCCGTTCGGCATTCGGGCAGCTGGTTCTGTGAATTTTAATACCTTCACCAATTGTAACAAATCCAAAAATCGGATCCCCAAAAATGGGATTGCAACATTTGGATAATTTATAATCGAGATTTTTAACCTTTTCATCGATAACTAAATAATCATCATGAGTGGTTTTGTTTTTAACCAGTTTTTCTACCTGTGCTTCATCTATTTTTTCAGGAGCCTTTGCTGTTTCCGGTTTATCCTGTATTATTTCCTTTAATTCGGTTAAATCAATTTTTTCCTCAGCAATTATAGCATAGAGCTCGGTTACTGTTTTTAATTTGTAATGTTTTAGGAGTTTTTTGAGTACAATATCATTGAACTCAATCTTCCAGTTTTTTAACCGTCTTTGCAATAACTCTTTTCCTTGTTCTGAGCTTTTTTGTTCTTCTTCTTTTATAAACGATTTTATTTTGTTTTTAGCTTTAGAAGTAATAACAAATGAAAGCCAGTCCGACTTTGGTTTTTGAGTTTTGGATGTTAAAATTTCCACGCGTTCGCCATTGTTCAGTTCATATCTGATGGGAACACTTTTACCGTTTACTTTGGCTCCAATGCAGGCACAACCAAGGTTTGAATGTATATCAAACGCATAGTCGAGAACGGTGGCTCCTTTGGGAAATTTTTTCAGGTCTCCGGTAGGGGTAAAAACGAAAATTTCCTTTGTGTAAAGACTTGGTTTTAAAGTATCTAAAAAATCAGAGGCTTCAGCTTCAGGGGTTTCAAGCACTTCACGAACTTTAGACAACCAAATATCCAGTGCTTTATCTCCTTCACCACCTTTGTATTTCCAGTGAGCCGCCAAACCCTTTTCTGCAATTTCATTCATTCGCCGGGTTCGGATTTGTACTTCTACCCATTTACCGGATGAATGAACTACCGTGGTATGTAACGATTCATATCCGTTGGATTTGGGTATTGATATCCAGTCGCGCATGCGAAGCGGGTTGGGTTGATATATGTCAGAAACAACTGAATATACCTTCCAGCAATCTGCTTTTTCGTTTTTTAATTCCGAATCCAGAATAACACGGATAGCAAATATGTCGTAAACTTCTTCAAATTCAACACCTTGTTTCCGTATTTTGTTGTATATGGAATACACCGATTTTAGGCGGCCTTTTATTTCGTATTTCAATTCTTGTTTATCCAGTTCGTCTTTTATGGGCTGAATAAAATCTTTAATAAAACGGTTACGGGAAGCGGCTGTATCTTCCAGCTTCTTGGATATTGATTTATAAGAGACCGGATCGGTATATTGTAATGAAATATCCTCCATTTCCGATTTAAGATTGTACAAACCCAATCGATGGCCCAAGGGGGCATACAAATAAAATGTTTCGGTGGCTATCGCGAAATGTATGGATTCAGGAAACGATTCAAGTGTCCGCATAATTTGCAGTCGTTCTGCCAGTTTAATAATGATAACTCTAACATCATTTACTAAAGACAGAAGCAGTTTCCTGAAATTTTCGGCTTGTTCGGTTGTATTGTTAGTTTCAATTCTCGATATCTTGGAAAGATCGCTAATCAGAATACTGGTTTGTTCGCCAAATTCTTTTTTAATTTCTTCGATGGATAAAAAGCCATCGTGTACCAAATTAAAAAGAAGGCTGCAAATTATAGAAGTGCGTCCGATCCCGATTTCTTCGATGCAAATGCGGGCAATGGCAACACAGTGGTTAATATAAGGCTCTCCATTAATGTATGGATGGCCTTTTGAAGCGTTATATGCTAACTTGAATGCTTTCCGGACTTCCGCTACTCCTTCCTCATTTAAAAGGTGCCTGGCTCCTTTTAATAATGCACGGTATTTATTTGTAATTACCTTTTCGAGATATAATTTGTCAGACATGATACTCTGTATCGGTTTCAACAAAGGTAAGCAATAAAATGGTAAATATCTTTCCTGTTAAGTACACTTAAAAACAAAAAAGGCTTTAAAGTTTTCAACAAACCTTAAAGCTTTTTTTTTGTATTAAATATCAAATTATCTGAAGCTAATACCTAAGCCGGTAGTTACTAAAGAGTAATTTGCATAAGTGTAATCTACATGAAAAGTAATAACAGCCATTTTAAATTTAATACCACCGGTTATACGGGGTTTAGTTCCGCTTGAACTGTTCATTTTTAAATCTATAGGATCTGTTATGGTACTAATGGTAGTTCCATTGGCAAGTACAGGATAAGTACCTTTTAAAGCCAGGTTTGTGTTATTGGTAGCAAAACCGGCACTTCCGTATAAAGTTATCACAGGTAAGTCTAAAGAAGCAATAACATTGGCATTAAAGCTTTTAAAGGTCATTTCCATTTTTTGATCATTGTACGAAGAGCTTGAATTATCTGTAATTGTAGCTGTAGAATTATCAGTGATATCAGTAGATGTTAGTGATAAATCTGAACTCATTTTTAACTGGCTGTAACCCATAAATACAGATAAATGAAAGAACGGCATTAATTTTATTGCCGGGATCCACTGTTTAATGCTGTGTTTTACACCCACGCCCCATAAACCAAACTTGCCGAAATCTCCAATATTTAAATCCGGGATATAACGCACTGTAATGTCTGTACCTTTAACCAAACCCAAACCAAGTTGCAGCATAGGGGAGGGAACAACGCCCCATCCGGTTCCATTGGGCAGGGAATATTTGAATGTATTCGAAAAGTAAGAAATAGTCTGTCCTGCATTATTTTTCCCGGCAATAGTTGGAGAAGTCCCTGAAGTCACAGTTCCGGTTAGCCCTAAAGTAGATGCATCAAATTCTTTATCGGCTTTTGGGACAAAGCAGGTACTAACGGAAAATGTAAGGTCAAAACCTAAAAGTTTATGTACTTTAGCAGTATTGTACCATGCAGCATTCATATCGGCACCAAATGCATTGGCATAAGGTTTAAGATATTCCTGAAGTATTTTGTTGGCATCGCTGGTGGAGCCAACCAGAGTATTGGCAATATCTTTAATCTGACCAAAAGAGTTAAATGAGAAAACAACAAAAGAAAATAAGGAAAGAATAAATATTTTCGTCTTCATAGGATTTTGGATATTTAAGTTTTTCGTTAATAACAATCATTATATTTTATCCATTTCAAAGTTATAACTTTATTTCTATTTTTTACATTTGTCGGTACGAAAGAAAAAAATATGCGAAGCAACCAGCCCCTGGCCGACAGAATGCGGCCCAAAACATTGGATGATTATATCGGACAACGGCACCTTGTTGGTAAAGGTGCCATTTTACGCAAAATGGTAGACTCTGGTAATGTATCTTCTTTTATACTTTGGGGACCTCCGGGTGTAGGTAAGACTACACTTGCCAACATTATTTCGAAAATGCTAAACCGGCCATTTTATAGTTTAAGCGCTATAAACTCTGGTGTTAAGGATGTAAGGGAAACTATTGAGAGTGCAAAAAATAATCGGTTTTTTAATAATCCGGCACCTATTCTTTTTATAGATGAAATTCACCGTTTTAGTAAATCTCAACAGGATTCACTACTGGGGGCTGTTGAACAGGGCATCGTAACGTTGATTGGAGCTACTACCGAAAATCCTTCATTTGAAGTAATTACCCCGCTTTTGTCGAGATGCCAGGTATATACTTTAAAATCGCTTGAAAAGGATGATTTGCTCCAGATTTTAGACCGAACTATTAAAACAGATTTAGAATTTAAAAATTTAAATATTGTAATTAAAGAACACGAGGCATTGTTGAGATTATCGGGAGGCGATGCCCGTAAATTATTAAACGTTTTTGATTTGGTAGTAGCCACCGAATGGGATGGAGAAAATCCTCCCGAAGAAGTCATAGAAATTACCAATGAAAAGGTTTTTGACAGGGTTCAGGAAAATATTGCCATGTATGATAAAAATGGCGAAATGCATTATGATATAGTTTCAGCCTTAATTAAATCCATCCGGGGCAGCGATCCTAATGCAGCCGTTTATTACCTGGCTCGTATGCTCGAAGGGGGAGAAGACATCCTTTTTATTGCCCGCAGATTAGTAATTTCAGCCTCAGAAGATATTGGCCTTGCAAATCCCAATGCTTTACTAATGGCAACCAGTTGTTTTCAGGCAATACATCAGATTGGAATGCCCGAAGCCCGGATTTTATTATCTGAAACAGCCATTTATCTGGCCTGTTCACCCAAGAGTAATTCGGCTTATTTGAGTATTGATGTTGCTCTGGAATTAGTGCGTGAAACCGGGAATTTGCCCATACCTCTGCATCTTAGAAATGCGCCCACAAAATTGATGAAGGAATTGGGTTATGGGAAAGAATATCAATACGCTCATAATTTTAAAAATCATTTTGTTAGTGAAGAATATCTGCCCAAAGAAATATCAGCCAGAGTATTATATACCCCTCAGGAAAACCCCAGAGAAAAAGAAATGGTGATTCATCTTCATAATTTATGGAAAGGGAAGTATGGGTATTAAAAAAAAAATTATTTTTGGCGCCTGTAATTCTATTTACTTTTGAAAAGTATAATTGATATTCAATATCTTTTTAATGAAATGCTACTTTATATTGATATATGATTGAAACGCTACCTAATATTAAAAATATCTCATCAGGGAATTTTTTTCTTATTGCAGGACCTTGCGTAGTAGAAAGCAAGGAGAACTGCTGTAAAATAGTTGAAGTTCTTAAAGATATTACTGACCGATTGGAAATTCCATATATTTTTAAAGCTTCCTTTAAAAAGGCGAACCGGTCTAAACTGAATTCCTTTACCGGAATTGGAGATAAAGAGGCATTGGAAGTGCTGGCATATATTAAAAGTGAATATTCTGTACCTGTGGTAACCGATATTCATACCGAAGAAGATGCTGAGCTTGCTGCTAAATATGTTGATATATTGCAGATTCCCGCTTTTTTAAGCCGGCAAACCGATCTTTTGGTGGCTGCTGCAAAAACCGGGAAAATTGTAAATATAAAAAAGGGTCAGTTTATGGCCCCCGAAGCGATGCGTTTTGCTGCCGAGAAAGTAATTGCTTCCGGAAATAAGAGAGTAATGCTTACCGACCGTGGTACAATGTTTGGTTATCAGGATTTAATAGTCGATTTTCGGGGTATCACCGAGATGAGAAAATCAGAACTTCCTGTAATTCTTGATATAACGCATTCGTTGCAACAACCTAACCAATCATCGGGAGTAAGCGGAGGCTTACCCGGACTTATAGAAACTATTGCCAGAGCTGGTGTTGCTGTAGGGGTGGATGGAATTTTTATGGAAACTCATCCTGAACCGGCAAATGCACTTTCAGACGGAGCCAATATGCTTCCTTTAAAAAATGTTGAAAGTTTATTAAAGAAGTTAACGGCTATAAGGCAAGTGATTGGACAATTTAGTAAAATGTAATTTTTTTTAATGATAATTTTTTTAGAATATTTTGTAAAAAAAAATACTTTTGCTCAATATAAATTTTTAAATTTAAGTAGGTATTATTACACCGTCTTAAAACACGATGTTTCAAATGGAAAAGAAAAAGAAATTAGTTGTTAGTTACAAAAATTGCACAGATGATGTGCTTGAGGCTATTAAGAAAAAATATCCCAATGGATATAGTGACTATGTGATGAAGGTAGATAAACCTAACGGTGATTTTTTCTATGCTATTACTGTAGATACTGATACTATTAGTTATCTGGTTAAAGTAGATGTGAAAATTGACAATCTTACCGATGAGGAATTCGAAAAGGAATTTGGCGATGATGGAGGGTCTTCTGATGAAACTTCTTTCGGACGAGAAGATGATAATCTCGATAATATAGAAGCATCAGAAGGTAGTAGTAATTCTGAAGACTAATTCTTTAAGATATTTTAAAAATGGGGTCTCAAGCCCCATTTTTTTATTAAGAATTTTCGTTTTTCTTCTTTCGCTTTTTTTCACCATAAGAATATCCATATCCATAGGTATATGCATATCCGTAGGAGTAATTTCGGTATTTATTTCCTATCTGTACATCGTTTAAAATAATATTGACATTATTTATTTTTTTGCGTTCAAGACTTTGCATTTGTTCAGTAAAAACATGTCTTAGTGTTTTCCCTTGCCGCGCTACATACAAAATAGTATTTACATATTTGAATAAAATCAGTGCATCAGCAACCATTCCTATGGGTGGTGAGTCAATAATTACAAAGTCGTATTGATTTTGAAGTGTTTCAATAAGCTCGGAAGTACGGTTGCCTGAAATTAATTCCATAGGATTAGGAGGAGTTGCACCGGAGACTATTACATCGAAGTTCTCGTATTTTGTTTTTATTATAATATCGTCAATACTGGCATTTCCGCTTAAATAAAGACTAAGACCTTTGTCTGCAGAAAGATCAAGATATTTTTCCATCTTAGGCTTTCGCAAATCAAAATTGAGCAAAATTACCCGTTTATTATTCAAGGCAAAACTAAGAGCCAGATTTAATGAAATAAACGATTTCCCTTCACCCATCATGGAAGAGGTAATTATCATAGTATTTTTACCTTTATCTCCAGGTATAAATTGAAAATTTGTCCGTATTGCTCTAAAAGATTCTGCTGGCAGGGATAACGGCATATCTGCCACTACCGTATGGCATTTTTCCTTATTGTGAATTACATAACCAAAAGTGGGGTAGGAGGTAACTTTTTCAATATCTTTATTTACCTTAATTTTATCATTAAAATAGTCTGTTATCAAAATGATTACGATAGGAAGACCCAAACCAAGGATAAACGCAATAAGGTAATTTTTATTCGTTTTGGGTGAAATCCTTACGGCCTCTGAAGTTCTGGCAATATCCAGAATTTCGTTTTCCGGCAGATATGATGCTTTTGAAATTTGAACTTCAGAGCGTTTGGTTAGCAGAAATGTGTAAAGAGCGTCATTGAGCTTAAATTGCCTTTCGAAGCCAAATAACCTGCGCTCTGTTTCTGGCATTTGATTTACTTTTTTATTTAAGTCTTCTATCCTTTGGTCAATATCCTGAATTGAAATATTTGCCGCATGTAAAAGACTGCTTAAGTTGTCCTGAATGATTTTTTTAGAATTGGCAATTTTATTGTCAATAGCTGAAACCATGGGGTTGTCACGTTTTAAATTCTGTACAATTTCAAGTCTCTCAGTATATTGATTTATTAATTCGTTTGTTAAAGTAGTTAAAGAGGCATCATCAATCCCTAATGATGTGGGAGCCACAAAGTCTTGTCCGTCTTTATTCTCGCTCAGGTATTTTTTTAAATAATCGTAATATTTTTTACGGACGATTATCTCAGCCTTTTGATTCTGAAGGTTATCCAACATTGATATAGCCTGTTGCGACTGCATATCGATGTTCATTATTGAGCTCGATTTTCTGTAATCTTGCAGAACTTTTTCGGAAAAATATAAGGAATCTGTAACATCTCCCAATTGCGTATTTATAAAACGGATGGTATTGTCTGCTATCTGGTTTTTTTTCTCCAATCCTTTTTTTAAATATTCCTGAGTCAGCGAATTTAAAAAATCAGCTAATTTTTTAGGATTCTGTCCTGTAATTGAGATGTTTATTATGGATGAATTTTTATTGTCGGTAGCTTTGTAATCTCTGTATTTATCAATTAATGAAATAGGATCGTATAAAATGATATAAAATTTATCTCCGATATAATTATGCAAATCTGTGCCCAAATTAGTAGTAACGGTGCCGGCTAAACCATCATATCTAAAAGGAGTATTGATGGATACAGTCTGATTAATGTTAAACTTAGGTTTTGTGTTTGTTTTTTGATTTAAATAGAAATTATAAAATGCAGCATCTTTTTTTTCCGCGATTATTTTAACC
>WSSedL1CaDRAFT_10002002_pt1 | contig 10906 bp, 10 predicted proteins | sample WetSurSL1Cattail_FD_9464 | JGI IMG/M metagenome (IMG submission 9464)
GATATCGGTATTTTGACTGTGAGCAACCGGACTATCCGATAGCTGCCGTTGAGAAACTTTCGGAAATCAGTCAGCATAAGTATCAGGAGCTGATTGAACACCCCGACTTCATCCGGTTCTATAGCGAAGTAACACCTATCGATGTGTTGGAACAAAGCAAAATAGGTTCCCGTCCATCGCGCCGCACCGGGAAACGGAGTCTGGCTGACCTGCGTGCCATTCCTTGGGTATTCAGTTGGAAACAATGCCGCTTCAACATTACCGGTTGGTATGGAATTGGTGCCGGACTTCGCACCCTGCGCGAAGATTATCCGGAGATGTATCAACAAATTCGGGATTTTGCCGAGGCATGGCCCTTCCTGCGTTACAATCTGATTCAGATTGAGACCAATACCCTGAACTCCGACCGCGATATGATGAAGGAGTACGCCACCCTTGTGACTGATGATGTGTTGAAAAACGAGATGGTAAGTCTTATCATGGGCGAGCATCTCGAAGCTCTTAACCAAATAGCCGATTTACTCGGTAAAGATGTTGAAACACGTCGCGTTTCTATGCTTTACAATGTTCGTTCGCGTAAACATCCGTTGCATGCCCTCCACCGCTTGCAGATTGCCAAGCTAAAAGAATGGAGAGGCTGTAAAGAGACCGACCCCGTAAAGGCAGAAACGCTACTCATCCAGTTGCTCATGATTACTTCGGCTGTTTCTGGAGGACTCAAGAGTACCGGATAATCTCCATAAGAAGCTTTAAACCACCCAAAAGAAAGAATACTATCAAGGTAACTATTCAACACCTTTCTATTTCACTAAATAGATATACAAGTGTCTGGAATCTAATAGAATGAGTCCTTTACCACGGAGTGGCTAAATGTGAATATCCCCAAGTAAGCGAAGCACAACTGGGGGATAATGAGAACAGATGATCGGACATTTAATTTTCAATTCGATTAGTCGAATTGAAAATTAAATAATTACAAAAAAAACACAGGGTGCGAATTAGTAACCCATTAAAAAAAAGTAACTCGTAACTATCTACTTGTAAACACTTAATTAATGATTTGTCTTCTGAAAGTAAAATTTAGATAAACAAATCTTGTAACTCGTAACTAATTCCTCGTAACTATTCACTTTAAAAACAAACCAAATGGAGAAAACATGCCCACGTTGTAACAAGAACTTTTCGGTTAGAGCGTTTAACCGCTACGAATGGCTTTTTTGTCAAAGACTAGATCCTATTCAGGAACAGTATATCAGGGAAAATTACAAAGAAGCAATATGCCCCGAATGTATTAAAGAAATTCAGGAATCATTTCATACGCTTGGTCTAAGTTCGGCTAACAGTAAATCTGAAGATTAGTAATGATACAGTGAATTTTAATCGCTAATCTGCTGAAATTACGTTGCACATCATGCACTCATGCAGATAAATGGATATAAAAAAAACAGTCTTGTAACTCGTAACTATTTGCTTGTAACTATTTACCTGTAACTACTTCTATGATAAGAAACGAAACGTCATTGCAGCAGGCAAAATTTGTAGCAGAATATGCTGCCCATCTTATGGGCTGTGGCATACATACTTCAAGGGTGATTCGGAATACCAAACGTATCGGGGAAGCCTTAAATTTCGATTTAAAAATTAGCGTTTTCCAGAAAAGCATTATCTTGACAATATTAGATAACGAATCTCAACACACCTTTAGTGAGGTGGTTGAGATTCCGAATCTACCTATCAGTTTTAAACACAACTCAGAGCTAAGTGCTTTAAGTTGGGAAGCAGTTGACAACCAGTTGAATTTTGAGCAAATCAAAGAAAAATACTATCAAATAATATCAGCTCCGAGAATGAATGCTTTGCTGTTGTTACTGTTGGTTGGATTGGCTAATGCATCATTCTGCCGGTTGTTTAAAGGTGATTGGCTCTCCATGTTTATTGTTTTTCTGGCTACAGTTGCAGGGTTCTTCGTCAGAACACAACTGCAAAAAAGGAAAGTTAACCATTACATTATCTTTATTGTATCCGCATTTGTAGCTTCATTTTGTTCTTCTGCCGCCTTGTTTTTTGACACGACTTCAGGCATTGCACTTGCTACCAGCGTGCTCTACTTAATCCCCGGGGTTCCGTTGATTAATGGAATCATTGACATCGTAGAAGGGCATACCCTTACAGGCATTAGTCGTCTGGTTAATGCATTATTGCTGATAGCATGTCTTGCTATCGGGCTTTCATTCACATTGATTTTATTTAAAGGTGGTTTAATATGACAATAGTACTCGATATCCTTTCGGATGGGTTTTTCGCGGCAATAGCAGCCATTGGCTTTGGAGCAATATCTGACCCTCCAAAGCGGTCCTTTAAATTTATCGCTATACTGGGAGCTATTGGTCATGCTTGCCGGTTCTGTTTAATGAACTATTTTCAGGTTGACATTACGGTAGCTTCCTTTGTAAGTGCATTGATAATCGGGATGGGAAGTCTTTGGTTGGGAAACAGAATTTATTGTCCAATGACTGTCATTTACATTCCGGCACTATTGCCTATGATTCCTGGCAAGTTTGCATACAACACTATTTTCTCACAAATTATGTTTCTTCAAAACATGCATCAACCCGATTTAAAGGCAAAATACATGGAAATGTTTTTCTCCAATGGCATGGTTACTTTTACAGTAATTTTCTTATTGGCCATAGGAGCTACTTTGCCTATGTTTATATTTACAAAAAAGGCTTATTCACTAACAAGGCGTTTATTTACAAGAATAAACCCTTAATGCAATAACTCACGAGCAGTCTCAAAAGTCTTTTTAGAACGCAAAATTCGCAAGTTAAAGCAATCATATCAAATTGAAATTCAACAAATAGCACTCTAATTTACAAATCTAATTTGCAAAAATTTGTGTCGTTTTGATTTGCGTACTTTTGATACAATCCCATAAAATAGAGGATGAAATTCACGGATCAACTCCTATTCGAATAACACAACTTTGCGACAACCACCTGAAAAATTAAAACGAACACATAAAATGGATATAGAATATATTTTTGAGAATAACAGCAAGTGGATTGCAAAAAAGACCCAAACAGATAAGCTCTATTTTAAAAAATTATCGGCCGATCAGAATCCTGATATTTTATATATTGGCTGCTCGGACAGTCGGGTGTCTGCTGAAGAATTGATGGGTGTTGAGCCCGGTAAAGTTTTTGTACACCGAAATATTGCCAATATGATTCCCAATACTGACTTAAGCGCTATGTCGGTTATCAATTATGCCGTGAGTCATTTGAAAGTAAAACACATTGTGGTCTGCGGCCATTATTACTGCACAGGAGTTAAATCGGCTATGGAATCAGCCGATTTGGGTATTTTGAATCCTTGGTTACGAAATATTAGGGATGTTTACCGATTGCATAAAACCGAATTAAATGGAATTGCTGACGAGGAAGCTAAATATAAAAGGCTTATAGAACTAAATGTTCAGGAGCAATGTGTGAACATTATCAAAACTCCTGATTTCCAAAAAGCGTATAAACAACGTTCAATAACACTACACGGTTGGGTATTCGATATTCATAGCGGACAATTGATTGACCTGAAAATCGATTTTGATCGAATATTGGAAAGTATTATGGAAATATATCGAATAATTTAGCCTACGTTAGATATTCGTTTTTTCTACTGATAAGCCTAAATAGTTGTTGCGTTTTAAACACAACAACCCTACAAGCCTGTAAGCGGTACTGCATAAGTCTGTTTTATCTCGCCCATTACGAAAATGCTTTGCAAATTTCCGATACTATCTATTTCACCCAACGTATTCAATACAAAATCTTGATAGTGGGCCATGTTTTGCACATGTATTTTTATCATGAAATCATAATCTCCGGAAACATTGTAACATTCGGTTACCTCATCAAGTGCTAAAATAGCTTCTACAAGCTCTTTGCCCAGCTGTTTACTATGCTGCTTAAGCCTTATATTGCAAAAAACCACAAAACCTCGACTCAGTTTTTCTGCATCCAATATCGCAGTGTATTTTTTTATATAACGTTCTTTTTCGAGGCGTTTTACGCGTTCAAATACTGGCGTTGGCGACAAGTTAACCTTAGCGGCCAGCTCTTTTGTGGTCAAATTAGAGTTTTCCTGTAGTATCCTCAGGAGTTTAATGTCTGTTTCGTCTAAGCTCATATAGATAATTATTCTGTTTATAGCGCCTACTCCCTGTCTTTAAAGATAAAACAACGAGTATCAGTTACAAATATAGCTATATTATCTATATTATTACCAATACACAGATAGCATATTGATATTTTATAGCTTTGTGCAGAATATAAATCTTTAAAACAGACAATAATGAGTACAACAAATCATGCAACATGTAAAGCCGATACGGTAGGCAGTTTTTTACGTCCCGAACGATTGAAAACAGCGCGAGAACAGTTCACTCAAGGCAAGATAAGCCAACAAGAACTAACAAAAGTCGAAGATGAAGACATTCTGAAACTTATCACCCAACAAAAAGAAGCTGGACTAACCATAGTAAGCGACGGCGAATTCCGCAGAAGTTACTGGCATCTCGATTTCTTCTGGGGATTTGAAGGTGTGGAGCATGTCAACATGGGACAAGGTTACTTATTTCACGGCGAAGAAACCCGCAATGACTCGGCACGCCTCAGTGGAGAAGTCCGTTTCACTCAAGATCACCCCTTTCTTTCTCACTACAAGTTTTTGAAAGAGTCGGCTGGCGAAGGCATTGAAGCCCGACAAAGCATTCCGGCACCTGCCCAGCTTTATGCCGAATTAGTGAGAGGTGTCAACGAAGAAAAAGTAAATGAAATTTACCCCGACAGAGAAAAACTTTTTGCTGATATTGCAACAGCCTATCGCGAAGCTATCCTGGCTTTTTACGCTTTAGGATGCCGTGATCTGAAGATTGACGATTGTACATGGGGAATGCTTTGCGATAAGGACTTTTGGTCATCGATGGCAGGCGATAATTTTGATCCGGAAGTGCTGAAATCACTTTATTTAAAGTTGAATAATGATACTTTAAAAGAGCTGCCTGCCGACTTGAAACTTTCCACACATATTTGCAGGGGCAATTATCACTCCACTTGGGCTGCATCTGGCGGTTATGAATCAGTGGCTGAATCTTTGTTCGGAAAAGAGCATGTAGACACGTTCTTCTTAGAATTCGACGATGAACGCTCTGGAGGGTTCGAACCTTTACGGTTTGTGCCCAAAGGTAAAAAGGTGGTATTAGGACTCATAACCAGCAAACATCCGCAACTCGAAGATAAGGAACTGATCAAAAGTAGAATCAGAGAAGCAAGTAACTATGTAGCCCTGGAACAATTGAGTCTCAGCCCCCAATGTGGCTTTGCCTCCACCGAAGAAGGTAATAAGCTGACAGAGGCAGATCAATGGAATAAAATTGCGTTAATCAAAGAAATAACAAAAGAAGTATGGGGATAGTCGTAAAGCATAGAGTAAGATAATTTCAACAATGCTATTATATACATAAACAGGCTTAAAGGAAAACATATAAATCACTCCTGATATTTTTTATTACAAACAAGAATTGCGAACTAAATTAGTCCGCAATTTTTGTTTCGGAAAACTTTTCAACATAGACAATTTTTTATTTTATTAAATATCAAATAATTGACAATTAAAATAGAAAACTTCATAAAAATACACTGAAAAATAATTAAGTCAATCGCACAACATGTTCAAAAAATAATCTACCTTTGCATTGCAAACGGTTCCATTCTTATGGATGAAAAGGGAATCGGGTGAAAATCCCGGACTATCCCCGTAGCTGTAAGCTCCTTTATGCAATTGAATCTTTTTTAATTGTATAAAACAGGTTTTGAACACCCCTTATGCCACTGAAACATCGGTTATCAGTCATCGGTTATCAGTTATCAGTTTAAGTCAGTCTGACTTTTTCTGTTTACTGTTCACTGTTTACTGTTTACTGACATCGGGAAGGCCGTTCAACAACCGGAGCAAGTCAGAAGACCTGCCGCATGCACTCTTAATTCGTAGCTTTCGGGAGAAAAGCGATAGGATGGTTTCCGACTATTTTTATAGCCGATCGCAATCTTTAATTATATTGTCCTCATCACATTTCCCTGATTTTAGTTTTAGGTTCATATTTAAACCCGAATTAACAACTAAGTGCACAACAATATTTAACGATCTGTTTTCTGAAATCAAAACTCAGATAAACAGACTCGGAACTTGGGACTCGGAACTTGTAACTAATTATATCAGCATGGAAACAACTATTATTAAACGGGATGGCAAAAAAGAAGCTTTTTCGTTAGAGAAAATCAAAAGTGCAATCCGCAAGGCCTTTTTATCTGTTGGCAGTTTTGCTACCGACGAAGTAATAACTAATATCCTTTGTCGGATAAATATTACCAACGGTACAACTGTTGAAGACATTCAAAATCAGGTAGAAGTCGCATTGATGTCCGAGCGATATTACGCCGTGGCAAAATCCTATATGCTTTATCGCCAAAAACACCTTGAAGATCGGGAGGTAAGAGATAAGTTGCAGTTCCTGATGGATTACTGTAATGCTCAAAATGCAGCTTCAGGAAGTAAATTCGACTCTAATGCCAATGTTGAGAACAAAAATATGGCCACCCTTATCGGCGAATTGCCCAAGTCGAACTTTATACGTTTAAATCGCCGTATGCTAACCGACCGGATAAAAGAAATGTATGGCAAAGAAGTTTCCGACCGGTATATTAACCTGCTGAACAACCATTACATCTATAAAAATGACGAAACGAGTCTGTCAAATTATTGCGCTAGTATCACCATGTATCCGTGGCTGATAAGCGGAACTGCTTCCATCGGCGGAAACTCAAAAGCACCTACCAACCTAAAATCATTCTGTGGCGGTTTTATCAATATGGTTTTCATGGTATCGAGCATGCTGAGCGGTGCTTGCGCCACTCCCGAATTTCTGATGTATATGAATTATTTTATAGGTCTGGAGTTTGGCGATGATTATTACATGGATACTGATAAAATAGTCGACTTGTCTAAAAAACAACGAACATTGGACAAAGTAATTTCCGATTATTTTGAACAAATAGTTTATTCTATTAATCAACCCACAGGAGCGCGTAATTTTCAGGCGGTTTTCTGGAACATATCGTATTACGACAGCTACTATTTCAACAGTCTGTTTGAACAATTTATATTTCCAAACGGAAGCAAACCGCATTGGGATTCGCTTAACTGGCTGCAAAAACGGTTTATGAAATGGTTCAACACAGAACGAACAAAAACAATATTGACATTCCCCGTGGAAACCATGGCGTTGCTAAGCGAGAATGGCGATGCAAAAGATAAGGAATACGGCGATTTCACGGCCGAAATGTATGCCGAAGGACATTCGTTCTTTACCTACATGAGTGATAATGCCGACTCATTGAGTAGTTGCTGCCGCTTGCGCAACGAAATTACCGACAACGGTTTTAGCTACACCCTGGGTGCAGGTGGCGTTTCTACAGGCTCTAAAAGTGTCTTGACAATTAACTTGAACCGTTGCATACAACATGCCGCAAAAAGGGAAATGCACTATCTTTTCTTTTTGGAGGAAGTAGTTGATTTGGTACACAAAGTACAAATGGCTTACAACGAAAATCTGAAGTACATGCAAGAGAAAGGAATGCTTCCGTTGTTCGATGCCGGCTACATTAATATGAGCCGTCAATATCTCACCATTGGGGTAAATGGTCTCGTGGAAGCAGCTGAGTCTTTGGGTATTGAAATTACGGACAACCCACGTTATCTGGAATTTGTTCAACAAGTACTCGGACTCATTGAGTCATACAATAAAAAATATCGCACCAAAGATGTAATGTTCAACTGTGAGATGATTCCGGCTGAAAATGTAGGTGTGAAACACGCTAAATGGGACAAACAAGATGGTTATATTTCCAAGAGAGATTGCTACAACAGCTACTTTTACATTGTAGAAGATGAATCGTTGAATATCGTGGACAAATTCCGTTTACACGGCTACAGATATATTGAACACCTGACAGGAGGTTCAGCACTACACATGAACTTGGACGAACATCTAAGCAAGCAGCAGTACAAACAACTGTTGCGCGTAGCAGTACAAGAAGGTTGTAACTATTTTACGTTCAACATTCCGAATACGGTATGTAACTCCTGTGGTCATATCGACAAAAATAATTTACGGGAATGCCCAGTTTGCAAAAGCCACGATTTGGATTACCTCACCCGCATTATAGGGTATATGAAACGAGTAAGTAACTTTTCAGAAAGCAGGCAGATAGAAGCCTCACAACGTCATTATGCTACGGTTTCTCAGCTATAATATAGTTTTTCAGGAAGTCCCTGGCGAAGTATCATTGGCAATCAATATATCCAATTGTCCGAACGGCTGCAAAGGATGTCATAGTCCGTATTTACAGGAAGATAAAGGAGACATACTAGATGAAAGTATGATCGACGCTCTTCTTGTAAAATACGGTGATGCTGTCACTTGTATTTGCTTTATGGGTGGTGATGCCGACCCGTTAGCAGTGGAGAATCTATCTCGTTATATTCGCAGATCAACAGTTGAACAACTCAAAACTGCATGGTATTCGGGAAAAATGAAATTACCGGCTAATTGTTCTGTCAGCAGTTTCAATTATATCAAACTAGGTCCATACGTGGAAGACCTCGGAGGACTCGATTATTCAACTACTAATCAGCGTTTTTATCGCATTGAGAACGGTAATTTAATAGATGAAACATTCCGTTTTCAAAAAAAGAAAGGAAGCATGGCACTTATGCTCTAAAAATTTGTTACCGACTTAAATCTAATAGTTGTTTTGAAAAATACGTTTGAACAAATAATGAAAGAAATTTCAGAGCAGATTTCTTTCATTGATCTTGAAGGATGCGACATTTCTATAGAAGAAGCCTTATACATGGTTGAATTTATTCAAATGCAGATACATACATTAAAAAATAGATTGCTTGAATTTGGATTTAAAAGCGAACAAGAAGAAATTTGTTTCTTCAAAGAGATGAAACCTCAAATTTTAAGCAAGCTTCTATATTTCAATAAAATATACACAATTGAGCTTAAACGACCCAATGGAAGCAATCTCATTCTAAAAAACTATTACGAGCAAGAGTTAAATAGCTTGACTTTCTTTTTCACCCGAAACTTAGATTTCTATCAATATTATCGCTCAAATGCGATACACTTGGACGATTATTATTTCCGTAGAGGAAAACCTAATATCAGACTTGGGGTTGACAGTTCTCAGTTTATAAATGACACCACTTTCTCAACGTGTTACGACTACAAGGTTGCCAAGATACTTTCTAATGAAATGTTGAGAATTTATCTCAATAAAAAATTGCAGCACATTGATAGACTCTCATATCATTCTCAAAACGACAAACAGCTAAGTAGAAAAAACAAGTGGACTGGTACAAAATCTGCTGCTATAGAGTTAGGTTATGGAATCTATGCTGCCAAAGTTATAGATAACGGAAATGCAGATATTAGGGATATTATGACTGCCTTACAAAGCTTATTCGGGATAGATCTGGGCGATTACTACCGCACTTACATTGCAATCAAAAGCAGGAAGAAAGACCGCACGGCCTTCCTGAGGCATTTGGCTGATTGTCTTGAAAAACGCATGGATGAAGAATTTGAAGCATAAAATCCATAATCATTTTATCGAACAAAAAGTACCAAGGTGATACCAACTTGGTACTTTTTGTTTTTATGCTTTTTATGCCCCGAAATCCTCTATCTATTCCTAAAAACACCCTCCAATTAGGTTGTTTTCTTCCATTTTTACTAAAAACACCTCCAAAATAAATTTTTACCAAGTTGGTAACACCTTGGCAAAAAATTCCACCAAAACCCACCAATTTTGCCAAACATAATAAATCAACACATCATCACATCAACACATCATCACATCATCACATCATCACATCATCACATCATCACATCATCAAATCAACAAATCAACACATCAACACATCAACACATCAACACATCAACACATCATCACATTAGTATTATGGCAAAATTCAACTTAGCATTTTCAAGAATGCTTTCCCACGAAGGGAATTACATCAACGACCCGGACGATCTGGGTGGTGAAACTTACAAAGGTATCGCTCGAAACTCCCACAGATCCTGGTCAGGCTGGCCAATAATTGATTCTTACAAAATCAAATCAGATTTTCCCAAATCATTGGAAACGGATGAAAAGCTTCAGAGCCTGGTCGAACAGTTCTATTTCGATAACTTTTGGAAACCTCTCAAAGCCGATCAAATCCAAAATCAGACTTCAGCCGATTCAGTTTTTGATTTTGCGGTCAATGCAGGAGTAACTACCTCTACGCGATTGGTACAATCAATTGTCGGAGCAAAAATCGATGGAATTATTGGAGAACAAACACTCAATAAAATCAACTCCATGGATTTCGGGTATTTTCAGGCCGCGCTTACAGTAGCCAAAATTAAATACTACATGAACATTATCCGAAAACGTCCAACCAGTAAAAAATTCCTCTTGGGCTGGATTTCCCGCTCACTTTCATTCATTGACTAAAACTTAATTCGCAATTCGAGAATTACAAATCGTACATCGTAAATAATTAAATCATAAATTGTATTATGTCTGCACAAATCATCACTACCGACGACCTTCAAGAGTTCAAAATAGAACTCTTAGAAGAAATACGTGCCATTGTTTCCGAACAGAAAACAGCCACTTCTAAAAAGTGGCTTAAATCAGTGGAGGTCCGCAAGCTGCTCAGCATTTCGCCTGGCACACTCCAAACATTGCGTATTAACGGCACCTTGCCCTACACCAGAATTGGAGGAACA
>WSSedL1CaDRAFT_10002003_pt1 | contig 10893 bp, 10 predicted proteins | sample WetSurSL1Cattail_FD_9464 | JGI IMG/M metagenome (IMG submission 9464)
AAAAGTTGCGGTTTATAGAAACTTGACGGTAAATTATGAAAGTGATAGAATTTAAATGCAAAAAATTCTTAAATTGAGGAAATACTATGGATGAACAATACCTTAAATTTAAAGAGCAAGGCTATAAATTGACCAAACAGCGCTGCGAAATTTTGGATGTACTTGCGGGAAGTCCCCCCTTGGAAGCGGAGGAGGTCTTTCAAATCGTTAGTAAACATTGCCCTGTCAACCTAAGCACAATCTACCGTAATCTGGGAATCCTGCTCAAAATGGGATTAATTCGCAAAGTAAACAGCGCCGGGCAGGCGGACCAGTATGAATTGGTTAGACACAACTGTAAGCATGAGCTGAAATGTTTGAAATGCGGTTCCAAAGTGATTTTTTCAGAATGTATCTTTGACCAGATGGTCAAAGAGATTGAGGCCAAAACCAATTATCAGGTAAAACAGCATAACCTGGAGATCTATGGCACCTGTCCTAAGTGTAGTAATAAAAATTTGTAATAAAGAATTTTTAAAGAAGCCGGAGATTATGGTAAAACGACGGATTTGGTTATTTTTGATCTTAATAGCAGTTTTAAGCTTATTGCTCTTATCGTGTCATGTTCATCTTCATAAACAATGCGGGGCAGAAGATAGTTGCCCTTTATGCCAAATATTATGCGCTGGACTGACTTATGTCCCCATTTTCAATTTTATATTATTATTCATATTGTTAATTTCAATTTTTTTTATCGGCATCATAAAATTTAGAACTAAACAATACTATGACTGTCGTTTCCGGGCACCGCCGGTTCAAAACCCGGCTAATGAATATTTAAATTAATAAGCAAAGGATGATTGATAGATGAAAAAAAATAGTTTAATATTAACGGTAATTTTGATAGCAACGATTTTAGCATCTGCTTTTATGATTCAAAGCATTGGTTTGGCAAAAAGCGATCCAATCCAGGTCGTAACCAGCTTGCCGCTGGTTAAAAACATCGTTGAAAAGGTCGGCGGCGATAAGGTCAATGCAGTGAGCATTATCCAAGGTTCCAGTTGTGAACACGAATATGAAGCCTCTGCCGGCGATATGAAGAAAATAGCCACCTGTGATGTTTTTGTAAAGGTTGGGATGGGCTCCGATCGTTGGGCCGATAAACTTGCAAGCACATTAAGTAAGAAAGCCCTTTTCTTAGACCCTTCAAAGGGAATTAAAACGGTTAAAGTACATAACCTGGAGAACCCTCATTATTGGGGCAGCCCCGAAAATGTCAAACTGATGGCGAAAAATATTCTGGATGGACTTTGTTCGGCAGCGCCCGCGCAAAAGACCTATTTTACCGCTAATTATCAAAAATTTGTCCAGGCAATCGACAAAACTGACGCAGAGTTGAAAGCGAAAGCAGCAACAGTAGCCAATAAGGAGTTTGTAGGTTACGCCGATGCTTTCCCATACTTCTACCAATATTTTGGCTTTAAAAATATCGCGACGGTAGAAATCTCCTGTGAACAAGAGGTAACTCCCAAGGATATCGCCGAGGCGGCCAAGTTGATGAAGGCAAGAAAAATCAAAGTTTTAGTCGGTAATGCCGCCGAACCCAATGAGCCGGATGGTCTGGCCAAAGAAACCAATGCCAAAACAGTTTTAATCTGGGCAACCACCAATGAGTCCAATGATTATTTAACTACTTTACGCTATAACGTGGGAACGCTGGTGAAAGCTCTTCAATGATTGCAGAAATTCAAAATATTGATCAATTAGTAAGCGTATCCGGGGTAACTTTAGGTTACCCCGGAGTTATAGCCTTATCGGGCATCGATTTTGAAGTTCATAAGGGAGAATTTATCGGGATTGTCGGACCGAATGGTTCCGGTAAAAGTACTCTTCTGAAAGGGCTATTAGGTCTACTTCCCTTACAAGCCGGAACGATTCATTTTCATGGAAGCGACCATCAGCAGATCCGGCTGATCCGAAAAAGAATCGGCTATGTGCCGCAAAAAAACAAAAATGATCTTCAATTTCCAGCCCTGGTCCGGGAAGTGGTCTTAATGGGACTTTATGCTCAAATCGGTTGGCTGCGGCAACCCCAAAAAATACATCGGGAGATGGCGCTGGAAAGCTTGAAAAATGTCGGGATGGCCGAATTCAGCGAACGGCCTATCGGTGAACTTTCCGGCGGTCAACAGCAACGGGTGATGATCGCCAGGGCTTTGGTGGCTAGTCCCCAACTGTTATTGCTGGACGAGCCGACCGCTTCGGTGGACATCTATGCTCAACGGGCCATCTTGGAGATTTTGGAAAAACTGAATCGGCAAATGGGGATTACTATTTTGATGGTTTCCCACGATATTAACGAGATCGTTCATTCTTGCGATAAAATATTGTTATTAAACGGCAATGTAAACATTTTTGGAACTCCCAATCAGGTTTTAACCAAAGACAACCTCAAAGAGGTTTATGGAGACCGGATTTACGTTTATGACCATCATGGCCATCCGCATGTACTGGTAGGTGATTTTAGTGAGTGAGTTGCTCGCTTTTGGTTTTGTTCAGAAAGGACTAATCGGAGCGGCCCTGATCGGCTCAATCTGTTCCTTGATCGGCGTTTTTGTGGTGCTGCGGGGAATGTCGTATATCGGTTCGGGAATCGCCCACGGGTGTCTGGCCGGAGTGGCTTTCGCCTTTATGATGAATTGGAGTCCTCTGGTAATGTCTATTATTGCCGCTTTGGTGATGGTGGTTTTAATAGAATTAATCAGCCGAAAATCAAGCCTTAAGATGGATACCTCCATCGGGGTTATTTTTTCCATTGCTTTGGCATTAGCAGTCCTGTTTATCGGGATGTTACGAAAATATACGCCGGATATTATGAGTTATTTGTTCGGCAATCTGCTGCGGGTTACGGTTATGGATTTATGGGTAATGGGCGGCATCGGCATATTAGTTGCGATCTTGCTCTTACTATTCTTTAAAGAGTTGCAATTCTCGACTTTTGATCCGGAAATGGCCGAATTGTCAGGCATCCCTGCCGCCTTGATCTCGATTATGCTTTCTGTTTTAATGGCCTTAACCATCGTAGTCTCGTTACAAGCGGTCGGGGAGTTGCTGGTATTGGCCTTAATTGTGCTGCCCGCCTCAACCGCTTATCAGCTAACTCATTCGTTAAAGCGAATGATGCTTATCTCTGTCGGGCTGGGAGTTTTCGCATCGATCCTAGGTTTAATCCTGGCTTTTTATTTAGATGCCCCTACCGGATCGACTATTGTAATGATCCTGGGAATAACTTTTTTTACAGCTTTGGGCCTACGAAGAATACGGGTTCAAAGTAAACCGGCCGTGAATAGTCTGAATAAAAATTAGGCCGGCATAGTGAAGTTTCAGCTTATCTAAGGCTCTGTCTCGTAGCTAATTGTGGTCAGCCCTCATTCTATCTTTCTCCCAAGGGAGAAACGAACTGTAATTCTGTTGGCCTTTGTCTTAATGCTTCGTAAGCCAAAAGCTTCGTTCCTCCCCATAGGGGGAGAAAGCAAGATGGAGGGTTGACCCGAGTTTGGTTCGTTATCTTATAGCCCAAAACAACAATAATCTATAACCGAGCCTTATTTAAAATATCTTTTTAGATAGCCTTACTAGACGATCAACATTTTGCCTTTTTTCATTTTTGGCTCATCTTTTCATGTTTTTCAATCGCATTGGCCACATCACAACATACTGAATATGATTGACCGTTTAGATTGACATCGGTTAATCCTATTCCGAATTTTTCCGCATCTTCATGACAAGATGAGCAGCAGCCGGGGTTTTCAATTTTTGCTGATTTACAAGCATCTTCACAATTATTCATTAAACATACCTCCATTGTTCTTAATTTAAATCTAATTTAACCAATCCCCACAAACCTATACAGTAAATAAACGATGTCGCCTATTCAAATAAATTAGGAACTATTCCCATTACAAAACGTATAAAATAAAAAGGTGATTTTTTGAAAAAGGCTAATTATAGGATATAATTTTCTTTAGCAGCGCCGAATAATTAAGTTTGTTCCAATTTTTATATTTGAAATCAGGTAGCATGAAGAAAAAAATTATCGTTAAAATTGCAGCATTTATCTTTATAGCAGTCTTGTTACTTTTGATTGGTCATTTTTTTATTCACGGATTTGAAAAAGAACATGGGCATTGCTTGTTGTGTGACCTTTTAACAATTGGTTTTGCGAGTTTAGCTTTATACGAGCTCTTACTATTATTTCTCTTCATTGCCATTATTCCTCAGAACAAGCTCATTTCGTTATCGTTTCACTCATATTTCCAAATTCGACTTCGAGCCCCGCCTTACTATTCAACCCTTTAATTTTATTTCCAAAATCAAAACATTTTTTAATTAAAAAAAGGGACCTTCGGTCTCCATTGACATTTTATGGAGGCATCTTTGACCTACCCTTGAATAACAGTTTTTTCCAAAGGCGGTATTTTATAATGCAACTACGAAAATGGATTCTCTTGGCAGGGATAGTTTTAATGATGACGGCTCAAGCAGCATCAGCAGCGCCGGAGCAATCAATTGAAGCGACTCTAGACGGGCATCGATTAGATTACCCGGTAATGGTGATTAATCGGAACGGCAATTATTTTTTCAATCTTCCTCTTTTAAGTCAATATCTAAATTGTATCGTCGCCTGGAATATTGAAAATCATGATCTCTTTTTAAAACTCGGGAAAATGAATATCAAGTTGTATGCCGATAATTCTACCTATTATATTGACGGTAAAAATCAGCAATTACCGGATGTCCCGTTTGAAAAGGATAGTCAATTTTGGTTGCCGGTCCAGTTTTTAACCAAAATCGGCTTAACCATTGAAAGCCAAAATCCGCAACATCTTATATTGAGTTGGACGCAAAATTATCTTTTGGGGCTTGAAAGTGTCACTTACCAAAACCGTCCTGCTTTTTTGCTGATCGGCACAAAAAACGTGAAGATTACCGATACCGTTTTGAGCAATCCCAATCGTTTAGTCTTAACTTTACCCGGTGTAATTGCTCATTTTGCCATGAATGAACAAATTAATTGCGCTTCATTTTCGATAGTAAAACAAGTAGGTTTCGATCGTAGCGATCCTGTCGGTTTAAAAATAATTTTCAACTTGAGTCAAACGATCGGTTATCAATTCATTCCTCTGCCGGACCAACCCAATCGAGTGCTACTTGTTTTCAACTATTTATTGAAAGATGTCAACGCTTTTACTCAAGATAACGAACAGAAAATCCTGATCACCAGCTCAGCCCCGGCACAATATCAAATTAAGACAACCAATGCCCATCAGATGATTATTAACTTGCGTGGAGCTACTTTAGCAGGTATACCGGGCCAAATTAATAGTAATGGAAATTGGTGCCGAACGATTCAATTCACTCAGCTTAATCTTCAGACGGTGCAAATTAAGTTGACCCTAACCGGTTCATCCCCGGGTTATGTGTTCCAACCATCGGATAATCCGAATTTGCTTGAAATACGGCCTCCTTGTGATATCGAACAAATCAATTGGCTGGGTAACGCCAGCAGCGGCGAATTGCATATTGCCTCGAATGGAGAATTGTTTAGCACCGTTTCTCAGGCAAAAAGCATAGGAAAACTTGAAGTGGATTTCAATGATGTGCGGATTTCGCCGACCCATGTTCTTCCGAATATCAGCAACAATCTGATCAATGGCGTTCTTTTAACGACGGTTGGTCCGGCCTCGTTGAGGTTAATAGTCAATTTGAACCGTTTTGTCAATTATAAACTTGAGTATTCAACGGATCGAAAACAAATGACAATCCACTTCAATCATTCGCCGGTAATCGGTAAAACAATTGTTATCGATCCCGGTCATGGCGGAATCGATAACGGAGCGGTAGGCCGGCAGATCAGAGAAAAAGATGTTAATTTGGAAATAGCGATGCGCTTGAAAGATTTACTCGAGGCGGTCGGAGCCGACGTGATTTTGACCAGAACCGATGATTATTTTGTGGGATTATACGAGCGACCCTATCTGGCCAATAATTTAGGGGCTGCTCTTTTTATCAGCGTCCATACCAATAATCATCCTGATCTTACGGTCCACGGAATTGAGGTCTTCCATTTTCCAGGCCGTGAAACATCCCAAATGTTAGCCCAAGACATATTGGCTAAAATTACACAGTATACGGGTTTGGCGGGACTGGGCGTTAAACAAGACAATTTTGTAGTTATCCGGGAAGCCCAAATGCCCAGTATTTTAGTTGAGGTAGGGTTTTTGTCCAATTTTCAGGAAGAAAGCATCATCAAGACTCCTGAATTTAAAGATAACGCGGCCATGGGGATTTATCAAGGCATTTTGGATTATTGCAACAATGGAACAAAATGATACAGTCCCCATTTATTATTGACAAGGAAACAATAAAATGATAAAATAATTATGTTGCCGAGGAAACAAAACTATCTTTTGAGGTGAGAAATTGATATGAATACACAATGTACGGAACAAACCGCAAACAGACCAGACATGCAAGGAGGAAAAAGAATGAATATCATCGGAATTATCGCAAGTCCGCGGAAAGAAGGCAATACCGCCTGGATAGTTAATAAAATACTCGAAGGCGCTAAAGAACAGGGCGCCGAAACGGGGTCCTTTAATTTAAGCGATCTCGACATCAAACCGTGCCGGGGTTGTTGGGGCTGCCACAATGGCGATCAGGGTTGTGTTATCAAAGACGACATGCAGAAACTTAATGAGGCGATTGATCATGCCGATGCCATTGTTTTCGGCTCGCCGATTTACATGATGCAGATGAGTGCTCAGGCGAAGATATTCATCGATAGGATGTTTGCGCGATTCTCTCCGCGATACTGCCCGTATTTCAAAGCAGAAAATGCTGCCCAAAAAAAGCTGATTCTTACGTTTAATCAGGGAAATCCTGATTCCGGCCTGTTCCAGTCGTATATTGATTATACGAAACACATGTTTGAATTGCTGGAATTCGATGTTAAAGAGGTACCTGTCGTTACCGGTATGCGAAACGGACCGGCGCATGAAAGAGAAGATCTGTACACCGTCTTGAAGAACATCGGTTCATCAGTGTTCTCGGAACGATTCCCGGAATAATAATGATCGAAAGAAGAGGATACTGATGAAACTTATCGCTGTTTGCGGAAGTGCAAGAAAACAAGGCAATACCGCAAAAATGTTACGCCAAGTCATTGAAGGCGCAAAATCAGTCGGAGCCGGTGTTGATACTGAATTGGTAAATCTTTTTGACCTAAACTACAAGGACTGTATCAGTTGTTATGCTTGTAAATTGAAAAATAGTAAGTCTTTTGGACATTGTATGGTAAATGATGAACTTAAGCCCTTATTGGAGCGTATTGAGGAGTCCGATGGAATTGTTCTTGGTTCGCCGATTTATTATGGAAATCTATCCGGTCAAATGCGTTCCTTTACGGATAGATTGCTTTTCCAATATCTTGATTATGGTGGTACGGGTACCGGTCCTAAACCCAAAAGCTTCAAAACAGCTTTGATTGCAACGATGAATGTAAATGATGAAATTTATGGTAAAAGAGGGTTCAAGGATACCTTGGTTAGTTTTTCAGAAATGGTGGGACATACATTGGGTAGTTGTGAATTATTAACTTTGACGGATACCGTTTTATTTGACGATTATTCAAAATACGTTTATCAGATGCCGGATATAGAAGAAAAATCAAGTCGCGTCGAAAAAATTCCGGCTGAGGATTTGCAAAAAGCATTTGATTTAGGAGTCAGACTTATTAAATCCTAATTAAGGTTGAAGCATGGTCACAAATTATAATGAAATTCCAAAAATCAAGCGGAGAATGCTACCGTGATGCAGGGAGAAAATATGAACAGTAAACGTCGTACATTTGCTTTAGTTATCCTTCTGTTCGGGGCTTTTATGGACATTTTGGATACCATGATCATCAATATTGCCATACCTTCCATTCAAAGCGGCCTGCAGGCTAGTTCATCGGCGGTAGAGTGGACGGTAAACGCATATATCCTCGGAATGGCTCTGTTTATCATTACCGGCGGGCGAGCGGGGGATATTTTAGGTCGCAAAAAAATGTTCATGCTCGGCATAGCAGGATTTACTATTTTCTCCGCTTTTTCAGGTTTGGCTGCCACAATCAATGTTCTGATTTTTTCCAGAGCAATCCAGGGAATCACGGCTGCGCTTATGATTCCACAGGTGCTTTCCTATATCCAAGTTTTATTTGCACCGAAAGAACGTGCCGGGGCGCTTGGCGCCTATGGCGGAGTCAGCGCATTTGCAACCGTTGGCGGGCCGATACTGGCGGCATTCCTAATCAAGATTAATCTTTTTGGGTTAGGTTGGCGTACAATATTCCTCATTAATATCCCGGTCGGAGTTTTCATTCTTATAGCCGCTATGATCGGCCTCACGGAATCAAAATCAATAAACCCGTTACGTATCGATATACCGGGTACGTTCATGGCGACGGCTTCGCTGATAATGCTGTTGTATCCGCTGATACAAGGGAATAGCATGGGTTGGCCTGTTTGGACATTTCTTTCAATGGTAGTTTCGCTGATCGTTGGTATCCTTTTTATTGTCTATGAGAAGCGACGCATGAAACGGAATCAATCTCCTTTGATCGCACTAAACCTTTTCCAGTTTAAGAGCTTTATTGGAGGGGTATCGGTAGCTACCTTGCTTATGATTGCGATGAGCGGCTATTTTCTCGTCTTTATGTTTTACTTACAAATGGGATTACATTTTACACCTTTGCGCGCAGCCTTGGCCGCAATGCCATTTTCGATTATGGTCCCTGCAATGACAGGGTTTTCAGTAACGAAATTGGCGCCAAGATATGGCCGCAAAGTCGTCGTATTAGGTTTGATCATACTCGCGCTTGGGCTTGCAAGTGTCGAATCAGTGATGCACGGAGCCGGTACTTCCCTGAGCAATTGGCAGTTGCTTCCGGTACTTCTTATCGGGGGTACGGGCATGGGTATGGTTGTAGCGCCTATTATCGATTTTAGTATTTCACAAGTTCCCGAGCAGGATGCAGGTTCGGCTTCCGGTATTTTGAACATGATGCAGCAAGTTGGCAGCAGTATCGGTATTGCTATTGTCGGTACGATCTTTTTTAATTCGATAGGAAGTTCATTGACGAGCGCACGCGAAATTAGCGGATTTGCTATGGGCGAAAGATATGCCATTTGGTCAGCTGTTGGTATTTTGCTCGTAACGATACCATTTGTTTTCTTACTCCCCAAAAAGATACACCACCATTGTTAAAATAGAAACACCGAGGAACAATTCGATATCATGCTTGGCTTCGTGGAAAAGTATAGCCGGCATTTGGATGCGGAAATAAAGAAGCTAGGGGTAGAGATAACAAATGGCGATGATTTTGAATAATGGGTTGTATCAAAAAGTAAGTAGCCTAAAGTGGGGCTGTATCAAAAAAAATCGTAAAAAGCCGACCCGATAATAGTCGGCTTTTTGCATGAAATTGCAAAGTTTTATGAAGGTCTTTTCAATAGTCTGTTGAAGTTCTTTACAATTTATGGTATCACCTTTTGATGATAAGCCCCGAAGCATTCAGGTTACCTTTTATTGCTTTTAGCAAGAGAAGGCGAGGATGAGTTTCTTTCGATAATGACTTTTTCAGTAGACCCCAAGTAGCTTTCAATAATAAAGAATTGTGGGTAATTGTTCGATGCACAAATATGGTAAACAGTATTCTCTAAAAGCCGGAATGCCTCCCGGAACTCTTATCCACGTTGGGGTTAGGAAAAAAGATAAGATTCAAATAACCGAGTTTAATTATTCGGAAGATGGCTTTGAAGAAAAGGAAATCGATGGACCGGCTCTATGTTCCCTGGACATTGGAAAACCTTCTGTCATCCAATGGATAAATGTTGACGGCATTCATGATGTCGGCGCCTTGGAAACTTTAGGCGGTTGTTTTGGACTTCATTTATTAGTAATGGAGGATATTTTAAATACGGAACAACGTCCTAAAATTGAGAATTTTAACGAATATACTTTTATGGTTGTTAAATCGCTATCCTTTGACCGCCAAATGGGTGAATTTACTACGGAGCAGGTTAGCCTGATCCTTGGTAAACACTTTGTGCTCTCATTTAGCGAAAAGGAAGACAACCTATTTAACCCGGTGCGTGAACGGATTAAGCACGGGATCGGCCGCATCCGAAAATCCGGTCCCGACTACCTGATTTACTCTTTACTGGATATAATTATTGATAATTACTTTGTAGTATTGGAAGAACTGGGTGAGAAAATTGAATATGCGGAAGATGAGTTGATATCAAAGACTTCGCTGGATACATTGCAAGTCATTCACAAATTGAAAAGGCAAATGTTATTTTTACACAAGTCCGTATGGCCGTTACGCGAGGTTATCGTCTCGCTGGAGAGAGAAGAAACGCCGTTAATCAGCGAATCCATGGATATATACCTGAGGGATTTGTACGACCATATAGTCCAGATCATGGATACTACGGAAACATTACGAGATATATTATCCAGTATGTTGGATATCTATCTTTCAAGTATCAGTAATCGAATGAACGAGATTATGAAAGTTTTGACCATTATTTCGACGGTCTTCATTCCGTTATCGTTTATCGTGGGGTTATACGGTATGAATCTCAAAAACATTCCCGAGTATAATTGGCCGGGGATGTATCCCACTGTCTGGGCGATAATGATTGCGATTGCAGTTTTTATGCTTGCTTACTTCAAAAAGAAAAAATGGTGGTAGGGGTAGGGGGTGTTAACTCCGCTCCAAAATGGCGGATGATTCTATGAAAACTGGCGGAAAAGTTTTCTCCGTCTTAAAATAGCGGAAACTAAAAAACAGGCGACTGCCAAAGA
>WSSedL1CaDRAFT_10002004_pt1 | contig 10890 bp, 9 predicted proteins | sample WetSurSL1Cattail_FD_9464 | JGI IMG/M metagenome (IMG submission 9464)
ATGTTACTGAAGCGTCATTGGGAACGGTATAAACAACACTTGTTTGTCCCTGGCAAACGGTTGCAGTACTGGTTGAAAATGCACCGGGCTGAATAGGAGTTGGGTTAACAGTAATTGCAAGCGTTCGGGCAGCGCTTGTACCACATCCATTAGTTGCAGTTACACTCAGTGTGCCACTTGTAGCAGCTAAACTATAATTGATACTTATACTATTGGTTGTTCCGAAAATCGTTGCTCCGGTACCACTGTAACTCCATGTGTATGTTACTGAAGCGTCATTGGGAACGGTATAAACAACACTTGTTTGTCCCTGGCAAACGGTTGCAGTACTGGTTGAAAATGCACCGGGCTGAATAGGTAACGGATTGACCGTTAATGTTGCAAAATTCGAATTGGCTGTTAAACCCAGGTTGTCAGTTATCGAACACCTGAATTGATAGCTACTCATGGCAGGTTGAATTTGCCTAACAATCAATGAGGCAGTTGCAGTTCCTGTATAGGCAGTACCATCTGAAATATTAACAAATCCGGCACCGCTATTCTGCTGCCACTGGAAATGAAAGGGAGCATTGCCAACTGCACTTACATTAAAGGTAGCATCTAAACCTTGACATAAGGTTAAATTTACAGGATCTGTAATAATTATCTGAGCATTTACAGCCTTCACCGAAATAAAAAATATCAGAAGAATGATTAACTTTTTCATCCCTGACCAATTATGAAGGATGCTCATCCCGAAAGTTTGGGATAACTCTTTGTTTTGTAAATATGCTAGGTTCATAATTCACCATTAGGTTTAACTTTTATTAATGTCATCGTACTCATTCCCTCAATATTATTGCTGCCAACCATGATAAAACCGCCATCGGTCGTTTGGGTAAAAGCCGTAGCCCTTTGTAATCCTGCTTGTCCATAATACCTGGAAAATAAGAGATTACCCTGACCGTCAGTTTTGAACAGCGAAAAATTTGAAGAATTATCTGAGAGTGTATGTGTGCCAACTAAAGCAATTTCATTATCAGATATTATCTGTATAGAAGATCCTGAGTCGTTTCCTGTTGCTCCTCCAATAACCTGTGACCACACATTATTTAAGCTATTGTCCAGTTTAAACAAAAACATACTGCCTGTTGATCTGTTTCCCAAACCAATGAAACTTCCATCTGATAAAGCCTGTATGTATGCCCCAGTGATATTATCTGTTCCCCCAATCAGTGTGGTTTGTTGAATCAACCCAAGACTGTTGGTTTTAATTAAAAATGCATTCGCAGGCCCCTGCACATGGCTTTGAGAACTCCCAATTAATATGAAACCATCCGGGGTTACCTGAACGCATGATGCAACATCATCATAACTGCTACCGTAGGAGTAGGAACGCGTCCAATTAATATTACCGTTCAAATCGAGGCTAGTCAAAGTAGCGTCTTTTGTCAAACCAGAGTTTTCAACATAACCAGCAATTAAATAACCATTATTTCCATTCAATTGAACAAACAAAGCTTTGTCATTGCTGCTTCCATTTAATATTTTGGTCCAAATGACATCTCCGTTTTCGTCGGTTTTAACAATGTAACTTTTGGTGGCAGATACCCCATTTAGGAGTGTATCTATTGAACCTGCCAGAATGTATCCACCATCGGGCGTCATTTGTAAACTATAGCCTGCATCATTACCGGTACCACCATAATATTTTGGCATCCATTGCTGATTACCATATGGATCAGTCTTTACCAGGAAAATATCAGTTCCCCGGCCAGTATGTGCAATAGTACCAATGGCTACATATCCTCCATCAGATGTCTGTTTTACGTCATTTCCTGCATCAGCCTCAGATCCTCCATAGAATTTTACGAATGATTTATTTTGCCCATAATGATCTTCTTTTTTACAGCCCGATAAGACGACAAAAAATAATCCGAAGAAAACCGCAAAAATAAGTTTGATCGATTCCCTCTTTGAAGGGCAGGGATGTTTTAAGAATAAAAATAAACTCATGTTTATGCTATTTTTAGAATTTATGTTTACCATAATTTTTATTCAATATTTTTATTGATTGAAAACATCCCCCTGCCCCCTTCAAAGGGGGAATTGTCTCAAAAAGTTTGAAATTTCGCATGAAATAATTTAACTCTTGATTTTCTTGATTTATATTATTCATTATTCTTTGTCTTGGTTCTAATATCTTATTGTCTTGGCTCTAGTATCTTATTGTCTTTGTTCTTGGCTTTGTCTTTGTTCTACTTTTTCTTTTTTGTTTTAAAAAACGAATGAATATACGCCACTGAAAAAGCCAAATTATTTAAAGTAAAATTGTCATCGGGGCTCTGATATTTAAATGTCTCAGTTGTATTTAATCTTCCGCCTAATAAAACCTGATTATACAATCCTTCCCTCCATCGCAAATCAAGTAAAACATATCCCCTTGGAATTTTATATTTTAAACCGGTGCCAAAAACGATGTTATAATTCAGTTGTCTTCGCCTGGGAAATATGTTAATATCACTGCCTGTGATGTCCTTATTTTGAGAATAAATATACAGGTCGTTTTTCGATGAAGCGCTTAACATATAATCGATTGAGAAACCCGCTCTAAGGTAAGGCCGTATCTTATTCCTGCCAAAATCGAAAGTCAGACTTATTGGTAATTCTACTTTTTGCTGTGTTTCGGTTGAGTTAAGCTTCTGCAAACCAGGTTGAATAAGTGTATGTTGAAAGCTATTGGTTAAATAATACCCTTCAGCATTCAATTCCATGCGGGGTGCCAGATAAAAAATCAGTTTGATACCACCGTAAACCCCTATTTTAGGACTATACTTACCCTTGATATCCTGACCATTCGTAACAAAACTTTCATTCACCATCGGAAAGGTCAAATCCCCCCCTATCGTCACTCCCATCGATAAAATCCGAAGAACCCGATAAGATTTAAAAAGTTGAACAAATTCAGCTGGATCAGTGGAACTTACTTGATATTCCGGATAATTTTTCAAAAAATTCAGCATGTTCTTTTCAGCATCCTCAATATTTTGATCGAAGAGATTAGCAAGAATAATTAATTTGAAAGCTTGAATGCGTTCTGCTGGAGAAAATCCTTTTTCCAAACATGGGGCCAGCAATTGCGGAATTTCTTCGATGATACCATTTTCATATTGCTTCTGAGCTTTGTCCAGTATTAAAGCACAATCGTCCTGAGCTTTTAAAATAAAGGCTGGAAACTCAAAAAATAAAAAAAACAGAATAAGTTTTAATAATGTTTGGCGTTGCATGTTGAGTATAATTGTTCATAAATCGTTTCTTGTCTTGGTTCTTTTATCTTGTTATCTTGGTTCTTCAATGGTCCTATTTTCCACATGTTTTTTCATAAGGGATATCACTGCCTACATAGGTGTTCCATTCATTTTGAGTCATGTTTCTTTTTAGTTTACTGCACATTATATCAGCGATGTTTTTAGACTTGGTGGGGTCTGCTACCAATCGATTTCCACTCAAACTTCCTGAGATGATTCTGTCGCCTGCCGGATTAAATGCAACTGAAAGTACCCATGAATCATGGTTCCGGAATTTAATGGGTGGCGAAATCAGGTCATTGGTAGTCCATAACTGAACTGTAGCATCAAAACTGGCCGAAGCTAAAAGTTCATCATCAGGGCTGAATTTGAGATCTGAGATCCTGGCTGAATGTCCATGCAGTTTTGTAATCAGCGATCTTTTAGTAACATTCCAATATCGTATATTACCTTGTAGATCGCCGGTTGCCAGCATTTTCCCATTGTGACTGAAAGCAACAGCCTGAACTGAATTTTTGGGTTCATCAAACAAAACAGTGCGGGAATAATCGGTAGTTTCCCAAAGAATAACCTTCCCATCTTTGGTGCCGCCTGCTATTAAATTACCATCAGGGGATACACTGAGCGATACAACCAACGACTGGTTCATTGCAAGATCTTTAAATGTACCTTTTTCCAAATCCCATATATACACTTTATTATCCTCACCTGCGGCTACCAGATGTTTGTTATCCGGCATAAATGTTAACGCTGAAATATTCGTGGAACTTCCTCTGCAATACCTTGCCGTCCAATTGCCCATCTTTAAATCAAAGAACGCTATTCCCTGCCCTGAGGTGCCACAAGCCAGCCATTTACCATTATTACTAATGGAAAGAACCCTGTTAATAATTTTGGTATTAATAACCGGCAATGGTGTATTGGTAATATCGTCCAAATTCCACTTTAAAATACGACCGTCACTACCTGCACTAAAGAATACGCTGCTATTAGGCACAAAAGCAAGTGAATTAACAGCATCTGTATGTCCCTGATAAACACCTGAAAATTTACTATTAAGCAATTGCATAGCGCCATACAAACCTGTAAAAATATCGACATTGTTGATGTGTCCTCCATACTTGTGGTTAAACAGATAAGCCTGATACGCCAGCAATCCTTTCAGGTCTTTATCGTCCACTATATCCAATGATTTAATTGCCATGGCGCGGGCAACTGTTAACATTCGTCTTGTATAAGCCTCTTCTCTGGCCTTTTCAGCTTCCTGTCCACGAAGCATAGCCTCCTTAGCGTTTTTCTCTGCTAAAGCCTGTTGCTCTTTAGATTCCTTTGTTTTAGAATTAGCAATGATTGTTTGGTGAACAGCAGAGTCTGCATTTTTTAACGCTACTATCTTTTGTTTTTCAGCAACCACCGTTTGTGCATCAGCCACAGCTTTCAATTTTAAAGCAATTTCTTTCTGAGTCTGAGCTTCTTTGGAATTATTTTGCGCTAATATTCTTTGCTCATCAGCTATTTTCTTCTCGGTAACAGCCCTGTTTTCCGACTTTTCGGCGCTTATTCTAAGAGACTGAATATATAGCATAGCCAAAAGTGCCACAATTGCTGCAGAACCTAGCAATACTGCTAACAACCTGGTTCTTCGAAGCTTCCTTACCTGAAGTTTAATTTTATCAAATTCCTCAGCTTCATATGCTTTCTCACTAAGTCTTAAAAAAACCTTTGTTCTTTCAAAGGCAGGATTATAGCGCTTAGCCCAAGTAAATACAGGCTTTTGTTCCTTTTCCCAATTCAAAGCAAGCAATAATTCAGGCGGTTTCAGAAGTCCGGTCTTACTTGACTGGTAAAGAGCTGCATCTTCAGCCAAACGTTTATACATTCGTATTGATATTGCTTCCTCTTCAACCCAAACTCCAAGTTTAGTCCAAATACGCATCAAACTTTCATGGGAAAGATCAATTACAGTATCTTTATTAATTGGTGTTCCAATTGATGGAGTAAGAAATGACCGACCCGGAAGTCTGAATTTTTCCACAACTTCAATCACCTGATCTATGGAAGCCCATGCTATTTCAGCAATTTCTTCCACCCTTGTGGGGCGACGAATACCTCTATTATCACTTCCTTTCTCGGTAAGTGTTTTAAACATTCGTTCACATATCTTTTTGCCTTCTTCGGTAAGTTCATTAAAAGCTTCATTGGCATGCTCCGATAAAGCTTTTTGCATTTTACCAATTGCTTCATAGTCACTCAAACCTATTGGACGTTTTGCATCATTGTGCAGAAGCCAATATTCCCAGGTACGCATAAGGGCATGCTGAAGAACAGGAAGTTGATCAGGAGTATCGCCCAAATCATTAAGTAATTGTTCTGTTACATGGGGTTCAATCTTTGCACCGCAAACAGCAATAGGGCCCTCAATAGCATTACGGAAATCATCCCTTGTCATTTGGGGAATAAGATAATTGCTTTCATTAATCAACTTCGTTAATTCCTGGAACTGTGCACAATCACCAATAAAATCCGACCGCATGGTTAGTACAACATAAACAGGTATGCGTTGCTGACGAACCGATTCTACAATTAATTTTACAAACGCCCCGGCCTCATTCAATGAAGAATTATTTTGCTCATTTCTCGTAAACCTGAATAATTCTTCAAACTGATCCACCACCAATAAGACATTTTCGCCGGCTTTCAAGTCCGACTGCCTAATGGCCTCGATTAAACCCTGGGAACTCCTGCGTAAAATAATTTCGGTAACGGTTTCATTCATCTCCGAATTTGCTTCCTTGTAAAGATTATGTGCAATTGCTTTGGAAAGACTAATAATGGGCTGATCACCGGGACTAAATGAGATCACTTTCCAGGAAGATCCAGCATTGGTAATAAATCCTCCCTGCAAAATTGGAATTACCCCGCAATAAATCAATGATGATTTTCCACTTCCCGAGCTACCCATAACTGCTACAAAGCGGGTTGCAGACAATGCTGTTAATATATCTTCGCTTTGTCCTTCTCTGCCGAAAAATAAGTGACTTTCCTCCGTGCTAAAAGGTCTCAAACCAGGAAACGGGTTCACCTTTTTCCCTGATCCTGATACCTCAACGTTGGCAATTTCTAACGCAAGTTCATTCATTATCTTTAATCAATTTATCTAATAATGGTTGCAAGGCCTCCGCAATATTTTTATGATCGGCAATTAATATAAAATCACTCCATTGATTTATATTGAAATCTTTTGAAGGTTGAGCCATTATTACTGCTTCTGCAACAAAAGGTTGCTTCTTGCCATATCCGGGAGCTTTTACACAATCCAAAATTTTACTTTGTAACCACGATTGGTTTTGGTTTGAATTATAAATCAGAACAGCTTCGCTATCTATGAGGTTTTGCCTATGTTTGCTTATCAAATTAATGTTATTCTGTGAAAGTGGTGATTGAATAGTTTGTATGTTGTTTGCATTAAGAAACTTAACTATTGGAGCTATTTTATTTAAATCCGCAGGTTCATGAATAATATAAACTTGAATTTGATCTTTTTTTTGATCTTTAACAGCTGTATGATACGTCATAAGCCGCTTCAAAACCAATGATTTAAAATCTTCAAGCGGAGTTTGAATAATTTCTGTATGAAACAAGCCTTCGTTCTCATTTTTGAGGCGCTCAACATACTTATTCTGTAAATCATTAATAATTTTTAAATCAGAAGAAATCCAAATAAGCCTTGACAGACGGACATTTTGATTTTTTGCAATATCGGCGGCAATTTTATTTTGAATGTCCACCTTTGAATGAACTTCGCCAACAGGAATCTCACCATATTCCTGACCTATAATATGAATAGAAAAATCAGACTGTTTGATGCATTCTTCCACTGTCTTTGTGAACTCATCAAGCCCATCAGGTAACACCCGATCTGGTAATACCCTGTATCCATAATGTTCCATTTCCCGCTTCACCATTTCGCGGTTATTGAATTGATCGGGTGTTGTTTCCGCCAGATAAACTGCAGTTTTAAACTCTGATTCGCTAAGCACTTCAAAGAATTTATCAATCTTGTAAGCCAAATCAGCAAGCTGCTCCAAAACTATTTTAGAAGTGAATATCCACTCACTTTTGCGCAATTCGGAAGGTCTCCTGACAAAAGCTTCAGCATCAAAAAAATTGCTACCCGACATTCCGGAGAAAAATGAAACCTGACTATTTTCCTTTATGGGAGAGGCTAGTATTTTATACAAAAAAGCATTGTTTTCCTGATCCCAACATCTTTTTTGTATTAATTTTACTTCGTCATTAAAAACCGTTGATTGTGAAGAATCTTCGTTGAGAATGAAAATGAAAACCGAGCTTTTTTTAATGGTTTCTTCCAAATTAATGTTCTTGACACCACTATAGGCAATGTTGTAGTTTGATTTTGAAATACGTTTTAAAAACACACTTAAATAGTCAATAAAAGCATCTACCCATTTTATCGAAAATTCGGAAAAAACCGGGTGACCCTGCATTGCATGGCATATGTAGATGTTTCTTTCTGAAAACATCAGGCTATCATTAATGGATAATTGTTGTGATGGAACTGCTAACGTTTTAACCATCTTCCATATGCTTTAATAATTGTCATCAATAATTAAACAAAACACTATGACATATCATTTAATCAATGTGTTCTATTTCGCTTATTAAATTATAAACAACAATCAGGGTAATATGTTTTTGAGTGAGGTTAAAATTGTTGATTGGGCGAACATAATGACCCAAAAAATCGTAAAAAAGGGCTATAACCAATTCCCAATAACTTTAATTTTCAAACAATTATAAAAAAAATGAAAAATCCGGAAAGCTAACTATGTAGCCAATCTCTTATATTACCCCTATCCAAGGTCTGGGCAGCTGTCAACTAAATTTGATAAATTACTGTATATGAGTATGTAATTTTTTATTATAATTTAATCATAATGCCAATCGCTGCAGTAATTCTGTATCTTCAGGAAGAATTAATCCCAAATGCCTTGATGAATCAATTTTATCAGCATGTGTTACTTGAATTTGCTTTAAGTAATCCAAAATATCAAGGAGTACCGAATCCGGGACATTATCAAATGCTTTATTTATCCAAATTTTAAATCTTTTGTTGTCATAATCAAAATTTTGTAAAAAGTTAGTTAATTTTTGGTAAACTGGGAAGTATAATTTTATGAAGGTAAATGTGCAATTGTTTATTTGTTTCTCTTCTTATAATCAGTATCATTTTTTTCGAATGTAAACGTAATTGGTATTATATATTCATATGCAACAGGTATGTCACTAATACTGGCCATGTTGAATCTAAATAAATGAATTGTTCTTTCAACCTCTTGAGTAAACAAATCGCCAAGCTCAGAAAGTATTTTATAACAATATAATTTACCACTTTTATCAATTAAGCACCGCACAACAATCTTTCCTGTTATTTTGTATTGTTCAGCCCTTTTGGGGTAAACAATGCAATTTAGAACACTATCCATATTTTCAATTTTTGGAAAGGATGTCCAATTCCATGTTACAAACAATTGAAGTTGGCAACTGTCTTTTATTTGAAAAAAATCGACACAATTTACAACTTGGTTTACATCAAGGTTCTTCTTGCGTAAATCACAATCATAAAGGTCACCCCATTTTACGTTTTGACATTTTAAACTGCAATTTATCAGAATAAATATGGCTGGTAGAAATATAAATCGTTTCATGAGTTTTTTTGTTGATCATCTATTTTTCCATTGCTTGAGTTTTTAATTCCAATGGCATTTTTTCAATCGCATACCTGAGGGCAGTTCTGGGCATTATTGCTTTTTTCTTAATAACATAATCAAAAATTTGGTTTTGGTGTGACTGACTAGCTGCCTTTAGCATCCAGCCATAGCCTTTTTGCACCAAATCATCATTGTCTTTAAGCAAAATATCAGCAATCTCTAAAATATCTTTTAAAAATTTCCCATGTTTAGCTGGTATAATGAGAGAAACCGCGGCTGCACGACGCATCCATCGATTTTTTGAACAAGCCCATTTTTCCAATTCTAATATATATTCGGGATACATTTCAAGAAATGCTCCAACCGTATGATTACATAAGGTATCGCAAGAAGCCCAATTGCCAACATATAAATCTATCCATTTTTCGAATATCTTTATGTCTCCTGGCTCATAATCTTTTCGAACAAAATACGACCAGTCACAAGCTATAAAAGATTCTTCTATGAATCCGGATTGCCATAGTTCTTCACATAGTTGATATATTTCGGTTTGTGTTTTGTCTTTCAAATCATGAAAGTATTCTTTACCAATTTTCTTTACAATCGCTGTCTTAATTCCATAACACCGGATTTCCTCTTTAAAGAAACGCTTGCTATTTTTTCTTGTCTTGTCATCTGTGTTTGCTTTCAGTTCCTGACGTATTTTATCAAGGATTTTATTCATATGGCTAGGATTTTAAAAGCAAGACGAATATTAAAATGTTTATTCATAATCATGCGGGTCATCTTTTAATTTGTAAAAATCAGTCAAACCAAGCCTAATATGTTCTAAAACCACTGCCATTTCACTTGAATACTGCTTTTTAGAAACCATTATTTTTATCTTCTTTATCTGAGGCTTAATGAGTTTTATTGTTTTTTTCTTGCCGCCTTCCAATGTTGAATCAGAGCCACATGAACCTATAGATTCAACTAACTTTCCACCGTCAATAATCAGTTCTTCCTTTATTGAAAGAACAACTATGTCTTTATCTAAAGTCCAATCACCTTTTAAATAAACAATTCTTTTCTCACAATCCATTTGATTGTAATTAAACTGAAATGTACCATTATCAAAAAACTGATAATTATCTGACCATCCGGCAGCCATCTCTGGCGAGTTTTGCCAAATTCCAATTAAATATTTTGCATTTGGCACTTGTCCAAAAGAATTCATAGAGAATAAAATTAAAACAAAACAACTCAAATATTTAAGGTCTTTAATCAACTTATCTGGTTTTAATATCATTATCAAATGCTTTATTTATCTCAAATTTTAAATCTTTTGTTGTCATCATTAAAACTTTGTGCAAAGTTAGTTAATTAGCGATTGACCAACCAATAAATCATAAACAACATGCAGATTAGGCTCATCATATAGGATAGAAATCTAAACGCTATTTTAGCTTCATTTTTTTCCATTCTCTTTGATATAACGAACCCTGCAATAGAAATAAACGTTATTACAAACAAATAAATTCCCAAGCTTAAAAATGCAAACCAAAGAGCCCATAATAATGAACCAATAGTTCCAATTTCAATTTGGATAGTTTTACTGCGCTTCTCAATATAAACTATTAATAATAAAAAGGCTAAAAAAGAAATCAGAAGATAGATGAATATTATCCTATATCTTAGTTTGATTCGTTTAATTTTTGTAATCATATCTGCAAAATACTGTTTTTATCTGAAAATTGCAAAAGGTGCCTTCACTCAATCACCTTTATCAAAGCCTGTAATATTTCGTAGCGGTCTTCGCCGGTCATTTGGGCTTTAAACCAGGCGTAGTACATTACGGCTTGTAAGTCCTCCTGCTGCATGGGTACCCAGTC
>WSSedL1CaDRAFT_10002005_pt1 | contig 10889 bp, 8 predicted proteins | sample WetSurSL1Cattail_FD_9464 | JGI IMG/M metagenome (IMG submission 9464)
ACGGATATTATCGGAACTATCGTTTCCTGAGTCTAAACGTAATAGTAATCGCATTTTGGTCAAGCGTTTTGCCTGCTGGATGAGTTCTTTTAAAAATTGGGCTGTATTCTTCTGGCAATGAATGCTTCCTTTACGCAGTTCAGTGTTAATCCAATAGCCTTCATAGTTTCATTGAGGCGTTTAGCAAATTGCGTTCGTTTAAGCAGCAGTCCTACGATGGGATAGTCCAGATGCCGTAATAAGTCGCTCGTCGCTAAAACGTACTCCAAACATGTTCAGCACCTCGCAGGTGAATTTACTTACCTGCAAATATTCGAGATGTGACGCGCTTTTTTCTGCATCTTAGGGCTTTTAGGTCACGGTTTCAGGTATAAGTCATAAAAATGAACCCCAGTCTTGATGGCCGGGGTGAACGGATTTTATTTATACAACGCTTTTGCTATTCCAGTTCAAACGCGCCTGTATACAGCTGATAGTATTTTCCTTGCTTTTCAATGAGCTGTTTGTGGCTGCCTCTCTCAATGATGCGGCCATGTTCCAAGACCATAATGACATCGGCGTTCTGGATGGTGGAAAGCCGGTGGGCGATTACAAATACGGTACGGCCTTTCATCAGTGCATCCATGCCTTTTTGTACGATAGCTTCGGTTCGGGTGTCGATCGAAGAAGTTGCCTCGTCGAGTATCATAACCGGCGGGTCGGCTACAGCCGCGCGGGCAATGGATATGAGTTGCCTTTGTCCTTGCGATAGACCGCTGCCGTCGCCTTCCAAAACCGTGTTGTATCCATCGGGCAGCATCCGGATAAAACCGTCGGCATTGGCCATCTTTGCAGCCGTGATGCATTCCTCATCGGTCGCCTCCAGCTTGCCGTATCGTATGTTATCCATTACGGTGCCGGTAAACAAGTTTACGTCCTGCAAAACAATGCCGAGAGAACGGCGTAGGTCCGGCTTGCTGATTTTATTGATATTGATGTCGTCATAACGGACTTTCCCATCCGCAATATCATAGAAACGGTTGACCAGATTGGTAATTGTGGTTTTCCCCGCGCCGGTCGCTCCTACCAACGCCACCTTTTGGCCCGGCTCCGCATACAGCGTGATATTATGGAGCACGGTTTTATTTTCTTCATAGCCGAAATCGACATCGTCAAAAACGATTTTTCCTTCCATCTTCGTATACGTAAGCGAACCGTCGCCGTGGGGATGCTTCCAGGCCCAAGTACCGGTATGTTCGGCACATTCCCTGATTTGGCCGTTTTCCTCTTGGACATTGACCAGAGTGACGTAACCGTTGTCTTTTTCAGCTTGTTCATCCAGAAAATCAAAAATTCGCGATGCGCCGGCCAGCGCCATAACCACCAGGTTCAATTGCATCGAGACCTGTCCGATAGGCATGATGAAGCTACGGGACAAGGTAAGGAAGGATACGATGGTACCAATGGTTAAAACATTGATACCGGTGAGGCTGAGGTTTTTGATACCGGCGATACCTGCCGCGCCGCCGATAACTGCCAGCAGCACATACAGCATATAGCCCATATTGTTGACCACCGGCATCGTGATATTGCCGTATTTGTTCGCCTGGGTGGAGCTGAAGCAAAGCTCGTCGTTTTTTTGATCGAAGGCTGCTTTGGCCTTTTCCTCATGGCAAAATACCTTGATAACTTTTTGCCCATGGATCATTTCTTCAATATAACCGTCGACCTCACCAAGGGAATCCTGCTGTTTCATAAAGAAAACGCTGCTTTTCCCGACGATAAATCGAATGGTTTTCAATAAAGCGAAGGTAAACAACACCACAAAGGCCGCCAGACCAACACTAAGATAGAGCATGGCAAAAAACACGGCTACCACTGTTACCACCGAAGCAAACATCTGCGGTAAACTCATGGAAATCATCTGACGAAGCGTGTCGGCATCGTTTGTATAATAGCTCATGACATCGCCATGGCTATGAGTGTCAAAATACCTGATGGGCAAGGTTTGCATGTGGGCGAACATTTTATCGCGGATGTTTTTGAGCGTTCCCTGCGCAATCACGACCATCGCTCGATTATAGAAAAAAGTAGCGAGCACGCCGACGCTATAGATACATCCCATGAAAAGAATGGTTCTGAGCAATCCTGAAAAATCGGGATGGGCTTTTCCCAACAGAGGCATGATATATTTATCGACCAGCAACCGCAGAAACAAAGCGGATGCCGCGTTTGCAGCAGCACTGAGAATGATACAGACGACGACCCAAATAAGTTGAACTCGATATTCCGTCATATACGACAGCAATCTTTTGATGGTGCCGGGTTTGAACCGCTTAAAGGCCGATTTACTAACAGGCTTTCCTACAGGAAAGCCTGAGGGGTCTGGATTGCCGCCTGTTTGTGTTTTTTTCGCTTTATGCATGAATCGAAGCTCCCTTATTTTGAGATTGGTCTATTTCCTTATAAATTTCGCATATTTTGAGCAGTTCATCATGGGTTCCGATCGCATTAACCTTCCCGTCGTCAAGCACGATGATTTTATCGGCATCCTGGACGGAGGCTATGCGTTGTGCAATGATAATCTTGGTGGTATCGGGAATTTCCTCTTTAAAAGCCCGCCTGATCAGGGCATCGGTTTTGGTGTCAATCGCGCTGGTGGAATCGTCCAGAATCAATATTCTGGGCTTTTTCAAAAGCGCCCTGGCAATACATAGCCGTTGCTTCTGACCGCCGGACACGTTGGTTCCGCCCTGCTCAATATAGGTATCATACTGATCCGGAAACTCCCGGATAAAGTCATCGGCTTGCGCCAGTTTACATACTCTGACCAAATCTTCATCGCCGGCTTCTTCATTGCCCCAACGCAGATTGTCCTTGATCGTCCCGGAAAACAAAACATTCTTTTGAAGCACCATCGCTACCTGATTCCGCAGCGTCTCCAGATCGTAATTCCGGACGTCAACATCACCGACGGTTACCCTTCCGCTGATTGCATCATAAAGGCGCGGAATAAGCTGAACCAAACTGGATTTGGCAGAACCGGTCCCGCCGAGGATACCGACAGTCTCACCGGCAGCAATCGAAATATTAATATGATCAAGCACCAATTTTTCCGCTTTTCTGGCATAAGCAAAGCTGACATTTTCAAAGATGATGGAGCCGTTTTTAACATCATAAACAGGGTTTTGGCAGTTTTTAAGGTCACTTTCCTCGTCTAAAATCTCGACAATCCGTTCCACAGAAGCACGGGAAATGATAATCATCACAAACACCATGGAGAGCATCATTAAGCTCATCAAAATCTGCATGGTATAGGTAATCAGGCTTGCGAGCTGGCCGGTGGAAAGGCCGAAAGCGGGATTGTTGTTGCCGGCGACAATTTCCTTGGCGCTAAACCATGAAATCAATATCATAGCGGTATATACGCAAAACTGCATCAGCGGCATATTAAAAGCCAATATTTTTTCGGCCCAGGAAAAATCTTTGAAAATCCGTTGCGAAATATCACCGAACTTTTTTTCTTCAAAATCTTCCCGGGTGAAAGACTTCACAACCCTTATTCCATGCAAATTCTCCTGCACGATACTGTTCAGCTTGTCATAGGTTTTAAAAACCCGCTTAAAGATAGGATGGACAAAGGTTGCAATGAACCACAGGCCGAACCCGAGCACGGGAATAATGACCAGAAAAATCGTAGAAATCTTGGCATCAATATGAAAAGCCATTATAAGTGCAAATATCATGATAATCGGGCTGCGGATCGCCGCACGGATTACCATCAGATAGGCGTTTTGGACATTGGTGATATCAGTAGTCAGGCGGGTGACAATACTGGCGGTTGAAAATTTGTCAATATTCGCAAATGAGAAACTTTGCACATGATAATAGATATCGTGACGTAAATTTCTGGCAAATCCCGCGGAGGCTATCGCCCCGCTACGTCCTGCCAGAACGCCTGCAATTAAGGATATCACCGCGCAAAGAATCAATGCCAGGCCGATTTCAAATACATAGGACATATTTTTCTTACTGATTCCGTAGTCGATCAGGTATGCCATTAAGGTTGGAATCGTAATTTCCATAATTGCCTCAAATGTCACGTATACCGGTGTTAAAATAGAGTCCTTTTTGTACTGTCGGATACTGGACAGAAGTTTTTTGATCATGGATGGGGTTCCTTTCTGAAGATGACTCATTGGATATTATTTTTCATTCTTTGAATATACGTGTGGAGATATACCAATTCTTCCTGGGTAAATCCTTTTGTAAGAGTTTCCTCCATTCGAAAAGCATCACTTATCATCATCTCACTAATTTTCCAGGCTTTTTCGGTCAGTACGATCTTTTTTAATCTGGCGTCACACGAAACACTATGCCGTTCAATCAGCCCTTTTTTTTCCATTAATATTAAGACCTTAGAAACCGTTGAGCGAGTGATTGAAAATTGTCGCTCTAAATCTTTTTGATAAATCTCTTTATCCGCATTTTCAGCAAGAAAGCAGATAATCCAGCCGTTGGTACCGGTAATCGAATCGATTTGTTTTTTAAAAGGGGATTTTTCAATTTGAAGCATAATCAGATTATTGAGGAAATGAAGTTCTTTTCCAATCAATATTTTTTTCATAGCAACTCCCCATTGCTTAGGAATTAGTCGCATATCATACTGTACGACATACTACATTATATATAAGCTTTTTACCATTGTCAAAGAAACCGCAGCAATGGTTAAACAAATGGCTTTTAGGCATTCACGGTCCAGGGGATCTTGAAAGACGGGGTATACCGTGAATTGAACTTCCAAGGGAACCCCCAATCAAATAGTTAATACCGCATTCTTCTAAAGCCGTAATCACCATAAAAGTGACCTGAAAAGGGATTTGCATTAATATCCCTCCAGTTCGGGATCCCAGTCGTTAACTTTGATAGACAATTCGCGTCCGAGTAAAAGCGCTCCGAGCCGCTTTCGTAGCTCTTCATCTGAGATTCCGGGGTGGCGTTTTAAGATCCCTGTCTTTGCCAAGTCTCGAATCGCCTCGGACATTTCTATAGCCATTTTAAATCTTTGGCTCGGGGACATTTTGCGAAATCCTTCAATGATGAGTGGTTCGAACATCGGGTGGGTATCGGACCGTCCGGACATATTTGTATTTCACCTCATCTTCAAAAAGCGATCTGTTCCACAAAAATATTAAGATTTTTCATGCCGCTTTTATTATATATCAAGTTATATAAATTAAAAAGAACCCCCGAATCTCTTTAAAAGGCGTTGGCCGCAGGAATTTAGTGGTGGGGCCTTAAAATTGAGAGGTCCTGAAAAAGTTGGTTTCAGCCGAAATGTCTAATAAAAAAGGTTTTTAAAATAATTAATCGAAAGTAGATGATTATTAAGATACCATTTTAACCGAATGTAATTATCATTCCATATTCTACAATAGGTCCCTAAGGATTTACAGACGTAAGGAGCAGGAGATGGCCATCATAAAAGCCGAAACATCTTCTCAAGCCTTTGTGAAATCACAAACCCAAAAGTACTCGGTTTTACAATCCAAAAACTCGAATCCGGATCCGGATCCGGATCGAAATAGAAAGTCCGGACAAGTTACCAACTTTCTTAAGAAAATAGTAAAACTTGTTGATAACCGGCCATCCAATGCCAATGTCGATACCTGTCCGGTTGTCTGTATTGGAGCTTCCGCCGGAGGATTGGAAGCTTTTACCCAAGTTTTACAGCACCTGTCTTCCAATACCGGAATGGCCTTTGTTCTGATTCAACATCTTGATCCGGCGCATCCGAGCATGTTAACGGAGATTTTAGCCCGGTTGACCGAAATGCCGGTCGGCGAGATTAAAACCAACCAAGCGGTAGAATCCAATCATATTTACATCATTCCCCCCAACGCCAACCTGGTTATATTGCACGGAGTACTTCACTTGTTACCCCGGGAAGACCCGCCCCGGATCCATCTGCCGATTGATTATTTTATGAATTCATTGGCGGAAGACCAAGGTAACAGAGCCATTGGGGTCATCCTTTCAGGAACCGCATCGGACGGCACGTTAGGATTAAAAGCGATTAAAGCCGCCGGTGGTATTACCTTTGTCCAGGACCCGGGAACGGCAAAATACGACGGCATGCCTCGTCATGCGATAGCCGGCGGGGATGCCGATTTTGTCTTGCCGCCGCCGGAAATCGCCCAAGAGTTGGCATTGCTGGGAAGGCATTCTTATTTGCTAATTTCTAAAACCCAGCTAGTCGACGATAAATTGTTGGATGACCACGATAATATGAACCGGATTTTTAGTTTAATGCGTACAGCCATCGGCGCTGATTTCAGCTACTATAAACCAAATACCCTCAAACGCCGGATCATGCGCAGGATGGTATTGCATAATATTAATGGAGTACCCGGCTATGTCAAATATCTGCAGCATAACCCGGCTGAAATCAAGGCGTTGGCGCAGGATATTCTGATTGGAGTCACCAGCTTTTTCAGGGATCAGGAAACATTTGAACAGTTAAAGGGAGAATTGTTTCCCAACCTGATTAAAAATAAAACCGGCAATACGCCAATTAGAATTTGGGTGCCTGGCTGTTCAACCGGAGAGGAAGCCTACTCGATTGCCATCGCCTTATTGGAGTTTTTTGAAGAACAAGGTATTCATCACCCCATCCAGATCTTTGCCACCGATTTAAACGGCAGCGCGATTGGAAAAGCCCGCAGCGGCATTTATCCGGAAAGTATCAGGCAGGATCTGACGCCGGAACGGCTGCGTCGTTTCTTTATCAAGGTCAACGGCAGTTATCAGATTAGTAAAAAGGTTCGGGATCTATGTATCTTTGCCGAACAGAACGTGATCAAGGACCCTCCTTTTTCCGGACTCGATCTGATTAGTTGCCGCAATGTCTTGATCTACTTTGGCCCGGTTATCCAGCGCAAAGTAATTCCCATTTTTCACTATGCTTTAAAACCAACCGGTTATCTGCTGCTTGGAACTTCAGAAAGCGTCGGAACTTTCTTGGATTTGTTTGCTTTAGCGGATAAAAAAAATAAGATTTATGCTAAAAAAGCAACCGTCACTCCGCTGAACTTTGACTTTACTACCATTGGAAGCGGCGTATCCAGACTGGAGGAGGAGAAAGGAATGAGGGAGCCAAGGGTTGACTACGACGTACTTCAGGAAGCCGATCAGCTTCTACTGACCCAATATGTGCCGGCCAGTATCCTGGTTAACGATAAACTGGAAATCTTGCAATTCCGGGGCCAAACCGATGCCTATCTCAGCCACGCGCCGGGAGTCGCCAGCTTTAACCTTTTTAAAATGACCCGGCCCGATCTGGCGATTGAGTTACACAAAACAATTCATCAAGCGGACAAGGAAGAACATCCGGTTCGCAAAAAAGCTCTATTCATTGAAGGAGAATATGTCGATATCGCGGTTTTTCCTTTAAAAGATCCGGCCCAGGAAAAAATTGTTTTTTAATTGTTTTTGAAACGAAACCCTCACCCGCTTCAACGCAGGAAAAAAGCAGCTTCTACCCATTGGAACCGGAACAGAGGAACCAGTCGGATGGAGTTAGCCAGTTGAACCAATTAAAAAAGGAATTGGCCGCTACCATTGATTATCAACAATCCATCATTGAGCAACGGGAATCTGCCAATGAGGAACTCCGCGCCGCCAACGAAGAGATTCAATCGAGTAATGAAGAATTACAAAGCACCCATGAAGAAATGGAGACCGCCAAAGAAGAACTGCAAGCCACCAATGAAGAATTGATTACCGTGAATGATGAAATACGCAACCGGAATACAGAATTGAACCAAGTGAACAATGATCTGAACAACCTGCTCTCCAGTACCAATATCCCGATTATTATTTTGGACAGGAATCTGCGTATCCGGCGCTTCACGGTTATGGCCGAGAAGATAATGAATTTGATCCCCGGCGATGTGGGAAGACCCTTGAGCGACATCAGGCCCAATATAGAGTTGCCTCACTTGGAAGAGATGATTCGGGAAGTGATGGATACTTTGATGGTCAAGGAACAGGAAGTGCAAGATCGCTTGGGACGCTGGTATTCGTTATGCATCCGGCCCTATAAGACCTTTGAAAACAAAATCGACGGCGTGGTGATTACCATATTCGATATTAATACCCTCAAACCCAGTATGGAACAGCTCCAAGAATCCCGAGACTATATTGCAATTTTGGATACCATCCGTGAGCCCTTTCTGATCCTGGATGCCGGACTGCGGGTGAAACTGGCGAATCAAGCCTTTTGCCGCACCTTTCGGGTTGCGCCGTCGGAAACGGAAAATCAAGTGATCTTTGATTTAGGAAACAGTGAGTGGGATATTCCCATGTTAAGAGCGCTTTTGGAAGAGATCCTTCCTAAAAACAGTAGTTTTCACGATTTCAAAGTGGAACATTTTTTTTCGAAAATCGGTCGGCGAGTGATGTTGCTTAACGCCCAGAGGGTAATTGGGGAAGGCAATCTAACCCCGTTTATTTTATTAGCCTTTGAGGATATTACCGGGAAAATTTGAACGGATTCCGGCGGAAAATTGGTGATCAGATGTTGAATTATGAAAAACTAACCAAGGCTAAGCTTATTGAAACTCTCAAATCGTTTCAGACCGCCGAGAGTATGGATAAAGATGAGCGGGAACAGTTATTACACGAACTACAGGTCCATCAGATCGAGCTGGAGATGCAAAATCAGGAATTACGGGAAACGCAACAGCAGTTGGAAGAGACCGGTAACCTTTACGCGGATCTCTATGACTTTGCCCCGGTAGGCTATATTAGTTTCAATGATAACGGATTTATTCAAGAGATCAATCTCACCGGCGCCACTCTGCTCGGTAAAGAACGCTCCCGTTTGATCAATACGCCATTTGCGGTTTACGTAACGCCAAAGGATCTTGGAAAATTCCGGGACCATTTATTCAATTGCCGGCAAGCAACGGAAAAAGTAACCACTGATATCGGTCTGATTGTAAAAGAAAACGCCGTTCTTCAGGTTCAACTGTCTAGTGTCGCCGCTTATGATCTCAAGCGAAAAATCATTTTATACCGCACCGCTTTCACCGATATTACCGAACAAAAACGAGTGGATAAGGCCTTGTGCGAAACCCGGAATTACCTGGATAATTTGATCCAGCATGCTAACGCCCCGATTATTGTCTGGGATCCTCAGCTTAAAATAACTCGTGTTAATCATGCCTTCGAACATCTTACCGGTTACTATGCCGCCGAAGTCATCGGTGGGGAATTACGGCTCCTTTTTCCGGCAAGCAGCCGGACGGATTCGCTGCAGAAAATCGCCGCTACCTTAAGCGGCGAGCACTGGGATTCAGTGGAGATTCCGATATTACGCCAGGATAGCGGGGTACGAGTGGTCCTCTGGAATTCCGCCAACATTTATGCAGAGGATAGTCAAACCCTACTCGCTACTATTGCCCAAGGTCAAGATATTACCGAACGCATCCAAGTGGAAGACGCCTTACGTGAGAGTGAAAAACGTTATAGCGACCTGTTCCACAACAATCATGAAGTCATGTTTTTAATCGATCCCGATGATGGGAAAATCGTTGAAGCCAATCCGGCGGCCTGTTCTTTCTATGGCTATGATCGTCAGGAATTAACCTTAAAAAAGATTACAGATTTTAATACCATGCCGCCGGCGCCTAATACAGTACCGGCGGTACTTAATAAACTATCGTCGGCGGAAGACTTTCCGAATATGCAACAGGGACAGTGGAAGCAACAACAGTCTATCCTGTTTCAGCACAGACTGGCAAACGGAGAAAATCGTGACGTTGAGGTTTTTAGCAGTCAGATCACGGTAAAAGGCCGATCTCTTTTGTATTTAATAATTCATGACATCACCGAACGCCAACAAATAGAACACGCGTTGCAAAAATTATACAACGAATTAGAGATCAAGGTTCAGAAACGAACCGGCGAACTCACCAAGGCAAATTACACATTGCAGAAAGAGATCATCGAACGAAAGCAGGCTGAGGGGGATTTAGCTGCGGAAAGTGAACGTTTAAATGTAATACTATGCTCAATCGCAGATGGTGTAATTGCCGTCGATACAGACCAAAAAATAATATTGATGAACAAGAATGCTGAAAAGTTAACCGGTTGGACTCGAGAGGAGGCCGATGGCCGTTTATTCAATGAGATTTTTCAAAGTATTTATGATAAACAGGATAGCTCTTATGAAGACTTGAATATTACCGCTTTTAAAGCCGGTACTGTCTCTGATTACAGCCGGGATATCGTTTCGGTTTCCAAAGACGGGTCTGAGTGTATGCTCACTATCAATGGCGCTTCCTTGCTTGATACTCAAGGCAATAATATCGGTACGGTAATGGTTTTTCATGACATTACCAAACAACGGAACCTGGAAGACGATTTGTTAAAAACTCAGAAACTTGAATCCCTTGGTATCCTAGCCGGTGGCATTGCTCATGATTTCAATAATTTTTTAGCGGCAATCATGGCCAGTGCGCAATTAGCAAATATCCGCCTAACGAAAGGAATCGATATTCATCAAAACTTAACCGACATTGAACAAGTAATCAATAAGGCGGCCGGTTTAACCAAACAATTGCTTACCTTTTCCAAAGGAGGAGCGCCGATCAAGAAAACCGCTTTGATTGCGGATTTAATTAAAGATACGGTTGAATTTACTTTGCACGGCACTAAACTCAAGTGTGATTTTATCATCGCGGACGATCTCTGGTTGGCTAAGGTGGATGAAGGGCAGATGAGCCAAGTAATCAACAATCTAGTGCTTAATGCGGTTCAAGCCATGCCGAACGGAGGCACGATTAAAATCCAAGTTGAAAATATTAAATTGGAAGCAGGACATCTCGTTCTGCTTGCGGCGGGGG
>WSSedL1CaDRAFT_10002006_pt1 | contig 10887 bp, 7 predicted proteins | sample WetSurSL1Cattail_FD_9464 | JGI IMG/M metagenome (IMG submission 9464)
CTCGCCCACCGCCAAGCCTCCGACCGCATAGCCGTCGAAGCCGATCTCGGTGAGTTCGCCGGCCGAACGCGCGCGAAGATGCGGGTACGTGCCGCCCTGCACGATGCCGAAGCAGGCGTGCCCCGGCTGATCGCCGAACGCAATCTTCGACCGCCTGGCCCAGCGCATCGATAGCGCCAGCGACTTTTCGATGGTCGCCTCGTCGGCCGGCAGCTTGGGACATTCGTCGAGCACCATCTGAATGGTGGAACCCAGGAGGCGCTGAATCTCCATCGCCCGTTCCGGCGAAAGAAACTCTTCGGCGCCGTCGATATGCGAGCGAAAGCGCACGCCGTCTTCGTCGATCTTGCGCAAATTCGCCAAGCTCATCACCTGAAAGCCGCCGGAATCGGTGAGGATCGGCCCCGGCCAGCCGCAGAATGTGTGCAGGCCACCGAGCCGCGCCACCCGTTCGGCGCCGGGGCGCAGCATCAAATGATAGGTATTGCCGAGGATGATATCGGCGCCGGTCTCGGCGACGTTCTCGGGCAGCATCGCCTTCACCGTGCCGGCGGTGCCCACCGGCATGAAGGCGGGCGTACGGATTTTCCCGCGGTCGGTGTGGATGATCCCGGTGCGGGCTGGCCCGTCGGTCGCGGCAATGTCGAGCTTAAACGCGGTCATACATCCTCATCTAAACAGCAGACAGGCATCGCCGTAAGAATAGAAGCGATAGCCCTTTTCGATCGCCTCGGCATAGGCGGCTTGCATACTGTCCAACCCGCAGAACGCCGAGACCAGCATGAACAAGGTCGAACGCGGCAGATGGAAGTTGGTCAACAAAACATCGACCGCCTTGAAGCGATAACCGGGAGTGATGAAAATGTCGGTCTCGCCTGCGAACGGGCGGATGCCGTTTTCGTCGGCGGCGCTTTCCAGCGTGCGCAACGAGGTGGTGCCCACGGCGACGATCCGCCCGCCTGCGGCCCGCGCACGGTTCAGCCGCGCCGCGGTATCGGCGTCGATCTGCGCCCATTCCGAATGCATCTTGTGCTGGGCGGTATCGGCGACCGCGACCGGCAGAAAGGTTCCCGCGCCGACATGCAGCGTTACCGACTCGCGCATTACGCCTTCGGCGGCGAGTTTGCCGAACAGCGCATCGGTGAAATGCAGGCCGGCGGTGGGCGCCGCCACCGCCCCTTCATGGGCGGCATAGACGGTCTGATAGTCGGCGCGGTCGGCATCGTCGGGTTTGCGTTTGCCGGCGATATAGGGCGGCAACGGCATCGCCCCCTCGGCGGCGATGGCGGCATCGAGCAAAGGCCCGCTTAATTCGAAACCGATTTCGATCTCGCCGCCGCCGCGCATGGCCACAACCTTTGCGGCGATGGTGCGCCCCAGCACCAAGCTGTCGCCCGCCGCCAGCCGTTTGGCCGGCTTGACTAGGGCGGCGAAGCGGTCTGACGCCAGCCGGCGGATCAGGGTAGCTTCGATCCTGGCCCCGTCGCCGCCGAAACCGGGACGGGGCAACCGCCGTCCGCCAAGGCGCGCGGCTATCACCTTGGTGTCGTTGACCACCAAGGCATCGCCCGCCCGCAAATACCCCGGCAGATCGCTTACCCTTGCGTGCTCGAACGGTACGCCCGGCCGCACCACCAAAAGCCGCGCGCTGTCGCGAGGGTTGGCGGGCCTGAGCGCGATACGGTCCTCGGGCAACACGAAGTCGAATTCATCCACTTTCATGGCGTTGGATTAGCCGCCGTCTCGCTGCGCCACAAGCGTCCGCTGGAGCCGCCGTTCGATTTGACCCAATATTTATCACCGCCTCAATTTCTAGCCGGACACCCAACACTTAGGTTTTTACACTTTTTTAACTACATTCTCTTGCGCTTAGCGTTAACGACCGTATCATCTTGATTCAATGAAATGATTCGCTGCATGGGGCGCGAATCGTCAAGGATAGCCGGGGTGCGTCCCAAAATGGGACAGAACAATAACCCGGATGTGAGGGTTGGTTGCGGGACGATGCGTGGCGGAACGGCCGCGCTGACTGCGCTTATCCTTACCGTCCGTCCAGTTTTCGCCGCAGGTCCGCCCGACCTGCCGGCCGAAACGGCGGCGTTTGCCGTAGCGGCAGGGGCGGTGGCGCTGGCGGTCTTCGCGGCGGTGTGGGCGTTGGCCCAACGGCGCGATCTGATGCGCCTCAAGCGGCACATGCGCCGCATCTGGTCGCGCACCTGTGCCCGGGTCGGCGAGCGCGATGCACTGCTCGGCGCCAGCCGCGAAGCGTTGGTCGTGTGGGGACGCGACGGACGCGGTCCGTTCTCGTTCGGCGGCGCGGAAAACCTGCTCGATTCCTGCCTCAAAGGAGCCGAGGCCACCGACCTGTCGCAAGCCCTCGACGATTTGAGCGAACAGGGCGCCGCGTTCGAGAAATCCGTCCACGACGCCCAAGGGCGCCGGTTGCGGGTGCGCGGCCGGGCGGTGGGCGGCATGGCGGCGGTATGGCTGGAACCGGAAAGCGCCGGCCAAGGATCGGCGACGGATTTCAGCGCCATTCTCGATGCCTTGCCGATTCCTGTCTGGCTGCGCGACCGCACTCTGTCGCTGGTGTGGGGCAATCGCGCGTTTCTTGCCGCGGTCGGCGCCGCCGATCTTGACACGGTGCGGCGCGAACAGGCGGCGCTGGAACGCAGCGAACGCGACCTTGCCGCCGCGGCGCAGAGCGAAAACCGGCCGCAGCAAGCCAAGCGCGTTGCCATTGCCGCCGGTACCCGCCGCACCTTCGCCATCGACGAAACCCCGTTCGACTGGGGCGTGGTCGGCGCCGCGGGCGACGTGACCGACGTGGCGGCCAGCGAGGCCATGCTGCAACGGCACATCGAAGCGCACACCGACACGCTCGACAAGCTGGCGACGGCGGTGGCGATTTTCGACAAGGACCAGAAGCTCAACTTCTACAACCGGGCCTTCGTGCGGCTGTGGAATTTAAACGAATCCTGGCTCGGCCAGCGCCCGGGCGACGGCGAACTGCTCGACCGTCTGCGCGACGAAGGCAAACTGCCCGAACAGCGCGACTACAAGAGTTGGCGCAACGAACATTTGCAACTCTACGCCATCGCCCGCGACCAATCGAACGAGGAACTCTGGCATCTGCCCAGCGGCAAGACGCTTCGCGTGGTGGCGCAGCCGCATCCGCTCGGCGGGCTGACCTTCCTGTTCGAGGACGTCACCGAGCACATGGCGCTGGAAAGCTCGTTCAAGACCTTGATCAAGGTGCAGACGGCCACCCTCAACACCCTGCGCGAGGGCGTGGCGGTGTTCGGCCCCGACGGAAGGTTGAAGCTGCACAACGCCGCCTTCGCCGGGATCTGGAGCCTCGATGCCAAAACCCTGGAGGGCGAGCCGCACGTCAACGCCATCGCCGGCGCCTGCGCCGTCCGCTTCGGCGTCGAGGAGATGTGGAACAGCCTGATCCGCAACGTCGTCTCGGAAACGCGAGCGGCGCAGAACCTCGGCGGGGTCGAGCGCAACGACGGCTTGCTGCTGTCGCCGACGCTGTCGCCGCTGCCCGACGGCGCCACGCTAGTCACCTTCGCCGACGTTACCGACCGCTCGCGGATCGAAACCATGCTGCGCGAACGCGCCGAGGTGATGGAAGACGCCGACCGGCTGAAATCCGACTTCATCAAGCACGTCTCCTACGAGCTGCGCACGCCGCTCAACACCATCCTCGGTTTCGCCGAACATCTGTCGACCGAGATGCCCGGCGTGCTCAACCAACGTCAGCGCGAATACGTGCAGGCGATCGTCGAAGGCTCGAACACGCTGAAGAATCTGGTCAACGACATTCTCGATCTGGCGCTGGTCGAATCCGGCGCGATGCGGCTGGAACTGAAACGCATCGAGATGGTTCAGTTCCTCACCGAAATCGCCGCCTACGGCCGCGACTGGGCGGGCAAGGCCGGACTGACGCTCGAAGTCGAAATGCCGAAGACACCGTGCGAATTCGTCGGCGACGAGCGGCGCCTCAGCCAGGTGCTCTACAACCTCTTGTCCAACGCCTTCAAATACACCCAGCGCGGCGGCATCATCACGCTCAGCGGACGGATTGAAGACGAAGACGTGCAGTTCACCGTCAGGGACAACGGCCCCGGCATTCCGCCCGAAGTGCGCGCCACCGTGTTCGAGCGCTTCGCCGCCAAGGGCAGCGCCACCGCGCGCGGCGGCGCCGGATTGGGCTTGGCGCTGGTCAACCGCTTCGTCGAACTGCACGACGGCTGGGTGGAGATCGAGGATACCGGCGGCACCCAGGTGCGCTGCCACATTCCGCGCCGACTCTACGGCGAGGTCGCAGCACCGGCCGGCGATACGGCGACCACCGCGGCGGAATAGTTGGCTGTAAAAAAGTCCCTCGCTACGCGAAGGTGTACTTTTTCACGGACGACGGAATAACGCCGAGTTTTAAGCTTTCGCACCTACTATACCTTGTGCCCTAAAAAAACGATTTCCCCAACCGCTTGATCTTTGTTTGCACTGTTTGCGGGGCCCCTCCCCCCAGACATCCCCGGTCTTGCGCCATAGCGCGATGGGAAGGAGAACCGGATCTTGGAACATCGCAAGACGGCGCAAGACCAATTTAAAATGTTCAGATTTCCAAAATCGGCAGTCTACACCGCTCTTGCCGATATGGGATAACGGGTCGAGGCCCGTCCTCAGCGCCTTCGGCCTAATCTACGCGATCTTATTCCTGCTTCACCGTAAACAGGCTGCGCAGTAGAATTTCCGCGCGCGAGGGCAGCACGTCCAGGCCGGAGCGGCGCTGACCGAGGTCGATGACGTTCTCCAGGATCAGCATTGCAAGTCCATGCACCGCCGCCCACACCGCCAAGCCCAGCGCGGAATCGTGCAACGCCGCGCCAATTTCGGTTCCGATCGCATCGGCCGCTTCGGCCAGCGCGGGAAAACTGTCGCGGTTGGGAAGCTGCGGCCCGAACATCAGCCGGGTCAGCGCCGGCCGCCGCGCCACGAAGCGCATATAGGCCGCGCCCAAGTTTGCGATGCGGTCGGATTCCACCGCCGGATGCTGCGCCGCCGACGCGATCTCGGATCGCAGTTCAGAAAAACCTTCGATCGCCAGTTCGACTAGCAGCGCTTCGTGATTGGGAAAATGCCGATAGGGCGCGGCATGGCTGACCCCGGCGCGTCGCGCCACCGCACGCAGCGACAGCGCCGCCAGCGATTCTTCTTCGAGAATCTCGCGCGCCGATTTGAGCAGCGCATTCTTCAGATCGCCGTGATGATAGGGACGACGAATATCCATGACTTCATCCTTTCGCTTCGTCGCCGGCTTTGCCGCCGGTCCGAAATCCGCACTCATTCCGCCACCTCTATCGCTTCCGGAACCGCCGGTTTGGACGCCGCAAGCGAATAGGCCGGGCGGCGCAACAGCCAGATCATCGGGAAGGTCAAAAGACCGGCGTAAAACATGAATAGAAAATCGTTGGCATAGGCATCGATCGCCGCGCGCATGCGGATGGTCCCGTCGAATATCGCCGCACCGAGCGGCAGGTGCAAATTCATGAACAGCGAGGGGGCGTTGGTCTCCAGCGCCCGATTGAAGAAGGTGGCGTGGCTGACCAGTTGGGCATGCAGGGATTGCATGCAGTTGCTTAAGATAACGGTCGTCACCGAAACCCCGATGGCGCTGCCGATGTTGCGCAACAGGTTCATCAGCGACGCCCCGGAATTGCGCAAGCTGCCGGGCAGCGTGGCGAAGGCGACCAGATTGAGCGGCGAGAATACCAGCCCCATGCCGAAGCCCTGTAGGATGGTCATGAAGAGGAATTCGCCGGCCCCGATCGACGGCGTCCAGCGCGACATTTCCCACAGCGAGGCGCACATCAGCGCCGAGCCCGCCGTCATCAGCCAGCGCGGATCGGTGCGGGTGGAGAATTTCCCCACCAGGATCATCGCCGCAATCACGCCGAAGCCGCGCGGCGCCATCAACAGGCCGACGCCGAGCACCGGACGGCCCGCCATGTTCTGCAAAAACGGCGGCAGCAGAGCCAGACTGGCCAGCAGCACCGCGCTGACCAGATACATCAAGAGCAGCGAGGAGATGAAATTGCGATCCGAAAACAGCGCCCGCGGAATGAAGGTGTTTTTGCCGGTCACCATATGCACGAAGAACAGATAGAAACCGAGGCCGGCCAGCACCGCTTCGGCGACGATCTCGCCCGAAGAGAACCAGTCCTGGTCGGTGCCGCGGTCGAGCAGGAGCTGCAGCGCGCCGACGCCGAGGGTCAACACGGCAAACCCGAGCCAATCGAAGTTCAATCCCTTGTCGTGGCGGTTGTCGTGGAAGAAATACATCATCCCCACCGTGGCGGCGATGCCGACCGGCACGTTGACGTAAAAGCACCAGCGCCAATTATAGTATTCGGTAAGAAACCCGCCCAGCGTCGGCCCTAAAATCGGCCCCAGCATGATGCCCATGCCCCAGATCGCCATCGCCTTGGGGCGCTGTTCGACCGGGTAGAGATCGAGCATGATCGCCTGCGACAGCGGCCCCAGCGCCGCACCGAAGGCGCCTTGCATCATGCGGAAGATCACCATCTCGGTCAGGCCCATCGCCATGCCGCACAGGGCCGACGATACGGTAAAGCCCGCCATCGCCAGCACCATGATCTTTTTTTTGCCGAAGCGCGAGGCAAGCCAGCCCGACGGCGCGGTCATGATCGCGGCGGCGACGATGTAGCTGGTCAGCACCCAGGTGATCTGATCGCGCGAGGTGGACAGATTGCCCTGCATATAGGGCAACGCGACGTTGGCGATGGTGTTGTCCAGCGTCTGCATCAAGACGCCGGCCATCGAGCACAGCACGACCATTCTCAAGTCGAACTTGCTGTAGTGGGTGTGGGAAAAACCGCCGACCGGAGGAGCCATTTTTATCGTCCGTCAGCCGCCGAACAACATCCGCCACCAACGGCGGTGGCCGGTATCGATGGAAATCACCGCGCTCATGCCGGCGCGCAACGGCGGATCGCCGGCGGCGCGGTCGATCTTGATGCGCACCGGAATGCGCTGCACCACCTTCACCCAGTTGGCCGAGGTGTTCTCGGACGGCAGCACCGAGAAGGCGGAATCGCTGGCGCGGCTGATCGCATCGACGGTGCCGTGCCAGGTACGGCCGGGATAGGTATCGACGGTGAATTCGACCCGATTGCCTTCGCGCACGCGGGTCAGGTCGGTTTCCTTCATGTCGGCGGAAACCCACATATCCTCGGTCGCCACCAGACCGACCGCGCTGGTGGTCGAGAACGACGACAGCGAGGAGATTACCAAAATGCCGGGCTGCAGCGAATCCACCTCGCCGACGTCGCCTTCGAACGGCGCGCGCACCACGGTGTGGGCAAGCTGACGCTTCGCTTCGTCAAACGCCGCCTTGGCCTTGAGATAGGCGGGAGAACGGTCCACCGGCAGATCGGGATCGCCGTTCAATTTGGCCAACTGGATCTGGGCGTTCTGCTTCTGGGCAATCAGGGTCGCCCGAGCGGTCTGTAGGGCCCCGCGCGCCTGATCGAGCTGCTCGGCGGAAATCGCGTCGGTCTTGGCCAGCGACAGATACCGCCGATAGGTCAGTTCGGCCAACCGCGTCTGGGCGGCCTGCGCCGCCGCCTGCCCGACCGTACTGCGGTAGGTTGCCTTGGTCGACTGCAGATCGAGCGCCGTCTGATCCAACGCCGCCCGATCCGCCGCCATCGCAATTTCGAACGGCTCGCGGTCGAGGGTGAACAGCACCTGCCCTTTTTTAACGTGCTGGCCCTGCGTGACCTCGACGGTTTTGACCACGCCGGAAACGTCGGTGGTCACCATCAGCTTGGCGGCGCGGACATAGGCGTTGTCGGTGCCGGTGTAGCGGTCGCCCGACAGCCACAGGAACAGCGACACGCCGGCCACCAGCGCCGTGCCCCAAATCATCGCCAACTTGTGCAGCCGCGGTTTGTCGTTCCACAAATCGAGCAGCATACTGCGCACGCTGCGGCTTTCGGGGGCGGTGGCGCGGTAATAGGCGTCGTCTTTGCTGCCGGGAGAAATATTCATTCCGTTTTTTCCTTGGAGGCATCCTGAACCCGGGCCATGCAGCCCGTCGTCAATTTGACTTTCATCTGTTTAAGCGTGGTCATGACGGCGTCTTTAACCGCCGGGGTCATATCGTCCATCAGCGCCCGTAAGGCGTTTTCCCGGCTGCGCCGGATTTGCTCGAGGATCGGATCGGCCGGCGGTTTGAGATGCAGCCGGTTGATACGGCGATCCGACGGATCGAGCCGGCGCTCGACGAAACCGCTGGCCTCCAGACGATCCACCAGACGCGCCACCGTGATCGGTTCGAGCTGGCAATGGTTCGCCATCTCGTTCTGCGTCCAGCCCGGATGTTCCTGCAAATGTATCAGAATCACGCATTGGGCACGGGTCAGCCCCCAGGCGCGGGCCTGTTGGTCGAACCGCGTCCGCAACAGGTGCGCAACGTCGTGCAGCAGATTGAAAAAATCGGTTTCGCGTTCTTGCATCGATTTCATTAAGCCGAGTTAACATAAGCACGCATATCATAACGCACGTTATGATAAGTGACTATATGAATCGGCAGAATTTTGGACGAATTGCGGTGTTTTGGTGACGTCTCTGAACGGCGCAAGACATAATGAGCTGCTGCCGGTTCGGTTGACACCCGCTTAAGCTACTCCTGCCTTCGCCTCGAAGGCCTTCGGACTCATATAGCCGATTGTCGAGTGCCGCCGTTTCGGATTCAGGCCACGCGCTCCGCCGCCTTACCGCCCCACCGGCTTCATCGGCTCGAGCGGCACTTGCGGCGGCATGGCATCGATCAGCGCTTTCACATCCACCGGCGGCGGATCGTCGATGCCGCTGCCCTTGACCGCCCGGTTCAACCGGTCGAGATCGAAGCCCATGAAGATGTCGTAAGTGCGGTCGGGCTGATTGCGCAGGCGGCGCTCGGCCTCGTACCAGCGCCGTTTGTATGTGCCGTCCGGGCAACCGGCGCGCTCCTCGCCGCTGGCGCCCCAGCGCAGCTCGATGCAATGGAAGGGATCGAACGACAGCGCGAACAGCCGCCGCGTCATGTCGTCGAAACGCATCGCCACCGGCCGCTTGGCCGAATTGAGATAGGTAATGGTGCAGGCCGCCGATTCCGCCGCATAGGTCTTTTGCAGATCGGCCCGCAGGTCCAACCCATCATAGACCAGCTTAGGGTCGCGCGTCACCCACATGTCGATCATCGCCGCCATGTCGCGATAAACTTGAGCGAAACCGGCCTTCAGCCGGGCATCGCGCGACGAGGTGGCGTAGAGTTCCCATTCGCCGTCGTCGGTGCCGTAGATGTTGTCGGGCAAGGTTTCGGGATGGGGCCGCCGATCGAGCTTCTGGCTGATCGCCAGATCGACATATTGCGCCCGGTCCTTCAGATCGTTGCACAGCGTGCGCATCGCGCTTTTCAGTTCGAACAACGGATTATAATTCATCTTGCCGCCCGATACCGCGGTGCGGACATAGGCGTAGAAGCCCATCTCCTCGCCGTTATAAACGAAGCGCGCGTTGCTTTCGTCGCCGCCCTCGGTGCCGGCATATTGGACCAGCGAATAATCGGCGATTTTATCGTTGCCGACGGGTTCGATGCGCCCGCCGATCAGATGGCCCTCGCCGTCCGCATGCGCGCCCTTCAGCCGCTGCGGCCGCCAGTTCTTCAAGCCACCGCCCAGCCGCAGCGGGCTTTTGCCGAACTGCGCCCCATAGACGCTGCGCGAGATGGTGAAATCGGGATGGGCGTCCATGTAATGGATGCGCCCGTCGGCCTCGACCCGATAAACGATCCCGACATGGCCGTTGATGTCGTAGATCACCGTGCCGGGGCGGATCGATCCGGGCGCAATCGCCGGGGAATAGAAATCCGCCAACGGACCGGCTTTTTGTCCGGCGTCGGTGCGATAGCTGGCGGAGGTCACCTCGTCGAGCAACAAGCGCAAAGCGCCCGGCCCGTCGATGCCGGCCCCGCGGTCGATCAGCGCGCGCCGTCCGGCCGGCCGGTTGGATTGTTTGCTGTGGCGCAAATCCCCGCCCCGGCCGGACACCCAATCGACATAGGAAAACGGCAGGCCGTTCTTCCAGGCGTAATAGCCGCGCAACAGATACGGCCACTTGGCGCAATCGGCATCGATATCGACGAAGCGTTTGTCGGTCGCCCGGTACGGATTGGCAGGATCGCGCAAGCAGCTTTGCGCCGACGAACAATTGCTTGCCCCGATGGCGGCGACGAAACGGGAAAACCCGGCTTCGTCTTCGGCGCTCCAGCTATCCTTGGTCACGCGCCAGGAACCGGATGCCTGCGCCGCCGCCAGACACACCATCACCCCCAGGACTGCCGCCAGCCGCCACATCCGGCAACGCTCTAAGCACCGCGCAACAATGTCAAGCATGCCCCGCCGAAATTGCCGGCGCACGAAGAGAAGGCAGGGCCAAAGAGATAAGGCGAAAATATGGTCGAAAAACCACAGCAGGCGGCTAAAAACGGTCGCACGAAGCCGGTGCGGCATGCCTGGCACGATAATTTTATACAATATATACAATATGTTACTCGATATTCGGCAAGAAACTCCCTTGCATGGACTCCAAGGTGAAAGATCGTGACATCTTTGCGAATTTCCATTATGTAACTCGCACACAGAGAGCCAAAAAGGCCTCCAGAAAAGAACGGCCAAGTTCGGGGAGAGTTACCGCAAATCTTTGCGGAAGAAGGGCCGGGTTTTTACCCGGCCTTTCTCGTTCTCAAGGGCATATCGACCGATACGGCGCCCGCCCCTTTTTTTGCCGGCGATACGGCGGGTAAGCACA
>WSSedL1CaDRAFT_10002007_pt1 | contig 10887 bp, 11 predicted proteins | sample WetSurSL1Cattail_FD_9464 | JGI IMG/M metagenome (IMG submission 9464)
CCTCCCACAGGGGGTGCACCTACGGGTGCGGCAGGCGGGACAGCTACAACCCAATCCTCTGCATCCACTAGAACAGGCACTTCAACAAAATCCGGCACATCAGCCAAAACCAGTTCAACTATAACAAAAACCGGCTTCTCCAGCATTACGGAAGGCGAAATTCTGCGCATTACGCAGAAAACAGTGAACGGTACTCCGACGGTTGTAAAGGTATCTGTTGTTTCCAAGTCAAGTTCGTAATTGACCAATGCGTTTTTACGACCTTATTCTTTTCCTTTTTAAAGTAAAAACGCAATAGTAAACGAAAGGATGACTAGAATGGAAAACATTATTAAGATGAATCAAATCTACAAATACTATAAAATCGGCACCGATACCCTTGATGTAATAAAACACATTTCACTGGATGTAGAAGAGGGCGAATACCTTGCAATATTAGGTCCTTCCGGGTCAGGCAAAAGTACGCTGATGAATATTATCGGATGTATGGATAGATTTCAAGGCGGCGAGTACTGGCTTACCGGGCAGCCTGTGCATGAAATGAAGGACGCACAGCTGACGAATCTACGAAATCAGCAAATCGGATTTATTTTTCAAAAATATCAGCTGATCAAAAAATATGATGTACTTCAGAATGTGATGATGCCTTTGCTGATTCGCGGGGCATCGAGAAGGGAAGCCGAAAAACTTTCCATGGAGAAACTGGAGATGCTTGAGATGGCTGACCGTATTCATCACAAACCCAATGAGCTTTCAGGAGGCCAGCAGCAGCGTGTCGCAATCGCGCGCGCACTTGTCGGCAAGCCGAAGCTGCTTCTTGCCGATGAGCCGACGGGTGCACTTGACCGCAAAACCGGTACAGACGTGTTAAAACTCTTTGCTCAATTAAAAGATATGGGGAACACAATCGTGATGATTACCCATGACCTTCATGTTGCAAGTTATGCGGAGCGGGTTGTTAAAATTATTGACGGCGAGCTCTTTGAAAACGAAGATGACACAGCGGTCAGCTGAAAGGAGTAATTAAAATGAAAAAGTTCAAGACAACCATATTAATTCCGGTCATTTCATTGCTTTTGGTTGGTTTTTCCACTGCAGCTTTTGCAGATACGACCGCGAATACGACTTCAGATACATTCGTCGGGCAAGAAACGTACACTTCCTTTTCCACTTTAAGCACCGTCACACTGCCGGAACATACCAGTTATGTCAGTGACGAATATTTCGGAGTCATTAATGTAAGTGTGGATAATGACAGTGTCGTAGCTGCTACAGCGGACACACAAGGTCATGTTGTGATGACCGGTGTTAGTTCCGGCAACACAACGGTGTATTATTGGTATAAAACTTTGGCAACGGACAGCTGGAAAAAGGCAAAAGTTCCGGTAGTCGTTTCGGCCTCGGCTACGAAGGTAACAACAGCGGCAACAACAGGGCTTGTATTCCCGCAAACTTCTACCGATGTTGTGACCGGAAGTGAATATACAGTAACCGGTATTACCAATAATGGGGCACCGGTGGACGCAAGCAGTCTTTTATGGGTCACTCCATCGAATTCCTGTATTACTGTGGACGCAAGTACCGGTAAGGTAAATGCTGTAAGCACGGGAACAGCGACGCTCTATGCGTTTGATCCCAAAACCAATAATTCAGCCACCATTACGATAACGGTACACTAACTGAATATTCATTCCGGACCCCAAAAGAAGACGGCACCGCAGTTACGGTGCCGTCTTCTTTTGGGGTCGGATTTACTCGGTAATCTGCAAATTAAAGCAGTGGTTAAGCGGCCCGCTTCCTTTCCCAAAGTTCAGTCCTGCCTGAAGCGCGCCGGTAATAAAGTCTTTCGCTTTTTTTACGGCAGGGCTCATTTCATATTCCGCTGCCAAATTGCAGGCAATCGCAGAGGAAAGGGTGCATCCGGTACCGTGTGTGTTCGGATTATCGATTCTGGCGGAGCAAAACCACTCTGCCTTACCCGCGGTATATAGCAAATCGTCCGCGGTTTCTGAAAGATGGCCTCCTTTAATGAGTACACTTCCTTGCAGCATCAAGCTGATTTTTTTTGCTGCCGCCAGTGCTTCCTCAGAAGTGTTGATGGAAAAACCGCAAAGACTCTCCGCTTCCGGAAGATTCGGGGTAATGATATCCGCGAGAGGAATCAGTTTGGCAATCAGCGTGCTGATTGCGCCGTCGCTGAGCAATTTACTACCGCTAGTGGAAACCATCACAGGGTCAACAACGATATTTTTCGCTTTGTACTCAATTAACTTGGCGGCAATTACTTCAATGATGTCTTTGTTTGACACCATGCCGATTTTTACCGCGTCGGGAAAGATATCTGTAAAAATGCAGTCGAGCTGCTGTGCAACGAAATCGGGGGTTGTTTCCTGAACCCCGTAAACGCCCGTCGTATTTTGGGCAGTCAGCGCGGTAATTGCACTCATCGCGTACATTTTATGAGCGGTAATTGTTTTGATATCCGCTTGAATCCCCGCTCCGCCGCTGCAGTCCGAACCGGCAATCGTTAAAACCTTTTTCATAGTTCTGATACCTCACATTCTGCAAAAGAATGAATATAGCTGTCTGCAACCTTTTTGATTCGTTCCGCGTCTTCTTCAGCGGAAAAGTCGTGTATGCCAATTACGCGAAAGCCCGCTTCTTTTGCTGTCATAATGGCATGGAGCGCGTCTTCAAATACAACTGTTTCTTTTTTATCCGTTCCCAACCGCTTTAAAGCCTGCTCGAAAATTTCGGGATGGTCTTTACCAGAGCCGACCTCGGTACAGGTAAGGATAAAAGAAAAATAATGAGCAACGCCCAGATTCTTCAGTGTCTCTTCCGCTTGTTTCCGGTCGGTTGCCGTTGCAACGCACATGCGGACATTTCGGTTTTTGAGAACTTCCAAAAATTCAGCCACATGGGGTTTGAGTGTGACTTCCTGTTTGTATTTCACTCCGATGATGTCGCTAAACTGCTGTATCATCTCTTCAGCTGTATCGTTAAGCTGGAAACTCTCCTTGAAATAATCAACCGCTTGCAGCAGGCTCATCGGTTTCAGAGTTTGGTATAAATCATCAGGCGAAACAATTTTTTTTGACTTTAAATAATCCGCGCCAAAGTTGTCCCAAATCGCCATGGAATCAAGCAGGGTGCCGTCAAGGTCAAAAATCGCTCCGGTCATTTCGCCACCATCTCTTTGGAAAGCCGACAGAGGTTTTTCGTTGCTGCAAAAATATCCGGCTTCGCAAAAATTGCGGAAACAACCGCAACGCCATCAACACCGCTGCCCTTGAGTTCTGAAATGTTATTTTCATTGATACCGCCGATTGCCACAACCGGAATCGAAACAGCCGCGCAGATTTCTTTTAGTGTTTGAAAGCTGACGTTTTGCGCATCCAGCTTGGTAGAGGTTGAAAAAACCGCTCCCACGCCAAGGTAGTCGGCTCCGTTCTTTTCAGCCAGAATCGCCTGCTCTACCGTTTGCGCGGATACGCCAAGGATTTTATCTTCGCCGATCAGCGCGCGGACATCGCCCGCCGCCATGTCGCTTTGCCCCACATGAACGCCGTCTGCTCCCACGGCAAGCGCGACCTGAATGTTATCGTCAATCACGAACGGAACGTGATAGCGGTCGGTAATGGATTTAATGGTTTCCGCTTCTTTTACAAAGTCTTCAAAGGCTAAGTCTTTTTCTCTGAGCTGAATCAAAGTGGCATCCGCCTTTAGGGTCTCCTCCACCTGCTCGGCTAAAGAGTGCTCGCCGAGCCAGGTTCTGTCGGTTACTACATAGAGCAGCATGGAATTTTTATCGATTTTCAATTTTGATTCCTCCGTTCAGCAGTTCGGTGTTCATTTTGCTCATCGCGTCAATGAGGTAAGTGCGGTAGGTCGAGGTGCCGCCGTCTGTCTTTTGCAGTTTGTCAAAGGCGAGTTCGCCGCATAGCCCCATCGCACATACTGCCGCCGCGGTCGCGTCGAGAAGATTATCCGGATTCGCGCCGCAGTATCCGGCAATCACTGCAGTGAGCATGCATCCCGTGCCGGTGATTTTTGACATCAATGCGTTCCCATTGCGAATGGCGTAAGCGTGTTCTGCATCAGCAACGATGTCAATCGCACCGGTAATTGCAATGACAGCGCCGGTCTTTTCGCTCAATCCTTTTGCGAACGCAACGACTTTCTCCAAGTTATCTTCTGTTACGGCGTCATTGCCGTCCGCGTCAACGCCTTTTGTCGTTCCATTTCCCTGCGCTACCGTCTTGATTTCAGAGATATTTCCGCGAATGACCGAAAAATGAATGGTTTCCAGCAATCCGTGTGCGGCGTTCGTCCGAAGAGACGACGCACCCGCCCCAACCGGGTCGAGCACGACAGGGTGGGAAAGCTGGTTCGCTTTTTGTCCTGCCAAGTGCATAGATTCGATTGTTCTTTGATTCAGTGTTCCAATGTTAATGTCAAGCGCACTGCAAATGGAGGTCATTTCCACTACTTCGCCGGAATCATCCGCCATGATGGGGGATGCGCCGCAGGCTAAGAGAATATTTGCGCAATCGTTGACCGTAACGTAATTGGTAATGCAGTGTACCAAAGGAGTTTTTGCAGCAACATTCTCCAGAATTTTTTCAAACATTTTTATTTACCTCTATTATTTATATTCAAATATGTTCTTATTATTTTGCCGCAGGATGCAGCGATTTACTGCATTGGTGAACCAGCAGGCAAAGCAGTGATACAAAAATCATAACCGGCAGGGTCGTTCCCACAGGAGAGTCAAAATGGAGCATGATTTGATACCCTATGAATCCAATTGCCCAGATAATGATGTTCTTTACATTCAACACGTTGTTCTTGTTTTCTGCTGTAATTTTAAGAATAAAATAGTCTGTGATGACCACAGCAAAAAGGGGAGCGAAGACTGAGCCGATAAAATACAGAAAGTTGACATATTGATCCATAGAAACAAAGATTGCGAACAAGGTACCGATGACGCAAACCACCAGCGCCGCCGCCTTTGCATTGATCTTTTTATTGATGTTTACAATGCTGACACCTGCGGAATAGGCGTCCAAAAATGTGGTGGTCACTGTTGCAAAAACCACGATGAACAGTGCCACAACACCCAACCCCGCCGTAACGAGAATGACTGAGATATCCGAGGTGCCGGCATAAATTGCGGCGGCAAGTCCGATGCTGTACATCATGACGCTGCCCACAAAATAGCCGACCGCACTCATGGCGGAACCTGATTTCTCATGCTTGACCAGACGGGTGTAGTCTGAAATCAGCGGAAGCCACGAAAGAGGCATGGTTACGCCGAGCTCTACCGCGGCACCAAAGGTGAGCGTGCCGGAAACGGGCGTGTGAGTACCGGAAATTCCACGGAATACAATGACTCCAAGAAGAATGGAAGAGACAAAAAGCAGTCCAATTATAACGATGTTCAGTTTAGATAGGCTTTTTATTCCGACAATAAGCCAAAGAAAGATAATCGTGCCGATCACCACACACCACAATGTCTGGTTCTTATAATTCATAGCGGATGACGTAACCGCGTCAAACGACTGCGCACCGCTGACAATCATAACGGCCGTCCAACCCAAAAGCTGCACGACGTTTAAGACGGAAAAGAAGTACGAACCGTATTTTCCAAAAGAAATGCGGGTGGATTCGATGGCGGAGAGCCCGCTCTTTGCGCCGATCAGACCGGCGAAATACAGAACAGTGCAGCCGATGACGTGGCCTAGCAGGATGGCAAGAAACCCTTTTACTAGCCCAAGAGGGGCGAACAGGGCGCCAGTAAGTATTTCCGCGATGGAAACGGCGGCTCCGAACCATAAGAGTGCCTGACTGAAGCTGCTTGTTTTTTCAGTAGTGTTCATCACGATCTCCCATTTAAGCAATTTTTTAATAAATGGTACTTTTCCATTTTCAATTGCTATCTTTATTTTTAATTTACTTGCTGTTCAGCGCGGAGGTCATTGTGTCCAATGCTCTTGTCTTTTTTAACGCACTGATTAAAAGAATCGAAATGGTCGCGCCGCCAAACGAACTGGCAATAAAAGGAATCACATAAGCAAAAAGAGCCGCCTGTTTTGATATGATTAACGTGACAACCGGATACGCCGCCAGCGCGCCCAAAACTCCTGTGCCGATGATCTCACCTAGGTAGGCAAGCGGTAGCTTTTTGGTGAATTGATAAAGAAGACCGCAGCACAGCGCCCCGATCATGCTCCCGGGGAACGCCAGCAGGCTTCCTGTACCCAGCATGACACGGAGCAGTGAGGTGGAAAATGCCATTCCTACCGCGTAACCGGGCCCCAGCAGTACACCTGCCAGTACATTCACCATACTCTGAATAGGGAAACACTTTGCCGCGCCGACCGGAATTGAAAAGGTCGAGCAAACCACACCGAGTGCGACGAGAAGTCCTGCGACGGTCAATTTTCTGATACTGTTCATAATTCTATCTCCTTTTACAATAAAAAAGTGGGATATGCACGTCGGCATATCCCACTAAAATTCATTTAGCTTGGTATCCCTACGTTGGCATTATCCAAATCAGGTATAAGGGTCGGAGTTGATTAACTCCCTCTCAGCCTGTAACACAAGCTCCCCTGTTATTTAATTGCTGTTAGCATATCATATCATAACGGTTTTGTCAATTTCCGCTGAAATCAAAAATATAACTCCCTGCATAAAATATTATTTGATTATTTTTACGAAAAGATTTACAATAAAGTGTATTATGCAATTTAAAGCTGATTGAAACTGAGATTAGTTCAATATGGAGGAAAAATTTTGTCTAACTACGAGAATCAAATAAAGAAGAGAAGAACTTTTGCAATTATATCCCATCCGGATGCCGGTAAGACAACATTAACCGAAAAGTTTTTGCTGTACGGCGGAGCCATTACACTGGCAGGTTCGGTAAAAGGCAAAAAAACTGCCAAGCACGCGGTTTCCGACTGGATGGAAATAGAGAAGCAGAGAGGTATTTCAGTCACCTCCTCTGTCATGCAGTTTAACTACAACAATTACTGTATTAATATTCTGGATACTCCGGGTCATCAGGACTTTTCCGAGGACACCTACCGCACATTGATGGCGGCGGATTCGGCGGTCATGGTGATTGACGCTTCCAAAGGCGTGGAGCGGCAAACAAGAAAGCTGTTTAAAGTTTGTATGCTGCGCGATATCCCGATTTTTACGTTCATTAATAAAATGGATCGTGAAGCAAGGAATCCGTATGATTTATTGGAAGAGATTGAAAAAGAACTCGGCATTAAAACATTCCCGATGAACTGGCCGATTGGTTCAGGCAAGGAGTTCAAGGGCGTTTATGACCGTGGCAAAAAAGAAATCATTGCGTTTAAGGCGAATAACGGCCAGCGTGAAGTGGAAGCCACCGAAGTGGATATCAACGACGAAAAACTGGAAAATTTGATCGGCAGTGACCACCGCAAGATTCTCGTTGATGACATTGAGCTTTTGGACGGCGCAGGCTACGACTTTAACCTTGATTCGGTCAGACACGGAAAATTATCTCCGGTGTTCTTTGGTTCCGCACTGACAAATTTCGGAGTGGAACCTTTTCTGGAGGAGTTCTTAAACATGACGACTCCGCCGCTGCCTCGGGACTCCGATATCGGTAAGATTGATCCGTTTGACGAGGAATTTTCCGCTTTCGTTTTCAAAATTCAGGCAAACATGAATAAAGCGCACCGTGACAGAATCGCCTTTATGAGAATCTGCTCCGGCAGATTTGAAAAAGGCATGGAAGTCATGCATATGCAGGGCGATAAAAAGATTAAACTCACCCAGCCCCAGCAGTTGATGGCGCAGGACCGGGAGATCATTGAAGAAGCGTACGCAGGAGATATCATCGGCGTGTTTGACCCCGGTATTTTCTCTATTGGGGATACTATCTGCACTGCCGCGAAAAAGTTTAAGTTCGGCGGCATTCCGACTTTCGCTCCCGAACATTTTTCGCGTGTGCAGCAGGTTGACACCATGAAACGCAAGCAGTTCATCAAGGGAACCTCTCAGATTGCGCAGGAAGGCGCGATTCAAATCTTTCAGGAACTTGGCGGCGGGATGGAAGAGGTCATTGTAGGCGTTGTGGGTACCCTTCAGTTTGATGTTCTGGAATACCGGCTCAAGAATGAGTACGGTGTTGATATCCGTATGGACGGACTGCCTTATCAGCATATCCGCTGGATTGAGAACGTGGGACTCGACCCCAAAACGCTGAACCTTACTTCCGATACCAAGCGGATTCAGGATTTAAAAGGGAATCATCTGCTGATTTTCGCCAATGAGTGGAGCATCCGCTGGGCGGAGGAGCACAATAAAGGGCTCTTGCTTTCGGAATTCGGAAGATAACAGAATATAAAAGGGGCTTGCTGAATGCGAAAGCATCAGGCAAGCCCCTTTTTCTATCAATAAGAATAATTTGAGAAATTAGATGTTAAGCACATTAATTTAGAATTTATATAATAGCAGCCTTGCCCTCAGGCCGGGCAGGCCCACACTTTCGGTTTCGGTCGAAAGTATGCAAAGCCCGAGCAGGGGAATTTTCAATCCCGGCGAGTGGGTTCCAAAAAATCCCCCTGCACCCTCCGGTATCCCCATCAATTAAGCAATGTCAAATTTTCTTACGGTTTTCATTGACATTGACGTGAGCCGTCACATGAATGTAAAAGCTTCCTTGAAACGCGAAATCAGGAAGCCAGTAGCGATTTGGATTATAGCATCCGTTATTTCGTGTCAGCAAGGCTGTTCTTTCCGGCCAGTACATCCTCCCGCATAATGCGCAGAGTTTTTTCCGGTTCTTCAAAAGCAGGACTGTGGGCTGATTCTCTAAAAAGATAGAACCCCTTTAAGGGTGCTTTGAGTTCTTTAAGATACTCTTCCGACAATGAATAATTTACTGTGTAATCGTATTTGCCGCTGAAAAAATAGACGGGGATATCAAGCTTCGGCACCTTTAAATTCATGTCTGTCGAGTATTCCTCGTCACGCAAGGCGGTGTGGCTTCCTGAAAATATTTTTCCCTTCCACAGATTAATTTTTTCAGTTAATGTATATTCCTGATTTATCAAAGACGAAACGACAATGCTGGTAAAAATTGATTTCATATTGCGTATTTTGCGTATTGTACCAATGCCAAGGTCGTGCATCGCTTCATCGCGCAAATAAGAAGACAGGTATGAATTTAACGCAGTGTCAGATTCAAGAATGGGGTATGCATCCAGCTTTTGCACCATTTTTTTATTTCCTGCTGTTTTATACTGTTCAATCATATATTTGTATGCCAGCTTTTCCGATTCAACCTGTCGTGACATCTGCCCCATGCCAATGTAGGCATGGTACAATTCCGGTGCTTTCGCTGCCGCCTGTATGGCTATGTAAGAACCCCACGAGTGCCCCATGAGATAGATCTTATCCTGACTGAAACGCTTGCAAAGATATTTGGATACTTCATTTGTGTCGGATACGATCTGTTCCGTAGTCATGGTATCCGCTTTAATATCACTGCCGTAAGACAAACCCGCGCCGCGCTGGTCCCACCAGCAGACGGTAAAATAGTCTTCCAGACCGGTAGGGTAGGAGTCTGTTAAAAAATACTCGGGCATACCCGGACCGCCATGGACGAACAGCAGCACGGGATTATTTTTATTTTTACTCTTTATGAACATTCCCTGCTTTACCCCGTTGATATTGTCGAAGGTTTTTTCCGATATGCTGTCCGCGAGTAATTTTCCGTTTTCATCAAGAAAGGGCTTCGGCTTGCCGGGGCTCAATACTGCCAGCACACCTACAAGAATGAGTATGCAAGCCAGTAAAACAATAAGTATCGTCAACATAATATGTACCGCCTTCCGTGTGAATGATTGAATAAAAAGTCTTCTGATTCCATTTTCTGTTACTCTGTCGCCTCTAATATACAACGAAAGCTGAGTTCTCTACTTGTTACAAATAATATCCTCAATTTTAGTTTCCCAATCTTTGTCATAATGAACATTTTTCATTGTTGCTATGGAAGCGAGACCATGTACGGTCGCCCACGATGATATGATTATATCTTCCATCTTTTCTTTTGACATTCCGGTGTTTTCAAGAATATGGATTGCAGCCGTTTTGAAAAGTTCAAAGGGAGGGAAATTTTTTCCTGCATCAGCATCTAAGGAAAGGTTAATCTCCATACATGACTGGGAAAATAAGAATTGAAAATATTGAGGATTCTTAATAAAAAACATAACATATGACTTACCCATTTGAATCAGCGTATATGGTTCGTCTTGATTTGGGCAGGATTGAACAGAATCCTTCAGTACTTCCATGAACTGGTCTGTTACATGATCCTGCATTGCTTCCAGCAATTCTTCCTTGTTTTGAAAATGACTGTATGGTGCCGCATGGCTTACGTCGCATAAAGCCGCCACTTTTCTTAATGAGAAATGTTTTATCCCTTCCTGATTGATCAGTTCAATTCCGGCATCAATCAATGAATTTCTTAAATCCCCATGATGATATGGTTTATTTGTCATTCACTTTACCTCCCATTAACTTGACACTGTAAAGATGATATCACAGTATCTTTACAGTGTCAAGATTCACTTTAAACTTTAATGTAAAAAGGCAGTGCATTCTTTTATGAACAATGCACTGCCTTTCTTTATACGTCATCACATGAAGCAGGAATAGAAATTATTTTATCGTCTTTGCCGCTGAGGTCATCAATGCGGATGCAATCTCACCGGCGGAGGTCATGCCGGTCTTGGCATTCTCTACGATTATGGCAAAGGCAAGCGGGGTGCTGTCATTGGACGAAAATCCGACCATCCAGCCGTTTGGACTTTTGCCGTCGCCCACTTCCGCCGT
>WSSedL1CaDRAFT_10002008_pt1 | contig 10882 bp, 3 predicted proteins | sample WetSurSL1Cattail_FD_9464 | JGI IMG/M metagenome (IMG submission 9464)
TCGTTTTATTTCTTTAAGAGTCAGTCTAATATCCTCGAAAACAGCGAATTTAACAAACCAATGGCATTTGTTGCTAACTACTGGAATGATCCTAATTATAAAGATGTTAAAGTGTACAGTAACTGCGAAGAAGTTGAATTATGGTTAAATGGCAAGGCCGTAGCCCGCCAGAAACCTGATACCGGTAAAATCTCCAATAATCTAACGCATGCTCCGTTTACATTCACAATGCCCTCTTATTCTCAGGGAAAACTGATTGCAAAAGGACTTATTAAAGGCAAAGCTGTAATTCAATACGCAGCAGCAACACCTTCCGATGCATCAGGTATTAAACTTTTAGCTGATATCAGCGGAAAAGAAATATCTACCAACGATGTCGTATTTGTGTATGCTTATATTACCGATAAAGATGGGAATACCGTTCCTGCAGATACCCGAAAAATAACATTAACCATAGAATCGGGCGATGCATCCATAGTAGCAACCAATTCTATAAATGCAGAAGCCGGGATAGCTTCCTTCTTATTAAAAACAGGCAACAAACCCGGAAATATAAAATTAAAAGCCATAGGCGACGGATTAACAGAAGGCTCTCTGCAGATTACAACGAAATAAATTTATAGTTATTCCGGCGCAGCATTATTAATATTTGTTGCGCCGGAATAAACCATCAAAAATCAATTCTATAACTAATATTCGGAATAAAAGTAGCTTCTTTCTGCATATCAATTGTCTTGTCAATATAGTTGTAATCAAAGCCTTCGTATTCCTTTTGCATGGTAAGGTTTATTACTTTAACAGCAAATTCGTGAGATACTTTTTGTTTATTAATTCTATAACTCAAAGTTAAATGAGTAAAGAAGCTGGGGTCCAGTTGCTTCGAAAAAGCTTTAGATTCGTCAAAAACAACACTTTGTGAAGAAATGGAAGCTTCATTATTTACAGGAGAATATCGGTCGCCTCCCTGAAATGTAAACCTCACATTCGCGCTGAGCTGATTTTGTTTAGCTTTACCCAGTTTCCATTCTTTACCCATTAAAACATTAAACAGATAATTCCGATTATACCTTGTATTTCTCCAGATACCATCACCTCCTTTATATTCTGAATTGAATAAAGATGCCGTAAACAAATAATAATAGCCTTTAAACATATATTGTTCAAAAGTTAAATCTATTCCATAATTGGTTCCAAGGCCTGTATTTTGCAATTTTTCATTAAAAAACCAATCGTTTTGCAGGTTTATAAATGAATAGGAACTATCCTTAATTACAGGGATATTAAACAAATGTTGAAAATAACATTCGACTTTAAAATGATAGTACTCCGTAATATTGCAATCATAACCCAGGATAAAATGATGAGCTTTAGAAAAATCAAGTTCTTTATTGATTAAGCCCTCTCCATATTTTTCGTTATGTGTGAAATAGTAATTCAATCGTTCTAAACGGCTGTGTAAACCATAAGCCATAGTAAGCGTTTGATTATTATTCAAAAGACACGAAAGACCCACTCTGGGTTCCACAGAATAATGATTATTTAAAGTAAAAATCTGAAAATTAACCCCTAAAACACCGGTAAATCGTTCATTTAGCTTAAAAGAAGAACTGGAATAAGCCGATAAAAGAGAACTAAATCCGGTTTCATCAACCACAGGATATAAATCAACAGCATCCTTACTCATGGCTTTCAGAGTCTTCATTTTATACTTTAATCCGGTTAGTAAAATCCCTGTTTTATTGGTATGCCGGGCACTAAATTTGGTATTTAAATAGGAAGAAAATACAAAATTCCAGTTTTGATTTTTAATTCGGTCTAAAGGCAGAAGCTCCACTTTATAATTCAAACTATCCACCTGATAATTCAGACCACTTACCGTAGCCGCTAAGGTTGATTTAACATATAAATTGTCTGAGATATAATATTTATGACTAATCCCGGAGGCCCCCATAAATTGTTTTATTTCCTGATTTTCTCTGTCTGATGCATAGAACCATTGTGTTGAGTCAACCTTATAATCTTCACCGGACCGGTCTATTAATCCAATGCCCCAGAAAGATAGTGTCCCTGCTTTTTTAGTGGGAAAATTAAATTTAAAGGATAAATCCTGATATCGCACCCCACCTGCATTTTCAGGAAGAACAGGAGCCATAAGTGCCAGAGTGGAATATCGATAATTGAACAAATAAGACGCTTTACCTCCCTTTCGGAAAGGCCCTTCGGAAGAGGCGTCAATGCCTATTACCCCCACCTGAAATGTATTTTCATTTTTAGCATTGTTTCCGTTACGCATAAATATATCAAAAACACCCGAGAGAGCATTGCCATATTCGGCAGGAAAAGCGCCGGTAAAGAAATCGGAATTAGCCAGCAGTTGACTACTCATGGCAGTCATACCACCACCACCAAAGGTGCCAGTAACGTCTGCAAAATGATTAGGATTGGGAATTTCAATACCCTCCATTTTCCATTGAAGTGATTTGGGATTATTTCCCCGGACTACAATTCCATTGTTTCCAACATTACTGGCTACACCAGCAAATGAAGATACTAATCGGGCAGGATCATCAAAACCACCGGCATACCGCGATGCTTCTTCCACGCTAAGCATTTTAGCACTAACCATAGCCATTTTGTTTAAAGGCTGTTCCTTGTTAATTTTTTGCCTTACCTCAACTTCATTCAACGCAAATGCCTTTTGTGTTAATGTAATAGAAAGATAACTTTCCTTACCAGAAGAAACTATAACTTCTTTTATTAAAGATTTCTCATAGCCTAGAGCTGTTATCTCTAAATCATATCTTCCAACCGGAACATTACTTAAAATAAAATTACCGGATGAATCTGAGATTGTACAAACCTGAGGTTTTAAATCCTTTACACAAATATTGGCAAAAGACACCGGAATTTCATTATCCACTGCCGTTATTATTCCCCTTATTTTAGACGTTGGAGATTGGGCATTTACAGGCTTTTCAAAAAGTATCAGAATTAAAAATAAAAAACGTAAACTTTTTAAAACTACATAATGTTGAAATATTCTATTTTGTATCATAATTAAAGATTTAAGTCAGTACAAAATTGCTGCACTAACCCAACCTTTACAATACTGATTTTTCAGTATTTCTCTATTCTATAAGCCCCAGCCGTGAAGCCAATGCTATAGCTTCTGCAGAATTTCCAGCATTCAGTTTCTCAAGAATACGCTGCCTGTGTGTATTAACTGTATGAAAACTAATAGATAGTTTATCCGATATTTCTTTACTCAGGAGTCCCCCTTTTATCATTTGTAGAATTTGCTTTTCGCGCGGGGTAAGCTCTACAGCATGACTTTCGTTATTTTCGATTGCTTGCAATGATATAATTTCCGAGGTTTTAAAATTTACCAATTTACATTTAATGCCTTCAAGAATATTCTGATCGGGTGAAATATCAATAATACTTAATGAAAGCCAGATGTTTCCGACCGGATCGAGTTCCATTACCTGATGTTGTTCAATAACCCTGACATAAACATCATTTTTATTCAGCATTCTAAAATCATTAATAAGTTTATAGTTTAACCGTTCCTCTAAAGGTAGTGTAAAACAAAAACTTAAAAGTGAAATTCCATTTCTGGAAAGATCCAGAATATCTTCAGGATGAATCCTTGAGTCGTGAAAAGCCTGACCTTCAAGATGAAATTCATCGGATTCATAACCAAGAAGGCTACTAAAATTATACGAAAGGAAAATATGCTCCTTTCTGAACAAATCAAAAACACTGATACCACTGTTTCCTAACCGGGCTAAATTTTCAAGTACGGGTTTCTGCTTATCAAAAATGGAATAATCAAGCAATTCTGGCAAAAAATGCTGCTGGTTAAGTATTTTTTGATACGAATCATTTATATCTGCAAATGGTTTGGTTAACATAACTAAAGCTGTAGAATCAAAGTGAATTTATAGTTTTACCCGAATTTAAAATAAGCAATTTTACTTCAATTTATGAATTTTTACTGATTATATTTTTTTATAACCTTAACTTGAAATAATTTCAATACTTTTTTGCTGAAAATACAAATAAAATCACTAAATTTAAGTTACTGGAGAGCCTGAACAGAATTAAATGAATCTGATAAAGCCTCTTTTTTCAATCGATCGTTTTTTACATTACTATGACAGTAGAATAGGTTGAAATGTTACAGTCAAATTTCTCCAAATATATTAAATAGCCTTACATCAAGTAATTAACAACACCTAATGTACACCCTTCAAATTAAAATCTGAATTCATTTAAGATTATTTGAATGGATTTTATTACAGATTAAATTTTTAGTGTTTTAAATTGATATGGTGTTACAAATATTTGAAGGCAAATACTGCATGTAAAAATGACATTAGGTAATGATTTGAGTAATCATTTCGAATCTTACATAAACATAACATTTTCAGATATTTACATGTATATACAAAGTAAGGGAATTTGATTTATGATAAAAAAATTACAGCTTATTCAATTGTTATTTTTTGTATTATCAACCCAAATTTTATATTCTCAGGTTGATAGAGAATTCTGGTTTGCCATTCCTAAAGATAATAATTCTCATGGAAGTCTAACTTCAACAAATAATGTAAGTTATAAAATTACGGCAATGAGCCTTGATGCCACGGTAACTATTGACATGCCGGCCAACAGCTCATTTACCAAACAAACCATTACTGTACCTGCAGGCACAACCTACGTATATGTGTTAGCTACAAATTATACCGATTATGAAAAAGTATACGCAAATAGCGCTGCTGTTGGGGCTGCACCCACTACCGGATATTCAACCAAAGGAGGCTTTCACATAACTTCGAACAACGATATTACTATTTATTATGATTATGACAATGACTACAACCGCGAATTATATTCATTAAAAGGAGCTAATGCATTAGGAACAACTTTTTATTGTCCGTTTCAAACTATATGGAATAACACGTCTGGCTATCCGAATGCCTACTCAACAGTAGAAATTGTTTCAACAGAAGACAATAATCAGATTACGATAACCCCCCAGCCAGGCCAAACGATATACGATCCTTCCGCCCCAGGTACACCAATAACTTCAGCATTTACTGTAACTTTAGGATACGGTGAGGTATATTCTGTAAGGGCGATGTATCAGACCGGAAGTAAACATTTGTCAGGCTTAAAAATTACAAGCGATTATAATGTAGCGGTAACCACAAATGATGATTCACAAACTCAGGCTAAAGCATACGTTGGATATCCTTATACCTATACCTGCGTAGACACAAACGGAGACCAATTGGTACCAACAACGATTATAGGATCAGAATATCTTGTAATGCCCGGTAACCAAAGTAATAAATACGGTAAAGCATGGGGATATCCTTATCATAAACCTAACGGAGTTGGAGAACAAATATTTTTAGTTGCCACACAACCCAATACAACTATTTCATTTTATGATACTACCGGAAGAAAATGTAAAGATACTACCATAAATGCCGGACAGGCTTATTACTTTTCTGTAAATATAGATTCTGCAAGTATGTCATCTATTTATATAACCTCCAATGATGATTCCAAGCCTTTTTATGTATATCATATAACCGGTATCGGTTGCGAATTGGGAGGTGGTATTATTCCTCCCATCACTAACTGTACCGGCTCCAACGAAGTTTCCTTTTATCGTTCGAGTACCGTTAATGACATTACTGTAAATTTAATGATTCCTTACAATAAAACTTATGCCTTTACCGATTCGGTCCACCAGTCGCATTATAAATTTAGTATGGTTAGGTATAAAGCAACAGGGAACGATACTATTCATATTCCTGGTAATTGGTTTGAGCCAAACCGAAAAGCCGGTTGGGCTGTCTTAAAAATGACAAAGCGAAGTTTTAACAGTATTACAGTTAAAGGAATTGCACACAAAGTCCGAAATTCCAGTGATTTTTTTCATTTGGGAATGGCAAACGGTACCAGCGGTGCTACCGGAAAATATGGTTATTTTTCATCATTTAATACTGTTTCTCCCAGCGTTTACATTCCCGCCAATCAGGAAGACAATTATATTGCCTGCTACGGAGAAGATATTACCTTAGTAGCCAAAGGCGGATTATCATATATCTGGCATTTTGGTTCCCCCAGTGGATCTCCTACTTATCTGGACGACCCTTACTCTGCAAACCCGACAGTAAGCGGATTACCAGTTGGTAGTCATAATTTCTATGTTGAAATCACTCAGAAAAAATGTTTTGGGACGGATACGCTGAAATTAAATGTTACCATACTTCCTGAAGTAACTGCCAATTTTACTGTTGATAAGTATAATGTATGCTCTCCGGATACAATTCATGTTACCAATAATTCACTTAACGGAGATATTTATACCTGGAAAAAGAAAATAGATAGTAATACACCCAAAACATTAACTTTCTCACCACCAAATTCCACAATGTATTTTAGTGATTATCTTAATAATCCATCCAGTACTACCCCTCAAACTATTGTTTACACTCTAATTGCCGAAAGTAATCAGGGCTGTTCAGGACAATTGTCCGATACCATTATAGTTTTTCCTCGCGTACAAGCAGACTTTTCATTAAGTGACACCATAGGATGTAACCCATTAACTATTAATTACACCAATACTTCCGGAGGAAACACCGGCACCTACCTGTGGAAATTCGGAGACCAGAGTTCTTCAGATAAAAGCGACCCTACACATGTTTATACCAATTATTCCAAAGATGATACAACCTATGAAGTTTCTCTTATTGCAAAGTCGCCTTATTATTGTACTGATACAGCAACAGCAAGAATAACAGTACATTCATATATTTATGCTTATTATGCTACCGATACTGTAAGCGGTTGTTCTCCTTTAAAATTAAATATTCAAAACGGATCCTTAGGAGCTATCAGCAGATTTAAATGGGATTATGGAAATTCAGATACTTCTAACAGAGCCGACACATTATATACCTATACATACAGAAATATTGGATTAATTAACAATTCCTATCGTTTACATTTATCAGTATTCAATAAAGCAGGCTGTATCGACAGTATGAGCAGGTTAATTACTGCTTTCCCCGAGATATATACTAATTTTAGTACTTCTGTAGATACAGGGTGTACTCCGTTGGCGGTTAACTTTACCAATAATTCCAATGCAGCGGCTAATGCGTTTTATTGGAATTTTGGAGATGGGACCTCCTCTTCTGATAAAAGTCCAAGTCACGAATACAACAACATTTCATTAAATGACTTCAGGTATACGGTTATTCTTAAAGCTTCCACTTCTGAAGGCTGTCCGGGTTACGACACTTCTCTTATTCTTGTAAGAGGGTATATTGAACCCAGATTCTCTTTAGATACAAGTAAGTTTTGCGCTCCGGATACCATTACTTTTTATAACAATTCCATAGCGTCATCAGGTTCTTCATATAACTGGACTTTTGGAGATGGTTCTGCGGATACATCTTCATCTTCGGTAATTAAACATTTTTACAGAAACCAAACAGATAACCCGTTTTATTACAATGTATTCTTATCTCTTACCGGAACAGGAGGCTGCAACAAAGTTATATCCCAACCTTTAACTATTTATCCTGAAATTATTGCCGATTTCGCTCCCGATACTACAGGCTGTAATCCTCTACCTGTTCAATTCCAGAATTATTCCACTAAAAATGTAGCTGTTAATTTTAAATGGATTTTTAGCGATGGAGCCACGTCTGAAGAAAAGAACCCATTACATACTTTTTCTAATTTAAGTACATCAAACAAAGTATACCCTGTTAGTTTAATTTCTTCTTCCTATTATAATTGCAGAGATACCATAACTAAAAATATTACAGTTTATCCATTCATAAATGCCGTAATTGCTATTGACAAAGGAAATGGGTGCTCTCCGCTTACCGTTGCCATAACAGACTCCTCATCCGGAAAAATCATTAACAAATTCTGGAGTACAGGTGTAACCACATTAATGGGCAACCTCACATCTTACACCTATTCGAACAACACAGACACTGTTCAAACCCGGAATCTCATGCTTACAGCTTCCAATGGGCATTGTATTTCCAGTTATACCATTCCGGTTACCATTTACCCTACTGTTAATGCAAAATACACGGTAAATGAGAAGTACGATTCTATTATCGGATGCACACCTTTTCCGGTTAATTTTGAACACCAATGGGCTTTCCGGAACATTATTGACAGATATTACTGGACATTTGGCGATGGTGCTTCGTCTGAAGACCATACTACCACCTCTCATACTTATACTAATATCTATTCAACCATACAGAAACATACTTCGAAATTGACGGTGTATTCGCAATACAATTGCAAAGATTCGACAACCTTAGATATTTATTTATACCCATACATTAAGGCTAAATTTACAGTAGATGATGCCGAAGGATGTTCTCCTCATAAAGTCACAATAAGCAATGCATCCTCTGATGGTGCCAACAATTTCAAATGGGTATTTGGTGATACCTCAAAAGTTTTTTCAACCACCTCAACCAGCAATATTACTCATGTTTATAACAATTCCGATTCTTATACTCAGGACTATAAATTATCGTTAGTTGCCACTTACGACGGATTATGCCCTCACGATACCTTCCAATATGTGAAAGTATACCCGAAGGTTACTGCTTCATTTAAAGAGGATACACTTAAAGGTTGCTTTCCGCTAACGGTCAATTTCACAAATACGTCCACCAATGCCAGTCCTTCTAAATACAAATGGATCTTTGGAGATAAAGGTACGTCTATTCAGGAAAGCCCAACTCACACCTATTCAAATTACAGTACAGTAGATTCGGTTTACAATGTTAATTTAACGGCTACCTCCGATTTTAACTGTACTGACGATACCAACAAAACCGTAATAGTGTATCCGACTCCCCAACCCTTTATTTATGTTGAAAATGCAACAGCCTGCCCTCCCTTTGATGTAGCTATTGACAATCAAAGTCTTGCAGGAGATACTTTTTATTGGAATTTTGGTGACGGTAAAAATTACGATACAACCTATAATACCGGTATTCATAAAATTATTACATATTACAATAGTTCTACCTCAAATATTCAATCGTATAATATTAACATGTGGATCAAAACAAAACACAACTGTTCAGCCTCTGCAACTCAAACGATTAATGTTTACCCATCGGTAAAAGCCTATTTTACGCCCAATGATACAGCAGGATGCAATCCATTCAATATTCCTTTTAAAAACCTTACCGAGGGAGCAACTTCATACCTGTGGAATTTTGGAGATGGTTCCAATGGTAAATTGCCATCGCCAACGCATACATTTTTTAATAATATAGCTATTTACGACAGCATTTTCCACATTTCCATGATAGGAACATCCAGGTATGAATGTAGTGATACCGCTTATGGTAATGTTACCGTATACCCGCAGCCGCAGGTAAGTTTTAATGCCCTACCCACACATTTGACATACCCTGCAAATATTGTGGATATTGTAAACGAAACCAATGACGGATTCTGGACCTGGAATTGGGATTTTGGAGACAAAAATAGCTCAACAGTGAAAGACCCGCTCTCTCATTCCTATTCCACATGGGGATTATTTACTATAAGATTATCAGCTACCAGTAATCATAACTGTGCTGATACTGCAACACAATTAATAACCATATATTCTCCTAAGCCAATTGCGGGATTTATTACATCAGAAAATAAATGCGAAGGTGAAGCTACTTTTACTTTCCAGGACACCTCCTGGTGGGCGAAACAATGGTACTGGGAATTTGACGATGGCGGTATTTCAACCGAACAAAATCCGTCACATACTTATACCGATCCTGGAACATACCGGGTTAAACTTACCATTACCTGCGAAGATAAAACCGACTATGCATACAGAACTATAACAGTATATCCTAAACCGGTTATCAGAGGTGATTACCTGTTCACATACGATCCTAAACTGGTAATGCTTCCGGATGCATCAGACGAATCAAATACTACGAAAGGTTGGGTTAATTTTAAAAACCGTAGTATGTATGGAACCAAATACCTATGGTACTTTGGAGACGGAGACCAGTCGACTGATGAAAACCCTCAGCATCGTTACACTTTAGTTGGCTCGTATGATGTAACACAAAATGTGTGGACACTATATGGTTGTTTCGATTCTGTTACCATAAGAGAAGCTGTAACAGTAATTATACATGGAAAAATGGTATTTCCCAATGCATTTAGCCCTAATCCGGATGGGCCTAATGGTGGAGCTTATAAACTTACCGACATCGACAATGATGTATTTCATCCGTATTGGGAAGGTGTTGTGGATTTTAAAATGGAGATTTACGACCGCTGGGGCGAAAAACTATATGAAACCCATGATATTAATACCGGATGGGATGGATACTACAAAGGAAAATTATGCAAAGCCGATGTTTATGTTTATAAAGCTAAAGGGCATTTTTCTGATGGCAGCGAGTTCCATTCTGTTGGAGATGTAACATTAATACGTTAAAAAACTCTGATATAATAATCCAGTTTATTTTCTACTTTACTTTTTTAAAGTTTCAAATATCTTTCTTAACTGATTAGAATTTAAAAAGTTCACATTAATGTTTTCAGCGATAGTTTTAAGTAATTTTGAAAGACCTCCGGAATAGTTAATTATCCTCATAAAAATATCGCCTTGCTCAATGTCTGTTGAATCAAAAATCAATTCTACTTTTTCCGTACCCCATATTGCAATAGCTCTCCAAACATATTTAGGGTAATTAGGGACTGCTGAATAAGTCAAAAAGGCCCGTTTTGACACTATATTCCGATATTGTGGAAAGTTATTTTCCACAGAAATCGGAATTGAATTTATTAC
>WSSedL1CaDRAFT_10002009_pt1 | contig 10879 bp, 5 predicted proteins | sample WetSurSL1Cattail_FD_9464 | JGI IMG/M metagenome (IMG submission 9464)
GTTCGTTCGTCGGATTTCAGAAGCCGGCACATCTCAATACCATCCATTACAGGCATCATAACATCGCTGATAATAATATCGGGTAAGAGTTCCCTGGCAATCTGATAACCTTTGGAACCATCTTCCGCAAATTCCAGACGAAAATCGGGTTTAAGGTTTATTCCGGCGTATTCCCTGATATCGGCGTTGTCATCCACCATCAGCACTAAGGGCTTTCCGCCAAACTCATTACCGGTATGGGAAGCCAAAGGTTCTGTAATTTTAGGCTGAGACTCAGACAATATACTTTCAGATTTTCCCGATTTAATTTGAGTCGAATCAATTAGAGGCAGGATCACCACAAAACAGGAACCTTGCCCCATTTCACTTTCAACAGTTATGGTGCCACCATGCAGCATAACCAGTTCCCGGGTAAGAGCCAACCCTATACCAGAGCCTTGTTTATTAGTATTGTTTTGCGGAGATTGATAAAAAATCTCAAAAATTCGGCTTTGTTCTTCCTGGGATATCCCGGTACCGTTATCGTTAACCTTAATACAAACATGAGTTCCGTCTGATTTTAAGGTAATTCCAACCGTCCCTCCATTTGGAGTATATTTAAATGCATTGGATAACAGATTATTAATTACCATATTCAATTTCGTAGGATCAAAACTGAATTCCAGCTTCTCTACCTCAAAATTTAAATAAAACCGGATATTTTTTTCTTTTGCCCTGGCTTCGAAAGCCGATGCCGCTGCTTTGATAAAAATAACGAAATCGGAATTTTCTTTATTCAGGCTTAATTTACCGGCTTCTAATTTTCTAAAATCGAGCAATTGATTAATCAACAACAGCAATTGCCGGGCATTTCGAAGCATCAACGAATAATATTTTTTTATGGTCTGCGGGTCTTGTTCGCCGGAATTTAATTTTTCTAACGGATCAATAATTAATGTAAGAGGTGTGCGAAATTCATGAGATATTTCAGTAAAAAACTGCATTTTAGCGTTATGAATTTCTTCATTTTTCCGCAATTCTATTTTCCCGGAAACATATCGGGATATAAAGTACACCAATATAAAAGCAAGCAATAGATATAAAACCCAGGCCCACCAGGTAAACCACCATGGAGGCAAAATTTTTATGGTTAAAACTGCCGGTTGCAGACTCCAATATCCATCGCTGTTGGCTCCGTAAACTTTAAAAGTATACGTGCCGGAGGGTATACGCGAATAGGATGCCACCCGGTTGGAAGCATCTGTGTTTATCCATTGCTTATCGTAACCTTCCAGTTTATACCTGTATTTGTTTCCCAACGGGTTAGCATAATGTAAGGCTGCAAACTCAATGCTAAACGACCGGTTCCACCAGTTAAGCAGAATCTGAGAAGTACAAAGCAATGCTTTTTTAAGAATAACCTGATTATTTATAGATATTCCGGGCTCAGCAGGCTGATTCATAACAACAAGACCCGTTAATACTACGGTTGGTTTTATCCGGTTGATTTTTATGCTGTCCGGGAAAAACGAATTTAAACCGTTGGTACCACCGAAAAACATTTCACCGGTAACAGCATCTCTGAAACATGCATTCTGGTTAAATTCATACCCCTGTAACCCGTCGAACATATTAAAATTGCGGATATCAAAAGTGTGAATATCCATGCGGGTCAATCCCTTTTTGTGACTAAACCAAATATGATCCTTTCCGTCGAAAAGCACTCCCATAATGATATCGTCAACAAGGCCGGTTTTCATAGTAAAGTTCCGAACCAGGCCGGTTTTGGGATCAATACGGCTCAAACCGGAATTCGTAGCTACCCAAATTTTCCCGTCATTATCTTCAACCAGCGAAAAAGTGCGGTTATTGGCCAGGGAATAATCATCTCCTTCCCGGTGGCTGTAACGAATACATCTAAAGGGATTTTTATCTGCTTTATGGTATTCCATACAGGTAACACCCGCATCTTCGGTAGTAATCCATATCCGGTGAAGATGATCCTCGTAAAGCGTCCTTATGCGCCTGCCGCAGTCCACTTTTTCTCCGAAACATGTAAATTCATCAGTTTTTCTATTATACAGCATTAAACCTTTAAAGGTTCCCACCCAAAAATTTTCGGAATTATCCTCGAGTATCGCAAATATGTTAGGGTCACAAATACGGGAAGAACAATTTTTGAAAGTCGCAGTATTTTCATCAAAACGGGTTAATCCTCCTTTGGTTCCAATCCATACCACCCCTTGCTTATCAGCATAAATATACCGGATACGTGCATTTTGAAATCGCTTTTCATCGAAGCAATTGAATTTTCGTCCGGCAGGTGAAGATATAATCTGAGTAACGCCACTACTTTCGGAACCTACCCATACACGGCCCTTTGAATCTTTGCAAACCGTCCGTACTACATTCTCAATTAAACCAGAGCCGGAATCGTCTGAATTATAATAAGTAAAATAGGAATTGTTCACATTGGAATGACAAACACCTCCGCTTTGAGTGCCGATCCATAAATCATCCGACTCGTCCAATACCATACAATTAATGATGTTATCAGTTAACGAAAAAGGATTATTAGCATTTATTGTATACGAAAGAGATTTTCCGGTAAGCTTATCGGTCTGATATAATATTTTATGATCGTAGCTCCAAATATAACGGCTGTTTTGAACAGAAAGCAAATACGCCGGATTTCGTCTTCTAAATTGCCTTTTAACGTTTACCGGAGTATGCTCAATAGTTACCCGGTCGAAATTATCATTTTCGTAGTTGTAACGATAAACATAGCGCGAATCCCCAACCTGTATCCAAATATTTTGTAACGAATCGGTTACAATAAAATTTATCCGGTTATCGGTTAACGCATTAGTATCATTTTCATTCGCACGGAACACCTTAACATTATATCCGTTATAACGAACAGCACCTCCCCAGGTACTAAACCACATAAAACCATACTTATCTTTTACTGCAGAGTAAACCGAATTCTGAGGCATACCGTTATTGACTGTAAGATGATCAAATTTAAGAACAGGCTCCTGTGATAATAACGGCAAAGCCATAAAAATTGAAAATATAAGGAGTGTTAATTTGTACTTTACAATCCGGTTCATTTATTCAATGAATTTATAAAATTCAAAAGTAAAATAAAATCGTAATACCCATTATGTATATTTGCAAGAAAAGAATATTGAAATTCTAAAGCATATCCTTCTAAAAAATTCGAAAAATTAATACGATAAAAAAGTATATATTCGAAAAATAAAACCTATAGTAATTAATTTTCGATTGTTAAAGATTAAATAAACCTAAAAGCTGCTATTCATGAACCTGCTATTACTCTTGTTTTTCCTGACTTCACCGGCATTAATTTTATACTTGTGTAAACAATACAAATTTCTCGACAATTTTGGAGCTGTAGGAATTGCTTATATCATTGGCCTTATCATTGGAAATCTGGGAATAATTGATATTAATACTAAATATATTCAGGAAACCATTACAACCATTGTTATCCCTCTTTCATTACCACTATTGTTAATGTCGGTAAACCTTAAACAATGGTCACGTCTTGCAAGTCGCACTGCATTATCAATGATATTAGGAATTATTGCAATAGTAACAAGTATTGTTATAGGTTTTTTTATTTTCAGATACCGGATAGACGAACCCTGGCAAGTAGCCGGACTATTAACCGGCGTGTATCTTGGAGCAACATTTAATATGGCTGCCATAAAAATGGCTATTGGTGCCAGCGATGAACTTTTCGGAGTAGTAAATGCACTCGACATCATTGTTTGTATGTTTTATTTCCTTTTCCTGATAACAGTAGCTCAAAAACTATTTAACAAATTCCTGCCTAAATTTGATAAAAGCAAAAAAAATAACGAAATAAGCCAGTCAATAGATGACATGCACGAAGGGTGGGACGCATATAAGGGAATTTTTTCAAAAAAACAATATTCCCGTTGCTCATGGCTATTGGTGTTGCTGCTGCTATTGCAGGAACCGCATTTTGCATAAGTACCGTAATTGGAAAATTCTTTCCCAATACAAAAATATTCTCAGTGGCAATTATTATCTTATCCATTACAACGTTATCTATCTTATCCTCAACAGTCCCCAAATTAAACCGGATAAAGAAAACATTTCAGGCAGGGATGTACTTTATCCTAATATTTTGTGTAGTAGTGGGTTCTATGGCAGATATTAGTCTCTTTGCACACACATCGGTTTACCTGTTGTTCTATGTATTTTTAGTAATTTTTGGTTCCTTATTCCTTCATTTTCTGTTTGCCTGGATATTTAAAATTGATACCGACACGGTAATTATAACATCCGTTGCCATGATATTCTCCCCACCATTTGTTCCGGCCATTGCCAATGCATTGCACAACAGAGAAATTATATTATCGGGACTAACCGTAGGATTAATAGGGTATTCCATTGGTAATTATATAGGAATAGCGTTAGCCTATTTTTTGAAGTAAAATTCAGGGAGCACCGCAAAGACACGAAGGCACAAAATTTTATTTCTTTGCGCTTCTTATTTATTATTGGCATATTGGCACATTGCCCCATTAATAAATTGGCACATTGGCATATTGGCACATTGGCACATTGCCCCTTAATTTTATCCATTACAAAAAAATAATTTTGGATTTCATATTTTTTTTGTAATTTTCATAAACATATTTATAAAGCATTTGAATATTAAGCCTTTATTTAACTTTGTAGAAAAAACTGATTAAAATTATAAAAAATTAAACTTTTTCTATTATATGCTTGTTTTTATAAAGCGATTTATATGATTTTTATCATAATTTAAAAATAATTTAAAGCTTTGATTTAAATTAATAAATTGATTTCATTACTTTTATTTATGAATTAAAAGCAAAAGGAGGTAAAATTTTTTAAATAAGCTGACAAATGTTATTTTTTCTTAATATCGTTTTTTTTTACTTTACACTTAGTATAATTTATCTATTTTATAAACCTAATCATTATTATTTATGAAAAGAATCGCGATGTTTCTTGCATTCTTTGCGTTGGGTATTAATTTACTTATAGCGCAAAACTTGCAAATTTCAGGGACGGTTACATCGAAAGATGACGGCCAACCTCTCCCCGGTGCTTCAATAGCAGTTAAAGGAACAACCATTGGTACCACCTCCGACATGGACGGAAAATACACCTTACAGGTACCGGCAGATGCCAAAACCTTAGTAATAACCTTTGTGGGAATGAAAATCCAGGAGGTAGCTATTGCCGGGCAGAAAACGATTAATGTTAATTTGGAATCGGAATCTGTTGGATTAGATGAAGTTGTGGTAACAGCTTATGGAACATCCACCAAAGGGACGTTTACAGGCTCTGCAGCTACAATAAAATCTGAAAATATTGAGAAACGGCAAGTTTCAAATGTATCAAATGCATTAGCAGGAACAGTAGCTGGGGTTCAGATTTTAAGTAATAATGGACAACCTGGAACATCAGCTACAGTTAGAATACGCGGTGTTGGTTCAATAAATGCAGGGATGAATCCTCTATATGTTTTAGATGGAGTTCCATTTGATGGAGATTTATCTTCCATTAATCCTAATGATATAGAAACATTAACTGTTTTAAAAGATGCCGCATCTACAGCCCTTTATGGAGCCCGCGGTGCCAATGGCATCATAATGATCACTACCAAAAAGGGTATTCAAGGAAAATCACGGATAAACATTGATTATAAAAAAGGAATAAATTCCAGATCTGTCAAAAATTATGAAGTTTTAACAAGTCCTCAAAATTATATGGAAACTGCGTATTCAGCATTATACAATGCAGGTTTATATAATTTAAAATACAATCCCAATGATGCTAATGCTTACGCAAATGCAACTATAATAACAAATAAATCAGGAGGTGTAGGTTATCAAATATATACTATTCCAGATGGTGAGTTACTAATTGGTACAAATGGAAAACTAAATCCAAATGCCACATTAGGATATAGTGACGGTACTTATTATTATACTCCAGATAACTGGTCGGACGAGACCTTTAAAAATAATTCAAGAGAAGAATGTAATTTATCAATTTCTGGAGGAGGTGATAAAAGCAATTATTTCCTTTCATTTGGATATTTAAATGACAAGGGTATCGTTTCGGGATCAGGATTTAAACGTTTATCAGGCAGATTTAAAGCAGATCATAAAGTAAAAGAATGGTTACAGGTTGGAGCTAACCTTAGTTACAATTATTCAGTAAGTGATTATCCTGATGAACAAATAACGACTAATTCAAGTGGTAATGCTTTTTTTATTGCAAATTACATTGCTCCTATATATCCATTATATGTTAGGGATGCTACAACAAAAGACATATTAATAAATAATGGAAGAAAAGTATACGATTACGGAGATGGTGTAAGTTCAAATTTTTCACGTCCGTTTATGTCTATTGCAAATCCTGTTGGTGATTTGATTTATAATAAGACGGATTATATTATGGACATTATTAATAGTAATTGGTTCGCTGAAATTACTCCATTAAAAGGGTTGAAAATTTCTGCTCGTTATGGTTTGAATGTTGACAATACCAGATATAATTCATTAGGCAATTCCTATATGGGGAATAGTGCAGCCTATGGAGGATCTGCCTATCAAGAACAAACTAGAAAATTTGGATTTGATCAACAATACATTGCAGACTACCAATTTTCTTTAAACGGATTACATCAACTTGATTTAACCGCAGGTTATGATGGCTATTCCTATTCAAAAATATTCCTATCTGCTTATGGAGATCACTTATATAACACTGAAAGTTATTATATAAGCAATGCAATTGATAATTATTCTGTAGAAGGTACTAAAGATACTTATGCCACTAAAGGTTATTTTACCCGATTAAATTATTCCTTAAAAGACACTTATTATGGAAATATTTCGTTTCGCAGGGATGCATCTTCTAGATTTAGCCCAGATAACCGATGGGGAAATTTCTGGTCTGCAAGTGCCGGTTGGATTTTAAATAAAGAAGCTTTTCTTGCTGCAACTTCATGGATTAATTTGTTAAAACTTAAAGCATCATTTGGCCAACAAGGGAATGATGATATTGGCAATTATTATGCATGGCTTGATCAATATACTGTTTCAGGATCCGAAGGTGTTTTCTCCGATGGTAAAAGATATTATAAAGGAAATCCAGACTTAACATGGGAAACTTCTACATCCTATAATGTGGGTTTTGATTTTGCGCTGCTAAAAAATAAGATAACAGGTTCTATTGAATATTTTGGTAGAAAATCTGGTGATATGCTTTACAATAAACCTGTTGCAGGTTCTGTTGGATATACATCAATACCAACAAATGTTGGCTCTATGACAAATACAGGTCTTGAGCTAAATTTAGATTACAATCTGCTTAAAATTAAAAATTTGTCTTGGAGTATTAATGCAAATGCAACTCTTATCAAAAATAAAATTAACAAATTATCTCCGGACCTTAATGGACAATTAATTGATGGTACACGTATCTATGAAGAAGGTCAATCAATGTACAGAATGTATTTAGTTGATTATGCAGGAGTAGATCCGAGTACTGGTTTAGCTTTATATCGGGCAAAAGATGATGATGGGAACGCTATCACTACTAGTGATTATGCAGTTGCTCAAGGATATAAAGTTGCTACAAAAAACTTGTTGCCAAAAGTTTATGGAGGTTTTGGCACAAACATTGATTTCTGGGGTTTTGATGCCTCAGTTCAATTTTCATACCAGTTAGGCGGAAAAATTTACGACTCTGGCTATCAAAACCTAATGCACAGTGGTACATCTAGTTACGCCGGAGAAAATTGGCATAAGGATATTTATAAAGCCTGGACACCAGAAAATACAAATACTGATGTACCTCGCTTAGATGCTAATGACAGGTATGCAAACTCAACTTCTACTCGTTTTATCATAAGTTCTAATTATTTAAGTCTAAACAATATAACTATTGGATATACTTTACCTGTTAATTATACTAATAAAATAAAATTTGAAAAAGTAAGAGTTTATTTTGCCGCAGACAACATTGCCTTATTTTCGGCACGTAAAGGTTTAGATCCTCGACAAAGTTATACTTCAGCTACAACTGCTCGGTACACTCCTATTCGGACAGTTTCTGGAGGTATAAATATTTCATTCTAATAATTTTAATTAATGAAAATATGAAAAATAATATAATATTATTAATAGCATTAACAGTGTTTACTCTAACCGGGTGTGAGGATTTAGACACATCTCCCGATGGGGATATAATTACATCATCACAAAAAGAAGAAGTTTTATCAAAAGATCCTTCAAAAGCAGAAGCTGGTGTTAATGCGATATTTGCTCAATTTAGCCAGTTATATCCTAATAGAATTGCACTTGGAGATGTAAAAAGGCACAACGATTTTGGTTATCCTTCAGTAATGATGTTTACAGACTGCAATGGATATGATGTTGTTAGTCAAGATAATGGTTATAACTGGGCAGGAAATAATCTTGATTTTTCGGACCGTTTAAACACTTCAAGAGAATGTCAGATTTTGTGGAATGACATGTATGCGATGATATCAACAACCAATAGTGTTATAAGCGGTATTTCTTCTGAAACAGATAATTATAAATTAAAATTCTACTTAGCACAAGGGTTAGCTACCAGAGCTTTTTGCTACTGGGTATTAGCCCAATTATACCAGTATAATTATATAGACCACCAAGAATCTCCATGCGTTCCTATTATTACTGATGAAAACGCTAATTCAGCTGCAATTGATGGGGCTCCTCGTGCTACAGTTAGTGCTGTATATTCTTTAATTTTAGCAGATATTAACTCTGCGATAAAATTGCTCATTTCTGCTGAAGGAAGCGGATTTAAACGCTCTGACAAAAGATATATTAGCCTTGCAGTTGCTTATGGAATAAGAGCTCGTGTGAATTTAACCATGGAAAATTGGAGTGATGCGGCAGAGGACGCAACAGATGCTATACAAAGTTCAGATGCTACACCTGCATCTATTTCTGATGTTAGCCAGCCAATTTTTTGGAGTACTGATGAAAATGACTGGATGTGGGGTATTATTATAGCTGAAACAGATGAAGTTGTAGTTTCTGGTATCGTTAATTGGATATCGCATATGGGTTCCTTAAATTATGGATATGCTAATTATTCTCTAGGCAGACAAATAAATAAAAAACTATATAATAGTATCTCAAGCACCGATGTAAGAAAAGGATGGTGGTTAGATGCAGACTCTTTGTCATCAAATTTAACAACCGAACAACAGAAATTTATGAAAGAATATAGTTATCCTGCTTATACACAGGTTAAATTTGCCCCTTATAAAAATGTAGTAGGAACCGCTACTAATGCCAACGATGTTCCTTTAATGCGTATTGAAGAAATGTATCTTATAAAAGCTGAAGCAGAAGCCATGAGTGGAGGTGATGGTAAAACTACTTTAGTAAATTTTGTTAAGCAATATCGTGATCCTCAATATACATGTACTGTTACTTCAGCTAGTGATATTCAGGAAGAAGTCTTTCGCCAACGTCGAATTGAACTATGGGGTGAAGGCTTAAACTGGTTTGATATTATGAGATTGAAAAAAGGTGTAGACCGAAGAGGAGGTGGATTCCCAGATGCAACCATGGTATTCAACATTTCAGCAAGTGATCCTATTTTATTGTGGCCAATTCCTGAAGCTGAGGTTGAAGCAAATCCGGCAATTGGAGAATCTGATAATAACCCTACAGGCTCAACCCCAAGTCCAGTTTCTGATAATTAATTCTGTTTAACTTTTTATAACTTTGTTTTATGAAATTACATAACTTATATATAGCCGTTTACGTTTTATTGACTATATTTTTAGTATCTTGTAATGATTTTGAAGATACTGTAATTAATAGTCCCGTTGTTGCTCCTGATTGTCCTGCCCTCCGTTTTTCATCGGAGAATAAAACTAGCTTTGAAATTGAACCTAGTTCTGATATGTATTTTACATTAACTGTAAAAAGGAATAATTATGAGAATGCAGCTGAGTTTCCTGTTTCTTTTACAGATACTACGAATAGCTTTACTATTCCTGATGTAATATCTTTTGCAGCAGGGGATAGTACTGCTGCACTTAAGGTTAGTATTAAATCTACTGCACAAATAGGCGTTAAAATACCAATTGTCATCACATTTGAATCTAAAAACATAAATCCCTATTTAGTAGAATATGGAACATACTACGGATCTGCGTCAATTATCAAATGGAATTCTTTGGGGTCATGCCAATTTTATGATTCTTTTTCATTCTATAAAATTGCTACTGTTACTTTAGAACAAAGAGATGACTTACCAACAGTTTACCGTATTACATCTCCTTATGAAGAAGGAATATTGACGGATGCAGAATGGGATAATTGGATTGGAGGTACAACACAGAATAAAATTGTATTTACAGTTCAGGGGACTAATGTTGTTTGGGATGATTTCTGGTATACAGATTTAATATATAAAGGAAATGCTGGTTCTGAAGTTAAAGCTTATTTACCTTCAGCACTTAGTAAAACTGGAGATGAACAAAGTGTTGTTGTTAAAGATAGCGACGGAAACATTCAATATTTTGAATTATATCCTTATTTCTACGTAGATGGTTTAGGTGGTTGGGGATTAAATGTAGTTTATCTTGGGTTTCCGGGATTTGATTTAGCTTCTAAACTCGGAAAAGAGGTATATAGTGAATAATAGATTTTATTATTAAAGATTAAAAGGCTGTCTAAAATAAAAAGTTAGACGGCCTTTTTAACTTTTATAAGTTAGTTAATTTTTGTGTTTTAGTTTTCTAATTAATTTTAACTCAAAATATAATTTTATGAAACTCATTTTACCA
>WSSedL1CaDRAFT_10002010_pt1 | contig 10878 bp, 13 predicted proteins | sample WetSurSL1Cattail_FD_9464 | JGI IMG/M metagenome (IMG submission 9464)
GTCGCAAAGCGAACACGCTTTTGCGCACGTTGCTTAATTTGTCTGGTCGCAACTTTCCGCGCCAAAGCGAACACGCTTTTGCGCACGTTGCTCCGCGATCAGACGCCGTAGAAATCGCGGTACCATTCGACGAATTTCGGCACGCCTTGCGATATCGGCGTCGTCGGCGCGTAGCCGAGGTCGCGGCGGCTTTTTTCGATGTCGGCATAGGTCTTTTCGACGTCGCCCGCCTGCATCGGTTCGAACGTCTTCGCAGCTTCGCGGCCGAGAGCGCTTTCCAGTGCGGCGATAAAATCGGTCAGCTTCTCCGACTTGTTGTTGCCGAGATTGTAGATTCGATGCGGCGGCAGGCTCTCGGGCGGGTGGTCGAACGCCGCCAGCACGCCGCCGACGATGTCGTCGATGAAGGTAAAGTCGCGCCACATCTCGCCATTGTTGAAGACGCGGATCGGCTCGCCCTTGAGGATCGCTCTGGCGAACAGCATCGGCGCCATGTCGGGCCGGCCCCACGGGCCGTAGACGGTGAAGAAGCGCAAGCCCGTCAGTTTCAACCCGTAAAGGTGGGCGTAGGTGTGGCAAATCAATTCGTCGGCGCGCTTGGTGGCGGCATAGAGCGAAACCGGCGTCTCGACCGCATCGCCGACGGAAAACGGCAGCTTGGTATTGCCGCCGTACACGGACGAAGAACTGGCATACACCGTATGGCGCAGATCCTTGAGCTTGCGCGCCAGTTCCAGCACCACCACCTGCCCCATCAGATTGGATTCGACGTAGGCAAAGGGATTTTCCAGCGAATAGCGCACGCCGGCCTGGGCGCCGAGATGAACGATACCGTCGATGCCGGGAAACTCGTCCGCCAGCTTGAGCATACCGGTACGATCGGCCAGATCCAGCTTACGGAAGGAGAACTTCTGTTTCGCCTCCAGCCGCTTCAGCCGCGCCACCTTGAGGTTTACGTCGTAATAGGCGTTCAGATTGTCGATACCGAGAACGTCCGTACCGCGCATCATCAGCGCTTCGGCAACGTGGTATCCGATAAAGCCGGCGGCGCCGGTCACGAGCACGGTCATGGTATGTCCAACAAGCTGGCTTCAAAAGCGGGCACGCTTAGAGCGCATTCCGGCGCCGGGCGCAACCGGAACCGCAGGCTAGAGCCTGTTGACTAGATTTACGCAAGCCCTGCGTTGGCCGCGGACGAGGCGATCCGCCAGGCGCGACGCGAAGGGCCGGGGGAATTGGCGATAGCGGTCAATCCTCGGTCAAGGCGCGATAGGAAAACGCCGCAGCGGCAGTCGTCATCCCAATGGTTAACGGCGCCAGAAAAAACTCCAAGCCGGCCAGCAGCGGAAAATTGTCCGCCTGCACCTTCTGGAGATGTAAACTCGTTTTTTCCAGGGCCGACGGGTCGGACATGGCAAGTTCGAAAGGTTTTACGACGACGTCCGGCCCCATGATGGCGACTTGTCCCATCAGAAATACCAGGGCAACCGGCACGCTCGTTGCCATGGCCAGCGCAACGATCCGCCAGACATTGCCATCGGTCATGCGCCAGCTTTGCACGAGGCCGAACCCCTTGCCTTCGACCGTCGACGGGGCAATCAGAAAGCTCAAGCGCGCCACTAAATATATCGCAATCGGAATGCAGATCAAAAGCACGATGCCTGCGGCGGCGTCCGCCGCCTTGCCGCCGGGCAACAAACGCAGGCTCAAGACTGCCGACAATACCGCCAGCAGAAAGACCATGATCATGCCGAAAAGACCGAAATACCCGCCGATCAGGCGGAACGTCGTTCCGTTCAGGGAAAAGTTGAAGTAGGTGTTTTGGGTGGACGGGTGCAGCACTTCTCGGGTAATTGCCGCCGTCATTATCGCGTACAGCACGACCTCCAGCGCCCCGCAGGCATATAATCCCAGGAGCATGGTCCCGTGTTGGAGTACCAAATCCTCCTGGCCCTGGTTATCCGCCATGAACCGCAGATACGGCAACTTCAGAAAAAATCCGCTTACCGCCACCAGCACGGCCGGTAGCCAGATCAACCCGACGATGCGGCCGAACTGGCCGAGGACAAACCCGTAGGTTTTGGCGATCGTTGGTATTACCGGGATCTTGTTCACGCACATTCCTTCAGGCATAGGCCCTCAACGGCGATCATAGGCAGGTTGCCTTGCCCCTGTCATCTGTGCTCCGGGACGGCCGCGGCAATTTATGCGAGAAGATGCTAAATATCCGCAGAGTGGATAGAACAGACTCAAATTGCGAGAGGTGACGTGTGGGACAACCCGTTCTTCATATCGTCGGGGCCGGCCTGGCCGGCAGCGAGGCTGCTTGGCAGGCGGCGGAAGCGGGCGTTTCGGTGGTACTGCACGAAATGCGTCCCATAAAAGGCACGGAAGCGCACCGGACCGAGAACTTCGCCGAACTGGTGTGTTCCAATTCCCTGCGTTCGGACGACGCCGAAAACAACGCCGTGGGGCTTCTGCACGAAGAGATGCGTCGCGCCAGATCGCTGATCTTGAAGCTGGCCGATGCGCATCGCCTGCCCGCGGGCGGCGCGCTGGCGGTGGATCGCGAGAATTTTTCCGCCGCTGTCACCGCCGCCGTAACGAACCATCCGAAGGTCGAAATTCGCCGCGAAGAGGTCGACGAACTGCCGCCGGAGGAATGGGGCGCGACCATTCTCGCCACCGGCCCCTTGACCCGTCCGGCCCTGGCCGAGGCGATCCGCGCCGCGACCGGCGAAACCTCCTTGCATTTCTTCGACGCCATCGCGCCGATCGTGCTGCGCGATACCGTCGACATGGACATCGCTTTCATGCAATCGCGCTACGGAAAAGGCGACGGGGCCGACTACATCAACTGCCCGATGGATCGCGAACGATACCTTGCCTTCCATGCCGCGCTGATTGCCGGCGAGAAAACCGAATTTCGCGACTGGGAGAAGAATACGCCCTATTTCGAGGGCTGCCTGCCGATCGAGGTGATGGCTGGGCGGGGCGAAGATACCTTGCGCTTCGGCCCGATGAAGCCGGTGGGGCTGATGGACGAACGCACCGGCATTCGTCCTTATGCGGTGGTACAGCTTAGGCGCGACAACGCGCTGGGCACCTTATGGAATATCGTCGGTTTCCAGACCAAACTGAAACACGGCGAGCAGACGCGTATCTTCCGCATGATTCCCGGCCTGGAGCGCGCCGAGTTCGCCCGGCTCGGCGGCCTGCACCGCAATACCTTCATCAATGCGCCGCGGCTGCTGGACGAACGCCTGCGCCTGAAAGCGCGGCCCAATTTGCGCTTTGCCGGGCAGGTTACCGGCGTCGAAGGCTATGTCGAAAGCGCCGCCATCGGGCTTTTGGCCGGACGTTTTGCCGCCGCCGACCTAGGCGGCCGCCCCTGCACCATGCCGCCGGCCACCACCGCGCTCGGCGCGCTGCTGGCGCATTTGCGCGGTGCCGACGAAAAGACCTTCCAGCCGATGAACATCAGTTTCGGTCTGTTGCCGCCGCTGCCGCCCGGAGACAAGGCCCGCGGCAAAGACCGCAAGCGGGCGCAGAGCGCACGGGCCCTAACCGATCTTGCCGGCTGGCTGAATAGTGTGGGCGGCTAGCCCACTTTTTCCGGCATAACCGCTACGACCGGTTCGCGGCCGGTGGAGCGGACGAAGGCCAATAATCCTTCGGCGGAAATTGCGCATGTGCGGTCGTTGCGCATGGGGTGGAAGTTCACCGGACTCATCGCTAGCATGCCCTTGTCCAACACCGCAGTAACCTTGCCGTCCGAATCGTTCATCAAGGCGAATGGATTGACCGCACCGGGCGCGATGCCCAACGTTGCGATCAGCAGATCGGCAGACCCAAACGAAAAGCGCGGGGCCCTAAGTTGCTTGGACAGCGCCTTCAAGTCCAGCCGGATGTCGGCGCGCAAGCAGACCAGCCACACTCCGCCCTTGGCGTCTTTCAGGAACAGGTTCTTGGTGTGGGCGCCGCTCAGGATGGCATAAACGTCCGCCGAATCCTCGACGGTAAACACCGGACGGTGGCTAACCGTCTTCCAGGCGACACCAAGGGATTCGAACCGCGCATAGACCGCAGCTTCGCGCACCTCGGGATCGGGAAGACCATTGGCGTCGGTCATGGCTTAAGTCGTTCGATCCAGGCCGGAAGCGCGAAAGCCGCTGCATGAATCGCCGGGGTGTAATAGTCGGTCTTGAGCTTCAGCCGTTTGAATGCCGCCGCCGCTTTTTTGATGCCGGCCGGCGTGCCGAGGCGCCTGCCCTTGCCCGCCCAGGACAACGCCATGAAACCGCCGATATAGCTCGGCACCACGGTGAGATACAGGCCGGATTGCGGAAAATGACGCTTCAATTCGGCCAAAGCCTCGGTGACCTCGCTGGGTTGATAGAACGGCACGCCGGTCTGGAAGGTGGCGATGCCGCCGGGCCTCAAGGCCCGTTTGATGCGATCGTAGAAGGTTTCGCCGAACAGGGCCTGGCCGGGGCCGATGGGATCGGGCCGGTCGCCGACGATCAGATCGAAGCGGCTTTTGCACTCTTTGCGGCTTAAGTATTCGAAGGCATCGGCGATCTCGACGGTCAGCCGCTTATCCTTAAAGGCCTTGGCATTGACCGCGGCGAAGTGCTTTTTGCACAGCTCCACCACCCGGCCGTCGATGTCGACCAGCACCACATCCTTAACGGAGCGGTGTTTGAGCGCCTCCTCGGCGATCGACAGATCGCCGCCGCCGACGATCATGACACTCTTAACTTTGCCGTGCTCGAGCATCGGCAAATGTGTCAGCATTTCGGCATAGGCACTCTCGTCCCGGCTGGTGATCTGGACCACGCCGTCGAGCGTCATCACCCGCCCGTTCAGCGTCGTATCGAAGATTTGGATGCGCTGATACGGGCTTTTTTCGTCGATAAGCGGCTTGCCGACGATCTCCATCGCCTGGGCATATCCCCGGTAAAGACGCTCTTTGAACGTGGCGGCCATGCGACTTCTCCATTGCGACGGAAAACGGGCGAAGGGGGGATTTAAGGCCTCGCTCGGCGAGGCGCAAGCGCGCTATCGAAGGCCGGTCTCGCCGCCGGGGGCAAAAAAGTTTGGGCGAGGGGAACAATTTTCTTGCATGGGGGGGGGACACGCATATATTTCGCCGGCTCTTTTCGGAGAGCAGAGCGGCGAGACGGCCTTCCGTCGGCGCCGCTTTCTTCTTGAGGCGCCCCCTTTCGCTGTGGATGGGGGCACAGGTGTCAACGCTCTGAGAGGGTAGGTGCCAGAATGGCTCGACTCGAACTCGTAGCGGCGATCAATGAAGCAAAAGCGCCACGCGCTCGCGCTTCGGCGAGGACCGTTCCGGTTCCTATTCCCCCTGGGGATGTGGACCGAAAGGACCAAGAGGTCCATAAGGATCACTTCATTACCCGCAACGGACTCACCTATGCGGGGACTCACCTGATAATCGATTTATGGGACGCCGAGCATCTCGACGACCGTGATCGTATCGAAACTGCGCTGATCGATGCAGTTAGGGCTGCTGGCGCTACCTTACTGCATATCCACCTGCACAAGTTTTCCGACGGCGGCGGAGTATCCGGCGTCGCCGTGCTGGCGGAGAGTCACATCAGCGTACATACATGGCCGGAAAAGAAATATGCGGCCTTCGATGTGTTCATGTGTGGCGAAGCCGAGCCTAAGAAAGCGCTTTCGGTTCTGAAAGCGGCCTTTCGACCGGGTCGGCTGGTCATCGGCGAACATAAGCGCGGCGTGCTGTAATCAGCCTCAAAGCGCGGTTTTTGCGGGCGGAAAGGTCTCAACCCCTTTCCGCCCGTTTTTTTGTCCTTGGACAATGCGCGACCCCGCGCTACCGGCGGTTTTTTCCATCCGCTTGCCTGCAGCCATTCCTATTGCTAATATATTTTAGGAGCATTTTCCGCGCACCGGACAGATTTCACATATTTTACGGGACCTTAGCCATGCTGACGCACAAGCAGATTTGGAGCGCTATCGACGCATTGGCGGCCAAGAATCGGCTATCGCCGTCGGGCTTGGCAAAACTTGCCGGCCTCGACCCCACCACCTTCAACAAATCCAAACGCGACGCGCCGAACGGAAAATTGCGCTGGCCGTCGACGGAAAGCATCTCCAAGGTCCTGACCGCAACCGGCGCCAGTCTGGAGGAATTCCTCGAGCTGATCGGCGGCAGAGGGCTACACATCAAGGCCCGGCTGGTGCCGCTGGTCGGCATGGCCCAGGCGGGATCGAGCGGTTTTTTCACCGATGCCGGCTTTCCGGCCGGCGCAGGCTGGGACGAAATCCCCTTCCCCGAAATCGCCGACGAGCATGTTTATGCGCTGGAGATCGCCGGCGATTCGATGCTGCCGGTCTATCGCGACGGCGATCGCATTCTGGTCTCGCCCGAAGCATCCTTACGCCGCGGCGACCGGGTGGTGGTGAAGACCACCGCCGGCGAGGTGATGGCCAAACAGCTTGCCCGCCAGACCGCCCAGAAGATCGAGCTGAAGTCGCTCAATCCGGCCTATGAAGACCGCGAGTTCCCGGTGGCCGACATCGCCTTCATGCACCGCATCATCTGGGCGAGCCAGTAGAGCAACGTGCGCAAAGGTGTGTTCACTTTTGCGCGGAAAGTTGCGACCAAGCAAACGGATAGAGCGGCGGACCGATTATGTATGAAGGTCCGTCGCTCTAGCAGTTTGCAGCACCTATGCCGCGTCGAGATAGCCGGTTTCGCAGATTTCTAGCCGCGGGAGACCGCACCCCTTGCTGCACAGCACTTCCGATATTTTACGGTCGTACTGCGCCGCCACCAACAGCATCGACGGCAAGCCGTCGTCTCCGGCGAAGGGAATCGTCACCCGCTCGTGCGCAATGTACCTGCCGTTCTGCCACGACAAGCGGCAACGGTAGTAGCCGGGTCGCCGCTGCGCCACAACCGGGTCGTATAGCGCACGCAAATCCTGCGCAAACAAAAGATTGTCCATTTCACTCATTCGCCGACCCGAAAGATCGATGCCGTATATCACCGACCAAAATGGCCCGCTGTATCCGAAGCGATAGTCCGCCCCGCCGTTCAGTATATCGACGGTATAGAAATGACCGAACAACCAATGCAGGTCGATGGGTTGAAAACAGTCGCGATGCGGCATCGGCTTGCCGCCGGTCATCGCAGAATAATATCGAACGACGCGAATCAGATTGGTATTGGCGTGTCCCGGCTCCGCCAGCATGACAGCTTCCATCGCCTCTTCGTCCTTTGCGACCGGTTGCATGGAAAACAACCGCCAAGATAGCGTCGAACGTTTAATAATTAGGTTACCTAAGCGCTTCTTGTGTCGGCGCGATGCCGTCAATCAAATGTTAACCTTGTTGCGCGATCTTACTGTGTCGCAATGGGACGAATTCGTCCATGGAAATCACGGGAACCAGCAACGTCGACCGCGCCAGCGCGCGACGCAATATCGCAAAAAAGGCAACCAGCGGCGACACCTTCACCGTTGCCGAGCAAACGCAGACTCATGCCCAGATCATCTCGGGGCCCGGACCGATCGCAGCTCTCGATTCCATTCTTGCGCTCCAGCAGCTCGACGATTCCACCGAAGGCCGCTCCAAGGGCCTCAAACGCGGCGAACAATTGCTCGATATGCTCGATCAAGTGCGCGACGGACTTCTCGCCGGCGGCATTCCACGCGTCACGCTGCACCGGCTGGCCTATGCGGTTTCGCAGCGTCAAGAGGGCTTCGCCGATCCTGCGCTGCAGGAAGTACTCGACGAAATAGAACTGCGTGCCCATGTCGAACTGGCGAAGTTGGAAATGAGCGACAAAGCCGACAGCACGGCTTAAATCGGCACACTACCAACACATTGAAAATATAACAAAAAAACAATATACGGCGACAGATGCTGCGATTGATATTTGTCATTGACATATAATTAGAACTATTCTAATTAAAGGAAGTAGAATTCATTTATCGAGGAGTGACACCCGTGTTGACCGTTGGCGACAAATTTCCTGTCTTTTCCCTGACCGGCGTGGTTTCGACCGACCCCAAGAAGGCATTCGAGACTTTCACGAACGAATCCGACAAGGGCAAGTGGAAGCTATTCTTCTCGTGGCCGAAGGATTTCACCTTCGTCTGTCCGACGGAGATCGCCGGGTTCGGCAAAGTGAAAAGCGACTTCGCCGATCGCGACACCGTCATCTATGGCTTGTCGGTGGATAGCGAATACGTCCACCTTGCTTGGCGGCAGAACCATGCCGATTTGAAGGATCTCCCCTTCCCGATGTTGTCCGACATCAAGCGCGAGTTATCCGCCGCACTCGGTACGCTCGATGCCGATGCGGGCGTCGCCAAGCGCGCCACCTTCCTGGTCGATCCCGAAGGCATCATCCGCTTCGTCTACGTCACCGACATGAGCGTCGGACGCAATCCGCAGGAAGTCTTGCGCGTACTCGACGCTTTGCAAACCGACGAGCTGTGCCCCTGCAACTGGCAGAAAGGCGACGATTTCATCAAGGCCTGATGCAACGAACTTTAGGTTTATCGCGCTTCATATCCGAAAACGTTCCCCCCTTTTCGGCGAAGCGCCTTAAGACCCCGCCGGCCTCCCCCCCCCATCCCAAGCGCGCCGGCGGGGCCCCTGGTTTCCCTTAAGGTCACCTGCTGCCCCTCGCTACCGCCTGCGAATGCGGCCGAGGGTATCTTTTCGGAGGACGCCATGTCGATCGAACGCTTGAAAGAACGCCTGCCGGAATATGCCAAAGACTTGAAGCTCAACCTGTCTTCGCTAGCGGCCGAGCCGGCGCTCAACGACCAGCAACGGGCCGGCTGTTTCATCGCTTGCGCCATTGCCTCGCGAGATGCCGAAACCTCGAAGGCGATCTTCGCCGAGTTTTCGCCGAAACTATCGCCGGAAGGCTTGGCCGCCGCGCGCGCCGCCGCTGCCATCATGGGCATGAACAACGTCTATTACCGCTTCACCCATCTGGTATCCGCCCCCGACTACCAGACCATGCCGGCGAAGCTTCGCATGAACGTAATCGGCAAGCCGGGCGTCGATAAAGCCGATTTCGAATTGTGGTGCCTGGCGGTTTCCGCCATCAACGGCTGCGGCGCCTGCCTGGACAGCCACGAAAAAGTGGTGCGCGCCGCCGGGCTTACCGCCGAACAGGTACAGGCTGCGGTACGCATCGCCGCCACCGTCCACGCCGTAGCGGTGACGGTCGAAAACGAAAGCCATATATCGGGTTAAGGCAGCGCTTGCTGCAACCGTCCGCCGACGCGGACCGGGTCGATGCGCGTCGCCAGCCCCTTGTCGTCGGTCTGCACGAACACGCCGCATACCGTCGCCTCGCCGGTTGCCGGAGCAAAACGGCCGGTGGGAAGCTTGCGGGTGAAGCGCTGCAACGGCTCGTCCTTGTCCATGCCGATCACCGAGTCGTAATCGCAACATCCGCCGAGATCGGTGATGTAGGCGGTGCCGTGGGGCAGCACCTGGGCATCGGCGGTAGGCACATGGGTGTGGGTGCCGGCCACCAGCGAGGCGCGTCCGTCGCAGAAATGACCGAAGGCCATTTTTTCGCTGGTTGCCTCGGCGTGAAGATCGATCACCGCCGCATCGCAACCGTAGCCCAACGGACAGGCGGCCAACTCGCGGTCGGCGGCGGCAAAGGGATCGTCGAGCGGGTCCATGAACACCCGCCCCATCAGGTTCAGCACCAGCACTTGCTTCCCGTCGCGGGCCTGATAGAGCCCGGCCCCCTTGCCCGGGGTGCCGGCCGGATAATTAACCGGGCGCAAGATGCGGTCGTCGCCGTCGATGAAGGTGAGAATTTCCCTCTGATCCTGCCAATGATTGCCGGTGGTGAGGCAGTCGATACCGCAGGCGAACATCTCGTCGGCAATGGCACGGGTCAGCCCGAAGCCTCCGGCGGCGTTTTCGGCGTTGGCAATGACGAAATCGGGTTTCAGCCGTCCGATCAGACCGGGCATATGCGCCGCCACCGCCTCGCGGCCCGGCCGGCCGATAATGTCGCCGATGAAAAGAATATTCATGACTTTTTCATATCACCCGACCGGAAAATGACAAGCTGCCGCGTCGGTTAACGCCGAGCGGTGTGATATGAACCGTTCCGCCGGGGGCTAAAGGATGTCCGTATGACCGTTTTGATTTTCGATTTTTTCGGGGTGATCTGCAACGAGATCGCGCCCTTCGTGCTGCCCAAATACATGAGCGACGAGGAAGCCGTGCGCTTCAAGGCCACCGTGGTCGAGGACACCGACCTCGGCGTTCTTTCCCAAGCCGAGATGTTCGAGCGCTTGGGCAAAATCGCCGGTGCGCCGGCGAAGGCGCTCGAAGACGAATTTTGGAGCCACGCGACGATCAGGCCGGAGATGGTGACGCTGATCGACGATTTGCGCACCCGCTGCCGGATCGGCCTGCTGACCAATGCCATCGTGCCGTTCGTGCGGCAGATCTTCGCCAAAAACGATCTCGAACGATTGTTCGATACCATCCTGATTTCCGCCGAAGCCCACCTAACCAAGCCCAATCCGGCGTTCTTCCGGATGATGCTGGAAAAAATGGGCGTCGCCGCCGAGGATTGCGTCTTCATCGACGACAATCCGGCCAACATCGCAGGCGCGGCCGAGGTCGGCATACCCGGCATTCTGTTCCGCTCGGCCGAGCAGGTGAAAATCGATCTGGCGGAACGCTTCGGCATACGCTGAACCTACCTCCCCATATTCTTCAGGGCGTCGCGGATCAGAGCGTCCGCGGCGGCGCCCTCGCCGAGGCTTTGGCTCGAACGGGCGACGGCTTCGGCCGCCGCACTATCGCCGTAGCCGAGCTTAATCAAGGCGG
>WSSedL1CaDRAFT_10002011_pt1 | contig 10877 bp, 9 predicted proteins | sample WetSurSL1Cattail_FD_9464 | JGI IMG/M metagenome (IMG submission 9464)
CCGTCGCGAGTGTTGCGCAAACCCCCGCCGTCGAAGACTTCACCACGCTAACCAAACGCCTGCAAGCGGAGAAACCGAAGTTCGCACAGCGTCAACAGGCCTTGCTCGCTGAGCGTTATGACCTCGCTGACCGGTCGGCCAGGGGAACGACCATGTCGCGCGGCAAACCGGTTCAAGAGGGCGTGCGCATCAAGTTGCCCAGTGGTATGACCTGGGAAAAACTCGCTGCCCTGTCGCCGCAGGAGGTCAAGGAAAGGCAGCTCTGGCCTGCGGGCTTCCTGCCGTTGCCACATCCCCACCACGAAGCGGGCGGCATGATCTTCCCGAAATTCCTCATTGAGGAAACAAAAAAGCAGACCGATCGTGATCTCACCCGTTTCGACCTTGACTTCGACTTGCCGGATCACCTCTTGCCCGAGTTCCCGGCACCGATCTATTTGACGACGCGGCCGGATCTGGGTGACGTTTCGCAAGGGAAATTGATAACGCTCAGCAACTTTAACGACGTGTTCAAGGACATCCTCAATCCCAAGCAGCTCGAAGGATTGCGCTTGCTGGTCACACCGTTTCCCCAGCAACAGTTCAATGCCTTCGAAGACCGCCGCAGCTTGAAGGCCTCTCAGGGCGTCGCCTGCTTCGACTGTCACGCCAACGGTCATACCAATGCCGCCACCCATACGGTTGGCGACATTCGACCCAACGAGCATCGCCATCGGATCGACACACCAACCCTGCGGGGTCTGAATGTTCAGCGCCTGTTCGGTTCGCAACGGGCGATGAAGACCGTGGAGGACTTCACCGAGTTCGAGCAACGAGCTGCCTACTTCGACGGCATCCCGGCCGACGCGGCGCGTAAAGGCACCAATGTCCTGGAACGTGGCAGCCAGGTGCATTTCATGGCGGAGTTTCAGGCGCTGCTGGACTTTCCGCCAGCGCCCAAGCTCAACGTCTTCGGCAAGCTCGATCCAGCCAAGGCCAGCGAGAGTGAGATGCGTAGTCAAGCCGTCTTCTTCGGAAAAGGCCAGTGCGGGACCTGCCACGCCGCGCCGTATTACACCGACAACCTCATGCACAACTTGAAAGCGGAGCGCTTCTTCAAGGAGGTCACCATCAACGGTCGCAAGGCGTCGGCCGACGGCCCGATCAAGACCTTCCCATTGCGAGGCATCAAAGACTCTCCGCCGTATCTACACGATGACCGGCTGCTGACGCTGGACGACACGGTGGAATTCTTCAATCTTGTGTTGGAACTGAAGCTCAATGATCAGGAGAAGAAGGATCTGGTGTCATTCATGCGGGTGCTGTAGACAGAGTTGCTACAGAGCGCTGCCTTGTTTTGGCGACGTTCGGTGCCGCACAGACGTCATCGATTTAGATGACGACCATTGCCCCAGCATGAACCTCTTCATGCGGGGCCCCCCGCGCTGAAGCCCATCCGGAGCCCTCCAGAGTCACACACAACAAAGGAACTGACCATGAAGCACAACCTCGACGCGAACCGAGACCCGATCATCGGCATCGGCGCGGCCACTATCCAAGGCGCGACTTCGACGACGTTGCGTCCGACATGTCGAGCGATTGGGCCACCAACCGCGGTGCCTCCAGTTTGAGCTGGGAACGGGCTAAACACGCGGCATGGGATGCCTGGAATCGCATCAGCCATTGAGCTGACTGTGCGCATGAAACTCCTTACCACCGATCACGTTCAACGCCCCTCCCTTACGGGGCACGGAGCCGTTCGCCGTGATGCTGGGGTAGAAAACGAGCGGTCTGCACCACCGCTACGCCCGGTCAAGCGCACCAGCTCGCTGTAGCGCTTGCCGACACCACACTTTTTTACAAACCCTCATCATGTCTCCTACCAACTTTCCCAAGCCACATCTACCGAACAACGACGAGCCTGAAGAGTTCGAGCCGGGTGCGCCGCCCGTTGAGCCCGACGAGGGGCCGGTTCTCCCCTTCATTCCAGAGGACCCTGAGCATGAACGCGTCATAGACCCCGGTGAGAACCGGATCCGGTTGGCTACTCGTGCCTATCGCCAAGTTGAGGTTACCGGATGCCCATGAACCCCAGAAACAGGCCTCCCGCCGGACGGCAGCAGGCCGCGCCGTCACGTGGTGCAAAAGCGCCCCTGTCGACCCCAGGTTTGGCGCTGCCTCACGAACGCGACGAATCGCCCGATACCCCTCCCGCAACGCCCGACCCCAAGATGCTCCAGGCTAAGCGCGACATCGACAACGGCTTGGTCGACACCGACATGCGTGTGACCCCTGGTCAAAACGCGAAGCTCCGCGAGCGCATGGTTCCCGGCCCTGGCGGCAAACCGCCACCCTCGGGTGCTTGATTCCTGCAGCGGCGACGGTTTATCCGATTTTTGAACCTCGACATCACAAGGCAAGGTATTCCATGAAAACCACACCCAAGTCAAAAAACACAGATCATCAGAAGCGCAATTCCCTCCCGCTGGCGGAGCAGCTGGCAGCCGTACAGTCCCTGGTTGCTGCAATGCCATACAACACCAATAAGGCGCATGAGTTTGGCCAAGAAAACGCCGTTGCACCTCCACGCGGCGCCGGCGTGGCAAGTGATTCGCCCACGGCGTTGACCAGCACGCAGAGTGAAGTCAATGTCGCGTCCAAGGCTGACGCACTCGACCGCACACGCTCGGACGCATCGGGTCAGGCGATGACAACAAACCAAGGTGTGCTCTTCGGTGACAACCCGAACTCCTTGTAAGCCGGGCTGCGCAGCCCGACGCTGATGGAAGACTTCATCCTGCGNCAGTAGTGTNCCAACGTTGTTCAGAGGAGGGCGAGCTGATTGGGCTCGCCCTCCTCTGAATTTGTTGGGGGTGGCATAAGCAGTTGATTTATTGAGGTGGTTTCAAGCGCAGCAATCATAGTTAATCCAATCCCGCGAGCTGCACCAACGGGGGGGGTTACTTTCAGTGAAAAGACGACTGCCAGTAGAGACCAGCTACGCTGGCTTGTCCTCCACAGATTCAATATTTGGCAACAGCTTCACAAAACGTGATCCGCTTGGGGGGATGTTTTAGGTCCCGATCACAAGGCCTGACACGTCAACGCTTTTAACGTCTTTGACTTTTTCAGCAATCATCTTCACCAGGTCAATGGCGTCTTGGTCAGGCAACTTGCCCGTGAGTGAAACCACACCGCTTTTGGTTTTTACACTCACTTTGAAGGCCTTTGACATGCTGTTGGCGAGGATTTCTGACTTCACTTTGGTGGTGATCCAGCTGTCGGACATGACCCGTTTCGCCTTGCTGGCCGACTCGGATGGCGCCGTGGTGGCGCTGTCAGACGCAGCCAGTGCCATGTTGGAGCCAAAAACAAGGCCAAAGACGAAGAGCGCGGTTGCAAGAGTGACTGCATGGCGCGAGGTTTTGTTGAGATGTGGGGTAGTGGTCATGGGTTACTTTCAGATGTGTGTTGATACATGGTGAAAACCTGACAGAGCACAGCCCTGCCATGCACCATGAAACTTGAGCGTGCCACAGGGTGTGTTGAGATGTCCGTACGTCAACACACAAAGAGTTTTCAACTGATTTGCTTGCCATCTGCATGGCATAGCTGCATAACCACTTGGTCGACGCCCTTATTACTCTGGGTCTGTGGCGCTTTGGATGCCTCGGTATGGCTCCGAGCAGGATTTCCCATGTGATGTGACCGGACTGCAGCGGCTGCTGGGGCTAGCAAGGTCACCCTTCCGGGTTTTTCGGGGCAAGATCAATACGCCCATCAGAGATAACCCTAAACCACGTTAAAGAAAGCTTGGGCGGTGTACCATAGGAAATGCAAGTAATTCCCATTTGCATTGATTGAGCTTTCCAACTCACACTTTATCGGCGCTGACTTATCCGCCAGCATCAGTTTTCTAGAAAGGTTTTTGCATGAAGTTTTCTCTCAAGGCGCTTGTCGGCGCGATTGCATGTGGTGCCGCCCTGGCCACTGCGCCGCTGTCTGCTTCTGCGCAAGCGCGCGTCACACCGACGGCCGAAGGCATCGTGGTCTATAACGCACAGCACGCCAGCCTGACCAAGGCATGGGCCGACGCTTTCACACACGAAACCGGTATCAAGGTCACCCTGCGCAACGGCAGCGACACCGAACTGGGCAACCAGATCGTGCAGGAGGGCGCAGCGTCCCCGGCCGATGTTTTTCTGACGGAGAATTCGCCGGCGATGGCGCTGGTCGATGGTGCTGGTCTGTTCGCCCCGCTGGATACCGTCACCCTCAATGAGGTGCCAGACCACTTCAAGCCAGCCAATGGCCGTTGGATTGGCATTGCCGCCCGCAGCACCGTTTTTGTCTACAACAAAGCCAAGCTGCCAACGGCCCAACTGCCTAAATCCATGCTGGATCTGGCAGATGCAAGCTGGAAGGGTCGCTGGGCCGCTTCGCCGTCTGGCGCCGACTTCCAGGCCATTGTCAGCGCCTTGCTCGAACTCAAGGGTGAAGCCGCCACTGCGGCCTGGCTCAAGGCCATGAAAGAAAACTTTGTGCCATACAAAGGCAACAGCACAGTCATGAAGGCTGTCAATGCTGGCCAAATTGATGGTGGTGTGATTTACCACTACTACTTCTTTGGTGACCGTGCCAAAACCGGTGAAAACAGCAACAACGTGGCACTGCACTATTTCCGAAATCAGGATCCGGGTGCCTTTGTCAGCATTTCCGGTGGTGGTGTGTTGGCCTCCAGCAAACACAAGCCAGAGGCGCAGGCTTTTATTCAATGGATCGTTGGCAAGGGCGGCCAGGGCATCTTGAAAAACGGCGATTCCTTTGAATATGCGGTCAGCAAAGGTGCACAGTCGAATGCCACGCTGGTGCCTTTGGTTGATTTACAAGCTCCCAAAATTGAACCCTCTAAACTCAACAGCAAAAAGGTCAGCGATCTGATGACCCAGGCCGGTTTGCTGTAAGCAGTCGTACAGATACGATCGCATCAGGTAACCCGCAGTGGTGTCGGCATGGCCGCGCCCTGCGGGTTTTCTGTGTTTAACCTTTCCGTCAACTTTTCATAGGCCAGTAGTACCGATGAGCGCCATCCCCCTTTCCGCGCTGCCGAATTCGCAGCTCCCCATGGCGTGGTCCACCAGCGGTCGTGAGCACGGGCGTGTGCTGACCTGGATTGTTGTGGCAGCGTTATTGGTGTCCCTGCTGGGTCTGATGCCACTTGGCTTTGTGATGTGGGTCGGCGTCAACACCGGCTGGGAGACCGCATCAGCACTGATTTTTCGCCCTCGTGTGGGTGAATTGCTGGTCAACACCGGGCTGCTGGTGGTATTGACGGTACCGATCTGCATTGCGCTGGCCGTCGCCTTGGCCTGGTTGACCGAGCGCAGCGACCTGCCCGGTACCCGCACCTGGGCCTGGCTGGTCGTGGCGCCGTTGGCAGTGCCTGCTTTTGTGCACAGTTATGCATGGATGACGGTGGCGCCTGGCTTGCATGGTCTGCCCGGTGCGGTGCTGGTGTCGGTGGTGGCTTATTTCCCGTTTCTCTACCTGCCGGTGTCGGCCGCGTTCCGGCGGCTGGACCCTGGCATGGAAGACACCGCAGCTTCACTGGGCTTGACGCCAGTGGCGGTGTTTTTTAAGGTGGTGGTGCCGCAGTTGCGGCTGGCGATCTGCGGCGGCTCCTTGCTCATTGGGCTGCACTTACTGGCCGAATACGGTCTGTATGTGATGATCCGTTTCGACACCTTCACCACCGCTATCGTCGACCAGTTCCAATCCACCTACAACGGCCCGGCTGCCAATATGCTGGCGGGTGTGCTGGTGGTTTGCTGCTTTGCGCTGCTGGCCTTTGAAAATCTGGCCCGTGGTAATGAGCGATATGCGCGTGTTGGCAGTGGTGCAGCGCGTGTGCCGGTGAAGCGGCACCTCGGTCTCTGGCGCTGGGTTTGCCTGTTGTTGCCGTTGCTGGTTTGCCTGTTGGCGCTGGGCGTACCGCTGGTCACCTTGACCCGCTGGCTCGTCAGTGGTGGCACGGCGGTTTGGCGGCAGGATGAGATCAGTGGCGCTTTGCTCCAGACATTGGGTCTGGCGCTGGTTGGTGCGGCCATCACCACGGTGGCTGCGGTCCCCATGGCCTGGTTATCGGTGCGTTCGCCGGGCAAGTTCCAACGTGTGCTGGAGGCCTGCCATTACATGGCGGGCTCGCTGCCCGGCGTGGTGGTGGCCCTGGCATTGGTGACGCTCACCGTGCGGCTGCCCATCTACCAGACGGTGGTGACCGTGCTGACGGCTTACCTGCTGATGTTTTTGCCACGTGCGCTGATCAGCTTGCGCGGCGGCATTGCGCAAGCGCCGGTTGAACTTGAACAGGTCGCGCGAAGTCTGGGGCGCACACCTGCCCAGGCACTGTGGTCGGTGACGCTGCGGCTGGCAGCACCCTCGGCGGCTGCCGGTGCTGCCCTGGTGGCGTTGGGCATCACCAACGAACTCACCGCCACGCTGATGCTCGCGCCCAATGGCACACGCACGCTGGCGACTTCTTTCTGGGCCTACAGCAGCGAGATTGACTATGCGGCTGCCGCGCCCTACGCGCTGATCATGGTGCTGCTGTCGCTGCCCATGACCTGGCTGCTCTACACCCAATCTAAACGGACGGCTGGACGATGACTTCGCTTGAATTACACGCGGTACATAAAAAATATGGTCAACACCAGGTGCTGACCGACATTCACTTGAAGGTTAAGGCAGGCAGCCGCACCGCCATTGTGGGCCCCTCTGGCTCCGGCAAGACCACCTTGTTGCGCATCATCGCCGGCTTTGAGGCACCCGGCTCGGGTCAGATCAGACTGGGTGATCGGTTGCTGGCAGACGGTACACATGCTGTGCCCGCCCACCTGCGTGGCATCGGTTTTGTGCCTCAGGACGGTGCACTGTTCCCGCACCTGACGGTGGAGGGCAATGTGGGTTTTGGCCTGCCGAAAAACACGCCCAACCGCAGCCAACGGATGGCGGAATTGATGGACATGGTGGCGCTTGACATCAGCTTGCTCAAGCGTCGGCCACATGAGATTTCCGGCGGCCAGCAGCAACGGGTGGCATTGGCCCGTGCGCTGGCGCAGCGCCCCAGCTTGATGCTGCTGGACGAGCCGTTTTCGGCCCTGGATACCGGCCTGCGTGCAGCCACGCGCAAGGCCATCGCGCAGTTGCTCAGCGGCGCGGGCATCACCACCATTCTGGTCACCCATGACCAGGCCGAGGCGTTGTCCTTCTCGGATCAGGTGGCTATTTTGCGTGCGGGCCGGCTGGTGCAGGTGGGTCACCCGACCGATCTTTACCTGCACCCGCAGGACGCCGAAACCGCCAACTTCCTGGGGGATGCCATCGTGTTGCCGGCACAACTGTTGGGCGGCTGGGCCGATTGCGCCCTGGGGAGGCTGGCTATTGACGACAGCCAGCGCAGTGGCCCCGCGCACATCATGTTGCGTCCGGAGCAGCTGTCAGTCAACGAAGTTCCCGCAGCCATGGCGACTGAGGCTGACCCAGCCAGCGCATGTTATGGCGTTGTGCGTGATACCGACTTTGGTGGCTCCGTTTGTGTGTTGTCGGTACATCTTCTGCGCGGTAATGGCGCTGCGGCGTTGTCGCAGCAGGCGCCACTTGCCGCGCCAGCATCACTTGATGCACCCTTGCTGATGCGCAGCTCGGCGCTGCAGGTGCCAGCTATTGGCGCCAAGGTGCGTATCACGGTCACCGGTCAAGCCCACGTTTTTGCTGCACCGACCTGACCCGGCCCAACAGGTCTTGCCAGACCTGCTAGCCGCTAGTGCTGGATAGCGTGTAACACTGCACTAGGTATCGCATCGGTCTATCATGACCAACATCATGACAACACCTCACCCCTTCAAACTCTCCATGCTCGACCTGGTCGCTGTGCGCGAAGGTGGTAGCGTGGCGCAAGCCCTGGCCATTGCACTGCAGACGGCCCAGCATGCGGACGCGCTGGGTTTCACCCGTTACTGGCTGGCCGAGCACCACAACATGGCAGGTATTGCCAGCTCGGCCACGGCGGTGCTGGTGGGTTACATCGCGGGTGGCACACAACATATTCACGTTGGCTCCGGCGGCATCATGTTGCCCAACCATGCGCCGCTGGTGGTGGCCGAAGCTTTTGGTACCTTGGCCGAGTTGTACCCCGGCCGGATTGACCTGGGTCTGGGGCGTGCGCCCGGTACCGACCGGCTCACCATGCGCGCGCTACGGCGTGACCGGGTCGAGAGTGAGCAGGATTTCCCACGTGATGTGGCCGAACTGCAGCGGCTGCTGGGGCCTGTCCAGCCGGGGCAAGGCATCATCGCCATGCCCGGCGCCGACACCCAGGTGCCGATCTGGTTACTGGGCTCGAGCCTGTTCTCGGCACAACTTGCTGCCGAGCGTGGTCTACCGTATGCCTTTGCCGCGCACTTTGCGCCGCGTTTGTTGCATCAGGCGCTGGCGCTGTATCGCAGCCTGTTCCGACCCTCCAAAACCTTGAGCAAGCCTTATGTCGTGGTTGGCGTACCGCTGATCGCTGCAGACACCGATGAGGAAGCCGAGTTTCTGGCCAGCAGCACCTACCAACGGGTGCTGGGGATTTTGACTGGTGAGCGCCAGCGGCTGCAGCCACCAAAAGAGGGATTCACGGACAAGCTGCAGCCGCAAGAACGTGCTGCCATCAACGACTTTCTGGCGGCGGCTGTAATTGGCGGCCCAGCCAAAGTCGCCAGCGGTTTGGCCGCTTTGGTTGATGCGACCCAGGCCGATGAGCTGATGCTGGTGTGTGATGTATTCGACCCGGCGCGGCGTTTGCGTTCGCTGGAGATTGCCGCAAAGGCCTGTGGCCTGCGCCCAAGCGTGGCCGAAGCGGGGCGCTGACCGTTTGCCATGCCAGCCAACGCACAAACCTACATCCAGTCCCTGCAGCTACGGGCCCATCCCGAAGGTGGCTTTTACCGGGAGACTTACCGCAGCCCGCTGCTGATGAACGTGACCCAGGCGGATCAGGACAAACTTGCGCCAAGAAACGTCAGTACCGGTATCTACTTTCTGCTGGAGCAAGGCAACTTTTCAGCGTTCCACAAAATCCGTTCCGACGAGATGTGGCACTTCTACGCCGGGCAGGCGCTTGAGGTGCTGGAGATCAGCCCGGCCGGTGACCTGCGCTGCACCCGCCTGGGTCCAGATGTGCTGCAAGGCGAGGTCTTTCAGCATGTGGTGCCAGCCCACACCTGGTTTGCCTCTCGGGTGGCCGAGGGCGGCGCTTTTTCACTGGTGGGTTGCACGGTCGCGCCGGGTTTTGATTTTGCTGACTTCTTCATGGCAGACAGGGCTGCGTTGGCGGCGGCTTTCCCGCAGCATCGTCAGACCGTCTACGAACTGACGCGCTGATAGCCAGTGTGGCCACCGGAGAAGTGCCTGGTGTTACTGTAGTTATAGCAATTGGCCCTTTATTCATAAGGGCTAAAGGTCAAAATGACCATCAAACTCTGACATTGTTCAGTCTGCTGACAAAGCCGTCTTCGCTGTCGCCAATGGCCCAAGTGCCAACGCGCTGAGCCGGTCAATAGGGTCGTCACCGCCATGGCCTGCCTGGCCGGACGCCCGCAGGTATGATTTCCAACTGACGGGCAACATGCACCGTCTGCTATTCATAAAACCGGAGACAAAACCATGTTGAGACGCCATCTGCTGGCCAGCGGCATTGCCGCGGCCGCCTTTCCCCTGTGGACTTCTGCCCAGACGCTTGAGAAACCCAAGCTGACGCTGGCTGTCGGCGGTAAAAACCTGTTTTATTACCTGCCGCTGACCATCGCCGAGCAACTGGGGTACTTCAAGGCCGAAGGCCTGGATCTGACCATCGTTGACTTTGCCGGTGGTTCCAAGGCGCTGCAAGCGGTCGTGGGTGGCAGTGCCGACGTGGTGTCAGGTGCGTTTGAGCACACCATCAGCATGCAGTCCAAGGGGCAGTTCATGCGCGCCTTTGTCATGCAAGGTGCGGCGCCACAAATTGTGTTGGGAATCAACCCCAAGACCATGTCCGGCTACAAAACCGTGGCCGATCTCAAGGGCAAGAAAATCGGCGTGTCCGCGCCGGGCAGTTCCACCAATGTGATGGTCAATTTTGTGCTGGCCAAAGCGGGCCTCAAGCCCAGCGATGTCAGCATCATCGGCGTTGGCACCGGCAGCGGTGCGGTGGCGGCCATGCGTTCCGGGCAGATTGATGCCATCAGCAATCTGGACCCGGTCATCACCCTGTTGCTGCGCTCGGGGGATGTCAAGATCATTTCCGACACGCGCAACGTGCGCGAATCGGAGCAGGTGTTTGGTGGCCCGATGCCCGCAGGCTGCCTGTATGCGCCGCAAGCTTTTATCGACAAGAACCCGGCCACCGTGCAGGCCCTGACCAACGCCATGGTGCGCGCCGACAAGTGGATTCAGACCGCTGGCGGCACCGAGATCATCAAGGTGGTGCCCGAGAGTTATCTGCTGGGTGATCGTGCGGTGTACATCGACGCCTTTCTGGCAGCCCAAAAAGCCCTGTCGCCCGATGGTTTGCTCCCGCCCAAGGGGGCCGAGACCGCGTTGCGGGCCATGGCCAGCGTGGACGACAAGCTGGCGACCGCCAAGCTGGACCTGAACGCGCTCTACACCAACGACTTTGCCAAAAAGGCCAACCTCAAATACCCCAAGGGTTGAGATGACGGCGGCACTGGAACTGCAGGGTGTGGCCTGCACCTTTACCGACAAACACAAGCCCGGCCAGCGTTACACCGCCGTTCAGGATGTGAGCTTAAGCGTTGGTGCTGGCGAGTTTGTCAGCGTGGTGGGTCCCACGGGTTGTGGCAAGAGCACGCTGCTCAATG
>WSSedL1CaDRAFT_10002012_pt1 | contig 10876 bp, 11 predicted proteins | sample WetSurSL1Cattail_FD_9464 | JGI IMG/M metagenome (IMG submission 9464)
CTATCATTATAACAGATAATTTAAACGCCGAACATGTAATTTCTTCCAAGATTGATACGTTCTTTAGTACTTTCGCTATCTCAAAGCTTTTGAAGAAGTCAAATTTCTATAAAAAGGCCGGATTTCAATGTACCATTGTTCTTAAAGAGATCTTTGGATTGATTTATTCAGGTAAAAATTTGTTCCGTACGCTGAAGATGAACCCCGAGTATGTTTCGTTTAAAAAGAACACCGCGTACCGGTTTCTGAACTTAAGTGTATACAATTGGTCAAGATTGTTGCTGCTGCTGGTTACGGCAATTATCAATGACATCGATAAACTGACATCTGCTGATCGAGTCAGCGTCTTAATCGCTGATAATTCGCTTTATGACCGTAGCCGGAGCAAAAAAGTTGAACTTTTATCCCGAGTGTTTGACCATACGACCCACAAATTTGTCAAAGGATACAAAATGTTGACTCTCGGCTGGTCTGATGAGACACTTTTGAAATTTTTGGATTCCACAAAAGGGTTACCTGCGCAATACCTGTTATTTGACAGCTGGTTTGCATTTCCCAAAACCATTGTCAATGTTGTAAAACGGAATTTGGACGTTATCTGTATGTTGAAAATCAGCTCCAAAATTCATTACTTTTATTGAAGCCATTTTTCGCAAATTTCCTCCCGGAATGACGCTTTTCACGTTCTGAATTTTAGGGCGTTTTTTTATGCCCGGACAAGGGAACATCACAAAATAAAAATTAGCGATCGCTACATCGCACTTTTCACAAAATGGATCATGCTGGAATTCGAATCAATAACGGTTACTTTTCCGCAGCCCTTATTTCAGGCAGCGGATTGACCGGAGCAAACAATTTATTAAGTTTTGCCACATCCTTCCGGCAACATTTATATAAGCTCTACGTCTTGAAATACGTAGATTTACTGTTTATAATCTAAACAACCAGTGAGAACAATAAATGAATACATTTCCACAAGACTTGTGGCTGGAGGTTAAGGAATATGGATCGCTTAAAAATGATCATCAACATATTACTGAAAAGTAAAGCACCTGTCACAATTAATGCCATTGCGGAACAACTGGAAGTATCGAACAGGACCATTCGAAACAACTTAACCGCTGTGGAAAAATTTATCAACGAAAAAGGTTTGACCTTAAAGAAAAAACCCGGCATCGGAATTCAATTGGAAGGTCCGGAAGAAAGCTTCCATACTCTCAATGAAATGAAAATGAGCACCTATATTTCGGAGCCGTTTTCCCCCCAGGATCGAAAAGACAATATTTTGAAGCGTTTGTTTATGAGTGAAAACACTATTACCATCAATGACTTGGCCAAAGAATTGTATGTCAGTGATATTACCATCCGCAAAGACTTGGAAGATGTCGATCTGTGGCTGGCCAAATTTAAGTTAAAGTTAATGCGGAGGCAAAATTACGGCATCAAAATCATCGGTTCGGAAGAAAACTGCCGAAATGCCCTGGCCAATTTGATTGTTATCCAAATCGGGTTTGATAAATTAAAGGGTATGTTGCATTACGACACCAGCGCCAAACTTGATTATCATACCTTGAATCAGTTAACAGGATTAATCAATATCGACTATATCAAATTGGAAAACATTGTAAATCAGGCGGAAAGATCACTGGGATATAAATTCACCGATGAAGCCTTTGGGAGTCTGGTCATTCATATCGCGATTGCCATTAAAAGGCTGCAGGACGGTAAAGATATTTTGTTAGCCCATTCCGTTCTGGAAGACTTGAAAACAAAAGCTGAGTACCGGATTGCCAAACAAATCGCCGATAGTATTGAAATTCATTACCGCGTTAAACTTCCCGAACAAGAGATAGGATACATTCTGCTTCATATATTAGGCAGTAAACTGCAGGAAAACAACATTGACGACTTGGACCTCAAGAATGAGGGAGAACACGAGTTAGCGGTGATCATGGCGAAAGAAATTATTCATATTGCTCAGAAAACGCTGTCAATTGATTTGAGCAAAGATAAACAGGCTCTGAACGGTTTGATATTGCACTTGAGGCCGACCATTAAACGCCTGGAATATGGTTTGAACCTTAGAAATCCGCTACTGGATCAAATAAAGGAAAATTATCCGGAAATTTTTGGCGTAGCCTGGATATCCAACACCGTTTTTGAAAGATATTTGGGAAAAAAAATAACCGAGGAGGAAATCGGTTATATTGCATTACATCTTGGAGCCGCTATTGAAAGACAAAAAAAAGGCCTGAGTGCTTTGGTGGTTTGTACCAGCGGTATGGGAACATCTCAGTTTCTCGCCGTCAAGCTTGAAAATCATTTTAAGGAAATTAAGATCAAACAGGTTATTTCGGCGATTGCCTTAAAAGATTATTGCCTTGATGATGTCGATATCGTTATTTCTACAGTACCCCTTACGGCGCAAAAACCGGTGTTGCATATCAGCCCTTTACTTACCCAAAACGATGTTTTGAAAATCAGCAGTTATATTGATAGTCTTAACAAGCGCCCTACCCATTCAATTATCAATGAAGATAGTATTCAAATCGCTATCCGTTATCGAGATAAGGAAAACGCAATCCATGATATGTGCTCAAGACTTATTGAGAAAGGTTACGTTACGGAAGACTTTGAGAAGAGCGTTTTGAAACGAGAAAATATCCAATCCACCGAAATCGGTAAGGGCGTGGCGATTCCCCATGGCTTCCCCGAAAAGGTTTGCCGGTCTCAAATTGCCCTTTCCATATTGCAGGAACCCATCCCATGGGGTAACGAGCATGTGGATATCATTTTCCTGATTGCCTTATCGGATATCGATGCCTTAAATAGCGCCGAGGTGTTGAAAAAGTTATATAAAAAGGTCGATTCGGATGATTTTTTGGATCGATTAAAAAAAGCCCAAGCTAAAGACCAAATAAGAAAAATAATTGAAACTATCAATCAATAAAACTACTTTTTATCGTCAATCGGAAGGGGACATATCTATGGATTTTGTTGAAGTGTTAAGACCGGCCATCGTTGATTTGCAGATGGAGGCCAATCACAAACAAGAGGTTATCACCAAGCTGGCGGAATTACTTTTCGCCGATGGAGCAATCTTATCCCGTGAAGAGTACATCAACGATGTTAATGAGAGAGAACAAGAGGGGCCGACAGGAATCGGAAACTTCGTGGCGATACCTCACGGAAAGTCGGATAGTGTTGTTAAAATCAGCGTCGCCATGGCTAAATTGCAAAGTCCGATTCCCTGGGAAACGCTGGATGGCAACCCTGTAAAAATAGTTTTTCTATTTGCCGTTCCCAAACAAAACAGCAGCAATGAGCATTTAAAGTTGCTTTCCCAATTAGCCGCGGTGTTGGCTCATGATGATTCAATCCAACTTTTACTGGAAGTCCAAAATCCGGAAGATATTTTTGAAGTCTTTAAATCCCAAAAGACTTCCGTATGAACGGCCTGAAACAAGCATCACTCGATGCAGATTGATGAAGGATGAGAATCCTGCTATTACTTCTGCAGTCTACATAGTTGGTCAAGCTGAAATTGAATTTTTCTTAAAAGGAGGTGAGACGATGAATATTATTGGAGTCACAGCATGTACCGCGGGAATCGCCCACACTTATATCGCCAAGGAAAAGCTGGTAAAAGCGGCGCTGGAAATGGGACATACGGTGAAAATTGAAACGCAGGGAACCATTGGAACAGAAGATGAATTGACCAGGCAAGATGTTGAAAAGGCCGATATTGTCATTATTGCGGCGGATATCAAGGTAGGCGGCAAGGAAAGATTTACAGGCAAGAAAGTTATTGAAGTCCCGATGCAGATGGTTATCAAATCACCCAAAGCGTTACTCCAAAAAATCGAAGAGAAATTAAAGGGTTAGTGATTTCTTAAAAGTAAATTATGAGGGGGGACTCTAATGAAATTTAAATGGTCGGTTATTAAACAGCATTTGATGACGGGTATTTCTTATATGATTCCGGTGGTAGTGGTTGGCGGTCTGTGTATGGCGCTGGCCAAAATCTTCGGCGGCCCTATGGTAGGGGATCAAGTCAATACCATTCCGTGGATGATTAACGAAATCGGGAAAGCCGCGATGATGTTTGTTGTACCGGTGCTTGCAGCAGGAATAGCATATTCCGTTGCAGACCGTCCCGGTATTGCGCCCGGTTTGGTGATGGGCTTTATTGCCACCAATATTAAAGCCGGATTTATAGGCGGCCTGGTAGGGGCTTTATTGGTTGGTTACTTAATTGTTTTTCTGCGGACAAGGCTAAAAGTCCCCAACAGTTTCAGGGGGCTGATGCCGATTATGGTGTTGCCGCTGCTCTCGTCTTTTATTGTCGGCTTAATGATGATTGGTTTCTTGGGAGAGCCGATAGCCTATTTGCAACAAGGAATTCTGGAATGGATGAAGTCCATGCAGGGCGGGTCCAAGTTTATTTTGGGCGCTATCATTGGAGCGATGATGGGATTTGATATGGGTGGCCCTGTCAATAAAACCGCCGGCCTATTTGCAAAAGGATTAATGGCCGACAAAATATTCGGCCCTGCCTCCGCGATGATTATCGGAGGAATGGTACCCGCGCTGGGCGTTGCATTGTCGGTTTTCGTAGCCAAGAAAAAATACACCAGGGCGGAAAATGAAGCCGCTAAAGCTGCTCTTCCTTTAGGATTGTGTTACATCACCGAGGGAGTTTTACCTTTTGCCGCAAGTGATCCGTTTCGAGTTATCCCGGCTTGTTCCATAGGCGCCGGCGTTGCCGGGGGTTTGACATTGATGTGGGGAACCGCTTCTCAGGTGCCTCATGGCGGAATTTTTGTCGTTCCCTTAATGGACCATCCTTTAATGTTCTTATTGGCTTTGCTCATCGGCACCATTGTCACGGCCACAATCCTAACCTTGATTAAGCCGAATCTTAAGGGTGAGGAAGAAGCAGAGGCTGAAGCGGAAATCGGCTTAAATGATTTGGATATAAAGATTGGTTAATGTTGCTCTTTTGCGACAGCTTCCAATCAAGCCCATGGTAGGTTTGGTTTCAATTTAACCAATGTCTTGATAAATTGCCGCAACGGCTTTCGGGAGGAATTTTACTGCATGAGTAATGAAAAGATAAATATGAACGAAGCTTTTAGAAAATTCGGTCCTATAAAGCAAACTGATGTAGATTATAAACTCCGAAGTTGTTTGCGGCAGTTTGACAAGAAAATAATTGTTTTGGACGATGACCCAACCGGCGTGCAGACGGTTCATGATGTATCGGTGTATACCGATTGGTCGGTTGAAAGTATTGAAGCGGGTTTCACTGAAAGTAATTCCATGTTTTTTATCTTGACCAATTCCCGGGGACTTCTGCCCAGAGAGACGGCAAAAGCACATCGGGAAATAGCGCTAAACATTTTAAAGACAGCGCAGAAATTGAAAAAGGAATTCATCATTATCAGTCGCGGCGATTCTACGTTGCGCGGTCATTATCCATTAGAAACAAAAATTATCAAGGAAACGATCGAGTCAAATTCCACGATCCGTTTTGATGGCGAGGTCTTGCTGCCATTTTTTATGGAGGGCGGGCGGTTTACCATCGACGGTGTACATTACGTACAGGAAGGAGACTATCTGATACCCGTAGCAGAAACTGAATTTGCCCGGGATAAAAGCTTTGGCTTTACCCAGTCCCATCTGGCTAAATGGATTGAGGAGAAATCCGAGGGGCAATTTAAGGCTGAGAATGTCCAACATATAACCGATGAAGATCTTCGAAAGATAGGGATAAGGAACGATAGCATCGTTGAAAAATTAATGAAGGTGGAAAACTTTAATAAAGTGATCGTGGATGCTGTGGCCTATGTTGACGTTAAAATATTTGCGATTGCTTTGATAAAGGCTATCCGATCCGGAAAAAATTTTATGTTTCGCACGGCCGCTGCATTTCCAAAGGTTCTCGGCGGCATAACCGATCAAGATTTATTACAAGAAGCGGATATCGTCAAAAAAGAGAATCACCATGGGGGTCTTGTTATGGTCGGCTCTCATGTCCAAAAGACCTCCGAGCAACTCGACGAATTAAGGCAGCATAGTTTGGTTGAATTTGTTGAATTTAATCAACATCTTGTTTTAAAACCTACGGAGCTTGAGACTGAAGTTGACAGAGTTGTGGCTTTTTGTGAAAAGGATATCCCTTTGGGCAAAACTGTCGTTGTTTACACCAAAAGAGAACGGCTTGATGTCGGGAAGGAAAATAAGGAGGAAGAGTTAAAGATTGCAGTCCGGATTTCGGATGCTGTAACCCGTATTGTTCAAAAGCTGCAGGTAAGACCCAAGTACATCATTGCCAAGGGCGGTATTACCTCAAGCGATATCGGGACCAAAGGGCTTCAAGTGAAGAAAGCGGTGGTTGCAGGACAAATTAAGCCCGGAGTTCCGGTATGGATTACCGGTCGTGAAAGCAAGTTTCCTGAAATTCCTTATATTATTTTTCCTGGTAATGTTGGGACAAGGAATACCCTAAAGGAAGTTATTGAGATTTTGAGTGGTCATAAAATATAGCCCAAGGAGCGATCAAAGAGATGACAAAGAAAGTTGCGGTTATCCATACCAGTTTTGTATCGGTTAACGATTTAAAAGAATTATTCAAGGAAATCATGCCCCAGGTGGAAATGGTGAATATCGTGGATGATAGTCTGCTTGCCGAAGTAAAGGCTCATGGGTCGATAACGCCCGGAATCGTGAGCAGAATCTGTATTTATGCCGTGCAGGCGGAAACGCTTGGCGTGGATGCGATTTTAAATCAGTGTTCTTCGGTTGGTGAAGCGGTTGATGTGGCCAGAAATTTGATCCGAATACCTTATATTAAAGTCGATGAAGCAATGGCGGAAGAAGCGGTTAAAATAGGGGGAAAAGTTTCGGTTATTGCTACAGTGGCATCGACGATGGGCCCCAGTGTAAGATTGATTAAAAATACCGCCATCAAAATGGATAAGAAGCTGGAAGTTAAAGAGTGCTTGGTGGACGGGGCTTTGGATGTTTTAATGAAAGAAGGCAATCAGCAAAAGCATAACCGGATGGTGCTCGACGAAATCGAGAAAGTTGAAGCGGATAGTGATGTTATTGTACTTGCACAGGGAAGCATGACTGTCTTACTGCCTCAATTGCAGCATATTAAAAAACCGGTTTTCACCAGCCCGAGATTAGGCGTGCAGCATGTAAAAAGGGTGTTGGGAATTTAGCAATCGACATTTAATGAAACAAAAAAGCACTTAGGAGGAGAAAAATGGCCTTAGTAACACTGGAAGAAGTACTGAAAGTACATGATGGTGCTGTTGGCGCTTTTAGTACTTATGATATTTTTACGCTACAGGGAATTATCGGCGCCGCCGAATTAACCGGCCTGCCGGTTATTGCGATGATTGGCGCGCCGATTCTCAATAAACCCGGAAATGATGATATTGGCGAAATAATGGTCTCTTTGGCTAAACGTTCTAGTGCCAAGGTATGTGTTTTTTTAGATCATTCCAAAGACTATGCAACTTGCTTGAAAGCTATCCGTTTGGGTTTTAGTGCGGTTATGATAGACGGTTCTTATCTTAGCTTGGAAGAAAACATGGAGCTGACGAATAAAGTCGCCGAAGCGGCACATAGCCTGGGCGTATCGGTAGAGGCTGAAGTTGGCGCTCTGGCGGGCCTCGAAGACGGTGAAGAAGTTAAAAGCGCCAAGATGGCTAAGCCCGAACATGTGGCGCAATTCCTGGTCGGCGCCAAAGTGGAAGCGCTGGCTGTATCTATCGGCAATGCCCATGGCCTTTATAAGGGTGAACCGAAGTTGGATTTTGATCTCTTGCAAAAGATCAATCAAATAGCGCACGTACCTCTCGTACTACACGGAGGTACGGGTTTATCCAAAAAACAGTTTGCAACCGGTGTCAAATATGGTATTAAGAAGATCAATATCGGCACTGAAGTCAGGCGCACTTATATCGAGGCTTTTCATAAAACCCACCAAATGAATGTCGATAGTTGGGATATGGCAACGATGTCCCAGGCGGGTAAAATTGCTGTCAGTGGCATGGTAAAAGAGAATCTGCAATTTTTTGCCGAAACCTGGAAGGAATTTTATTGATAATTTAGAGTCGGTCCTTGCAAATGGGGGAGGTAGTGAGAGTGGAAGTATCCAAAGAATTTTTAGTCGCCTGTGCGGAAGGTATTCACGCCAGACCTGCGGCTTGTTTAGTCAAATTGGCCAATAATTATGCCGGAGAAATTTTAATTCACTATCAGGACCAGGTCATTAATGCAAAAAGTATTATGCGCATCTTGGCCGCGGGGATTAAAGCCGGCGCCCGGATTAAAGTAGTTGTTTCCGGTGATTCCCCTCAATCGGTTGTAGAGGAAATTGAAGAACTGCTGGGGGGAGAAGTATCGTGAGTATAATCCAAAAAGGGATAGGCGTTTCCAGCGGCATCGCAAGCGGGGCTGCTAAATTGTTAGTATCGGCCGTAAGGGTAGAAAAACGCACCATTGGCGCAAACGAGGTCAGCCTGGAGATCGAGAAATTTAAAAGCGGCCTTGAACAATGTGTCCAGTCAATCGAAGCAGTCATTGCCAAGGCCGTTCAAGAAGTTTCCAAGGAAGAAGCGGCGATCCTTGAGGCGCACTTATTGATGGCGAAAGATCCGGCTTTGGTCGATGAAGTGATCCAAAAAATTAATAATGAGCGCAAATGCCCGGCTTGGGCCGCAGCGGAAGTACTGGATTCTTATATTGCGATGTTGGAGAATTTGGACGACCCGTATATGCGCCAGCGGGTTACTGATATTGCCGAACTTCGGAAAACTTTGCTCGGTATATTGGGCGGCTCTATGCCGGAAGAAATTAGGCTTGAAAAAAATAGCGTTATTATTGCGGAAGATCTTGGACCTGCGGAGACGCTGTCGCTTGATCGGACAAGAATTGTCGCGTTGGTGACTGAAAAAGGCGGCAGGACAAGCCATACTTCTATACTGGCGCGGGCTTTGGGTATTCCGGCGGTTGTCGGCGTACCGGGAATTTTAGAGGCCTGCGGTGGAAATAATGTGCCGATTATCGTCGATGCCGATAATAGTTTGGTTATCGTAAATCCTAATCAAGAACAGCGCACAGCATATGAGCAAAAGATTGAAATTTTGGCCGAAGAGAAAGACGCTCTACAGGAAAATGCTCACCAGCCCGCTGTTACACTTGACGGAAAAAGAATCGGCTTATGGGCCAATATCGGCAATGCCGATGAAGTTGCCGCGGCATTGGCCAATGGAGCAGAAGGGATTGGACTGTTCCGGACCGAATTTTTATACATGGATAGAATGGAACTACCTTCCGAAGCAGAGCAGGAAAATGTCTACCGCCAAGTGCTAACTGCCATGGAAGGGCGGCCGGTTGTTATTCGAACTCTGGATCTGGGCGCGGATAAAAAGTTGCCGTATATGCCGCTCGAGCAGGAAGAAAATCCGGCAATGGGCTGCCGGGCCATTCGTTTTTGTCTTAAGGAAAAAGAGTTGTTGAAAATTCAGTTAAGAGCGTTGCTGAGGGCATCCGGCAGCGGCAACCTTTGGATCATGTTTCCCATGATCGCTGTTTTGGAAGAACTTTGGGCTGCTAAAGATTTGTTGCGCCAGGTTCGTCAGGAGTTAATCCGGGATGGGGTTGCTATTGCCGAAAATGTTCGCCTGGGAATGATGATTGAAGTGCCTGCTGCGGCCATTAATGCTGATTTATTTGCCGGAGAGGTCGATTTTTTTAGTATTGGCAGCAATGATTTAATCCAGTATACATTTGCGGCCGACCGGCAGAACCGGGAAGTCGACTATTTATATCAACCCGTAAATCCCGCGGTTTTGCGGCTGATTGATCATACTGTGAGAGCGGCGCATTCTGCCGGAATAGCGGTAGGGATGTGTGGGGAAATGGCGGGAGACAGTAGCAATGCACAGATGCTAATTGGGCTGGGACTGGACGAACTGAGCATGGCCAGCGGCAGCCTTTTGAAAATGAAAAAGGAAATCTGTCGGAGCAGTTTCAAAGAGGCATTCAATAAGCTTACTTCGGTACTCAATTAAGAATATTTTTGCAGATTTGACTTGTCCGGAATCGAGTAAGTCTTTTCTATTTAGGTAGGTAAGATTACCAGTGGTTTACTCAGGTTCTCTATATTAGTGCAATCAGATCTATTTAAATTATACGTAGCCGAATTAATTAATTTTGCCCATGGTTCGGTATATGGTCGGAGCCTATGCGGGCTGGTTTTTAGTAAGCGGGCTTCATCTGCCGTTAGCCTTGAACGTTACCGACGGCAGCGGTTATATCGGCCATTTTGGGTCTGAACATTGGGCGGTTCGCGGGGTGCGGCCGTTTCAAAAAAAGACCAGGAGCGCCCCGTTACTGGCCACTTTGGGTATTAGCATGATCCTGGACCAGCTGGCAAAGAGCATCTTTAGCCCTTTCACTGTTCATAACCACTAAAATCATAAAGCTCACCAGGAGTACTGATGAACTTTTTGATTTTTGAATCATTTGAAATAAAATTTATAGTAATTAATTACTGGCTCTCCCAGATTTGGAACATCGGTTTCTTGATTACCACCAAGGGCCATACCCGCCCCAATATGGTCCGTTTCCCCAATACGGTCCTCCAAAAAACGGCCGTCCGAACCTTCGAAACGGAAAGGGTCTTCCCCAAAACGGTCGTCCAAAACCAAATCCCGGCCCAAATCCCCAAAATTGCTCGGCATTGACCGTTGAAAATTTAGCGGGTATGGCAAGAATTTGACCAACACTCAAATTTTTTTGGGTAATACCGGGATTGGCTGCCAGGATTGCTTCGGTGGAAGTATTATATTCATAA
>WSSedL1CaDRAFT_10002013_pt1 | contig 10875 bp, 14 predicted proteins | sample WetSurSL1Cattail_FD_9464 | JGI IMG/M metagenome (IMG submission 9464)
GGCGGTTGCGATAATCCGGGGGGAAGCCGCAAAACTATATTCGGAAAGGAATTTAATAATGTCTGTCGCACTACTATGCGGTTTATAAATCCAGATGTTGAGGTGTTGAAGTGTTTGAAAAAAATGGTTGAGATAAGGAAAAACGATGTTCTCAGAAATATTTGATGTACAAAATAAGTATAATGCAAATTTCAAATTCTAATTGAATTTGTGGAGGATCTTTTCTGAGCAATACCAAAACGATGATAATTTATTAATACGAATAAAACTGCACTCAAAACATAGCACGAATAAACAAGGTTGGTATCCATGGCTTTTTGAACACTACGAATTTAATAATGGATATCGCATACTGGAACTTGGTTGTGGAAATGGTAATCAATGGCAAGGTCGTGTAGATGAACTTCCCCCAGATTGCACATTAGTATTGTCGGATTTTTCAGAAGGTATGGTTAATATGGTATGGGAGAAATATTCTTGTCATAAAAATATACTCACGCAAAAAATTGATATACAGAACATTCCAGTCCCTGATAATTATTATGATGTTGTTATTGCCAATCACATGCTGTATCATGTTCCAGACTTGTCAAAAGCCATTTCTGAAGTACATAGATTCATTGCACATCACAGAAACTCAGGATTTGATTGGATGAAATCGACTATAGCCATTTCAAACTATTCTGAAAGTGATTTCGATAAATTATATGATTATTTTGAGAATATCAGAATTTAACAAGGAGCAATAGACATTCCGAAAGAGTCGGGATTATTTGTTTCAACAAAGTGAAAGAATTACAAAAGATAAACCCAACGAATCAAGCTGAAAACAGAATTGATGAATTTGAAATTGGAGGAGATGATGACAATGGATATTCATAATATAGATAAGCTACATCCTTGGGAAGCACTTCTTAAAAAAATTGTCTTAATGCAGTTGGGCAATATAAAAGGAAAAAGGGTATTAGATTTTGGGAGTGGTACTGGATTTACTGCAAATTATTTTGCACAGGATAATGAGGTTGTTGCTATTGAACCGTCATCAGAGACAGTAAAAGATAGATACTGCGATTATGAGTACCAACAGATTATTGGGAGTATTGATATATTAAAGAAATTGGAAAATGAAACTTTTGATATTATTCTTTGTCACAATGTTTTAGAATATGCAGATGGTAGTTCTGTTGAATGATTTTGAAAAAGCGAATATGCTGTTGGATGGTAAGGATGGTACAGCGGCTAATTATGGTACCATTCATTATTATGAGGATTCTGATTTGATAGATTGGTGTAAGAAATTTAAGATTAATGAAACATATGGAATTAGAACATTTTGGGATTTGCAACAAAACCAAGACAATCAGAATGATGTAGGTTGGCAAGAGAAAATGGTAGAGATTGAATTGAGAGTTGCTCAAATTAAGGAATTTCAAGATATTGCATTTTTTCATCATTTGATATTAAAGAAATAAGCTTTAAAGAAGATGAATGCCTCATAGTTCCTTTCACCCGATGAATTCGAAAGAGTGGAGAGTTGAAAATGAAAAAGAAATATTACATATTTTTATGTTCCATATATCTATGCATTTTTATTTTTTTATCCGGTTGTAAGTATGAAATAAATAAAATTGAACCAACACCTGCAATAGACTCATCCAATGTAACTGCAGAAACTGAGATTATCACACCGACGATTACGAACGAACCCATAGAAGCAAATGAGACTAACCAAGGTGATACTATTATTCAAGAATTGGGTATTGATATCGATCATAATGGTGTCATGGATTTAGCTCAGATAGTTGACAGAGAAGATGGTTCAAATTATATGCAGGTGATATTCAATGGAGATAATATTTTTCATTATGAAACTGTGGATATAAGGCTAATTTCGGTTGGTACCTTTGGATACCTTAATCTTGATAGCGATGACGAAAAAGAAATATTTATTACTGTATATCCCAACGTGAATTGCAGACCGCTGATTGATATAGTAACGTTAAAGCAAACCGATTCTCAATGGCATATGATGGATATTCCGCTGAATGAAGATGGGAATAATTGCTTTCCGTTTTGCATAACCAGAGGGAAAAAAGAATTTGATTTCATTATTTCCTCCGAGTATACAAACCAACAAATTCATTTTGATGCGTCCTCCTTTTATAAGGATGTTTCGGAATCTAATATCAACTCAATTCAAGCATATAGAAATAATCATTTCAATGAAGGAGATGTGGTTGCCGGCATCTCATCTTGGGGTGTATGGGAAGCAGAGTTAGGAACTTATGACGAGCAAAACTGCATCATTGCTCAAGAAGGAATGGAGGCCCCTTATGGAAATGGTTTGGGACGTGTATTCATCTATTATGTTTATGATGAAAACGGTTTGATTAAAATACTGAACATTGAATATGTTCAATAGGAGGATGATTTGCCATGCAATGTATTCTTCCATTTCATTTAAATATCAACAAAACAATACTCAAGATAGAAAGCAGGTGTAAGGCATGGTATGGGAACCCTGGACAGGATGCTACAAAATAAGTGATGGATGTACATATTGTTATTATTATGGGCTATATTCTAAGAGGTGTGGCCAAAATGAAGTTGTTAAAACGGATGACTTCTATAAACCAATGGAAACGATTTATATGCCGCGTAAAAAGATTACAAAATACAAAATGGAGAGTGGTAAAACCGTAAATACTTGTTTTACAACTGATTTTTTTATACCGGAAGCCGATGAATGGCGTACGGAAGCATGGAATATCATTAAGCAGCGTCCTGACTTGAATTTTTTGTTTATTACAAAAAGAATAGACCGTTTTCCTATTTCTTTGCCTAATGATTGGGGAGAAGGATATGATAATGTTACAATAGGGTGTACGGTTGAAAATCAAGATCTTGCTGACTATAGGTTACCATTATTTACCTCATTTCCCATAAAACATCGTTTTATTGCTTGCGGTCCTTTACTGAGCAACATCAACCTGACACCTTATCTTCACAATATAGAACTTGTAACAACGAGTGGTGAGACGGGAAGAGAAGCGAGAGAGTGTGATTACAACTGGATATTGAATATAAGAGAACAATGTGAAAAGGCGGATGTGGCATTCGAGTTTAGAAGTACAGGTTCTCAATTTCGCAAGGACTCTGTATTATACAATATTAACCCCAAAATGCAGCATCGTTTAGCTTGTGAGACAAATATAAATTCCGTTGGGTGAAAGTAAGGCCTAAAATTCGAATTTACAGATGAGGATATTATGTATGAAAGCAATTGTATTAGATATGTATGGAGTAATCGTAAAACAGACAGGAGATGATTTCGTTCCTTATGTACAACAAACTTTTCCTAATATAATGCCGGAAGAAATATATACTCCTTGGTTTAAAGCTGATGTAGGAGAATTGACATCCTTAGAGGTATGGGAAGCCATTGGATTTCAAGGTGATTTGGAGAAAATCGAGAAAGAATATTTGGATACCATAGAACTGACCGAGGGCTTTTGGGATTTCATTACTGCCATAAGAAAACAATATAAGTTAGCTATTATATCGAATGATTCGAGTAGATGGAGTAAATATCTTCGTGAAAAATTTGATATTAATAAATATTTTGATGTGATTAGTATCAGCGGTGATTTGAAAGTTCAAAAACCGGATGAGCGAATTTTTCAGCTTACAATCGAGCAATTAGGTTGTAATGCAAAAGATTGTTTCTATGTAGATGACAGAGAAGGAAATTTAGAGGCTGCCGGCAAGGTGGGAATGAATACGGTTTTATTTAATAGCAGAAATGTTCAGTATACCGGCAATATGGTTAGTAATTTTGTCGAGCTTTCGAATATGATGATGTGATATCGATATTTTGTCCAGGAGGGGATATAATGAACACAGAAAATTTTTCCGGCAAGGCACAAGCCTATACCCAAGGACGCCCGGGCTACCCTAATGCAGCCATAGAAGTCTATTACACTTCGATAAGGTGACGGTAGTATACAGCGAAAGGATAGAAAATTTCATGTCATAACAACAATTCTTTTGGGCTTGATTTACTTAAATACGAGTAAGCGCTTTAAGATCATAGAAAAGTGAAGGTGATAAGTTCTTATGAAAAAACCAAAGATGATTTTATTCGATTATGGACAAACATTGGTAAACGAAAAATTTTTTGATGGAGTGAAAGGCACCGCTGAAGTATTGAAATATGCAATAGTAAACAAAGAGAATCGAACACCGGAAGAAATTCAGGCAGTAGCGGATGCTATCAATCATGAATTAGGAAGATTTGATCCGTTGAGAAAACATCATTTTCAAGTTGAAGTTCCCAATGATATGTTTGCTAGGTATTTATATGAGTCACAAGGCATAAAGCTTTCTATTCCATACAACCAAGTAGATAAGATATTTTGGGATGCAGCTTCGCCGGGAACAGTTACTGACGGCATTATAGAATTTTTATGTTTTTTGAAAGAGCAAGGTATTCGAACCGGAGTTATCAGTAACATTTCCTATAGTGGTCGGGCATTGGAGGAAAGAATAAACGCATTATTCCCGGAGCATAAGTTTGAATTTATTATTGCTACCAGTGAATACATGTTTCGAAAACCAAATCATAGAATATTTGATCTGGCCTTGAAAAAGGCAGAATTACAGGCAGAGGATGTATGGTACATAGGAGATCAATATGAATGTGATATAGTGGGCTCAACAAATGCCGGAATGTTTCCGGTTTGGTATATGGGTGCAATAGATATGCCTTATGTAGAAAAAGATGATGTGTTAACCATTATGGATTGGAATGAGTTAAGGAAGGAACTATGGTAGAAGATTTTTATGAACCACTCAAAACGTTTACCAAGGAGGAAATAATAAAGTGAAAAAGAATAAAACAGTAATTATTATTTTAATAATAACCTTATTGTTAATGATGGGTGGATGTAAAAAATCTGAAAGTGTAAACANCCTAAAGGACTTAACTACTTCACCGTCACCGACTTCGGTTATTACAGTAGCCCCAACTATCACACCTACTACAGAGCCATCTGCAACGCCAACGATTGCACCGACAACAGTGCCAACCGTTACACCTATAATAAAGCCAACTCTCACACCGGAAGAACTTTCCATGGAAGCCTACGAGAAATTTATGAAAAATGAAACGAAGGTATCATTTGACCGTTTTATGCCAAAAGACTATACGGAGGAAGCTTTATTCAAAAAGGAAAATGAATATACACTTTCGGAAGTACTCGATATAATTACTGCGTATTATTTTGAAAACTCTACAAATAAGAAAATTGAATATATAGATCACAGCTATATCGATTGTGGTAAGGATGGGGTGAACGAATTGGTTCTTCGTTTCAACGGTATGGACATTTATGATAAGGATGATGATAGTACGCTTGTTTATATCATAAAATATATCGATGAGAAACTATCTCTTTGTTATTATTACGAGACTTGGGCTAGAAGCAATTCCACAATGAATGAATATGGATATTATCAGTCCGGTGGTAGCAATGGAGCCAGCAATAATACGGTAGAATATGGAATTATTGACAAAGCTGGTAACTGGAAGCTCATTGTAGCTATTGAAAGTGAACTCGATATCAATCAGCTTGCTTGGTCGGACGAGCTAGGGCAGATTCCCAAAGTGGCGGAGACCAAGGGAATATCAGGTGAAATTGAGGTAGATACCATATGTTTTGATAAGAATGAAAATACGCCTAATTCAGATGAGGTTAGCAATAAAGAGTGTCTCTACACATTTTATGTTTATGACGATGACTGGGAGCCGAGCGAGAATACGAACCTTTATACGAACAGTATATATAAAGATATCTTCGAGGAGGCATTGGTACCGTTTATTACGCCGGATGAGGTTTCGAATATGATTTCGGACAAAGAGGAAAAGGTGGGAGCTACCGCTGAAATCAAAGAAGGGACAGAAATGACATGGAAGACTCTTAGTGAAAATATGTTTTCTGAATATGTGGTAAATTAGTATAAAATCACGAAGTTATTCGAAAGTATTTATTTATGATTGGAGGTTCCTTGTGAAACAGATTATTACAATACAACATACACAATCGATACACCATACGAATGGTATGATTGGTTCATGGACAGATTGGGATCTATCCGAGTTAGGTGTGAATCAAGCTGATAACATTGGTAAAAATCTAGTGAAAGAATTAACGGGTAAAAATTACAAAATGTTTTCTTCGGATTTGCTTCGTGCCAGACATACCGCAGAAATTGTAGCAGGACATTTAAAGATAAACTATGAATTAAATGATTGTTTGAGAGAGCGTAATCTTGGTGAGGCTGTTGGAAAGTCGGTTGAGTGGGCACATGCTAATACAATTGTATGGGAAAAAACAATTGATGATAAAGCATTTAATAATTCAGAATCACGACGAGATACCTGGAATAGGTTAAAGTCATTTTACGATGAAATTATCGAAAGCAAGGATGAGAATATTATCATAGTTTCTCATGGCGATACATTGAGTCTCTTTAATGCAATGTGGCTTGGTTTAGAAGTGGAAATGCTTAATCAATGTGATTTATTTGGAATGGCTGGTGGGGTTTCTTTTTTTACCAAAATAATGATGGGAAACGTATCATAAAACGCTTAAGCGATATGTCATACGCAATATTAAGAGAATAGTTAAATTACATAATATGATAATAGCCATATAATAATTCGAAAGGGGATTGGTTATGAGAAAATGGGGTGTATTTATCAGCATTATATTATGCTGTTTTTTCTTATTTACTTTGGCAGGTTGTAAAAAGTCAGATAGTAGTTCTGAATTAGCCGACGGTTATGCGGAGGTAACTCCAACTTGCTCTGTAACCAACATACCAGCAACTCCTTCATTAACCTTACCGGCTGTAACCGATGAAGCCGGAGAGGAAACGCTTGACGACTTATCGTCATTTCTGCCTATAAATGATTGTGATCTTGATTATGCCTTTCAGGTAGTGGAAGTCGGTTCGAATGAAAACAGAACTTCCTATATGGTAAACGGGAACTATGATCTGAACGGCGACGGTATAGAGGATAGTATATCAATTCTGCAAAAAGGTAGAGATGATAACCTGTCTTATATCGAAATAAATGAGATCAAACTATCATTTAATATGGATTTTCCAATGGATGGTGAGGTACATATCATTGATCTGGATAAAAACGATCCATATCTCGAGGTGGCCAATTATGACGATGGGCCTAGCGGTGACCCGGAGTTTAGACTTTTCCGATATGACGGCAGCAGCATTATTGAATTGGGAAGCATTGATGCAGGTGCTTCATTTGATGGAAGAGGTAGATTAATCTCGTCCTTTCATCGCAATAATTATTTCAACCCCGGATTTTGCTCAGCTTGGTATGAAATCATAAATAATACGCTAGTACGTAAGAACAACAAGATTGATCAATACTTGGGAAAAATGTATGATTTTTCAGGAGGAGATGCATATTTTATTCCCTATGAAGAACTTCCGGATCAACCTGATATTCAATGGGATGAAATGAAACATTTTGAAGCCTGCAAGGTTAAATTAATTGATATCTGGGGATTGAACAAGGAAGATAGAGGATTGAATTTTTCCTATATTGAGCTTCCTACAGGCGAGAAAGGGCTTATCTATTTTTGGATAGGGGATTGAACTATAAAGCAGTCATGATATGCTATTTTATAGTAGCAAAGGAGAGTTTCGAAATGATTCAAAAAGCAGAGAAAAAAGGGAGAGTAAAAACTGAAGTAGATGAGATCATTTTTTGGCTTACCGGTTATGATGAGCATACATTGCAACAACAAATAAGTAATGAAACTGATGTGGAAACATTCTTTAAACAAGCACCTTGCATTAATCCGAAGGCTATAATAATAAAAGGAGTTATCTGTGGATATCGGGTGGAAGAGATAGAAGACGATTTAATGCGACAAATACGGTATTTAGATAAATTAATAGATGAGTTAGCGAAGGGTAAAGCGATGCAGAAAATCTTAAGAGAATAAACGAATGGATGTTTTTCAATGTTCACGATCAATATTTTGAAGAATGAGAAAACGATTGCACATAATTTGCAACTTGGTGATGAATAAGAAAGAGGTAGGCTTTGTGAAAATGGGGAATGTTATAGGCGTTGGTAATACAGCAAGTGTATATGAATGGGAAGAAGGAAAAGTACTTAAACTTTTTAATCAGGGATATCCGGAGGATGCAGTAGAAAATGAATACAATAATGCAATAGCAATAAGGGATATGAATTTTTTAAAACCAAAGGCCTATGAAATGATTACTTATGAAGATAAAAAGGGAATTGTATATGATAGGGTTGAAGGGGAATCGTTGCTTGATTGGGTTATGAAAACTCATGATTTGCAGGAAGGTTCTAAATATATGGCAAATCTACATAATGCAATTGGTCAAAATAAAAGTAACAATGTTCCAAATTACAAGGATTTTTTAAAGTATCACATACCAAATAATTTATTGACTTCAGATAAACAGAAAGAAATATTACAGAGGATAGATAAATTACCGAATGGAAATTCACTTTGCCATGGTGATTTCCATCCTGGTAATATCTTAATATCGGGTGGAAGAGCATATGCTATAGACTTTATGAATATCTGTCATGGGAATTTTTTATATGACATAGCAAGAACAGTATTCTTGGTAGAATATACGCCTGTTTCATCTAAAGCTAATGACAAAGATTTAATTTTATATTTAAAGAAGTCACTGACGGAATTATACCTGAAGCGAATGAATGTCACAAGAGATATGATACAGGATTATCTAACGGTCATAATCGTAATACGAAAAGGCGAATGCCCTAACGAATGAAAAAGTTTTATATCAGTGAATTAGATTTTCAATGTTTAGTAGTTGTAAAATATATATTCATAACAATAAATGATGAAAGGAAGGATTCAAATTATGGCGAAATATGAACGAAATTTGAAGGGAAGCTTCAATGAGTTATTAAATTGGATACATAGAGATATTACCAATGGTAGTTCTTCAGTAAGTTATGAGGACGGTAGTGATATAGACTTGGTGAATTCACGGGTAGCTGTCCGGGTATATGAACGGTATAGTATGGCTGGAGGTAACCGTGTAAGTATGAACGTAACTATTGCAGGAACCGGCGAAGACCTATTTATAAGTGCGATTACCTCAGGTGGTAGTCAGGCAGTGTTCTTTAAGATAAATACCATCGGAGAAGAAACCTTTTTGGAATTATGTAGGGAATCAGTAGAGAACTATATTCGAAATCGGTAGATATAAAAGCAAACAGACTATTTTCAGTAAAAATTTTCATTTGCAACTCGAAAGGCTATTAACTATTGATGATTTACTTTGTAAAATGAGGAATGAAATATATGAATCTGATTGGTGGAGCGGATGGACCAACATATATATTGGTTGAAGATAAAGTAGGACCAAGTTGGTTGAATATATTTGGATTAATTATTGTAATATTGATATTGCTACCAAATATTATATATGCGGTTAAATTCCATGGTATAGAAAATAAATGCAAGAATTATATAATGAATATTGTAGAACAAATCGGTAGATATTCATCAATGTTTTTAATGATTTTCAATATTGGATTAGTTGAATATGGATTTTCATCAGGTGAGGCTTTTGTGATTTATTTTGTTGGAAATAGCATGTTATTGATCGCTTACTGGATCATCTGGATACTGTTCTTCAAAAACAAAGTTTTATGGAAAAGCATAGCCCTGGCCATACTTCCAACGGCAATTTTTCTAATATGTGGAATTACCTTAAGACACTATTTGCTGGTGATAAGTGCTATTCTCTTTGGAATTGGGCATGTTTATGTAACATATCAAAATGCAAAATGTGATAATCAGTAACATATATAAAAAGATGATCAAGTAAAGAATTGCCTTGAAGAAAATGAGTATGCGATGTGCTTGCATCGTTTACTATTATTAAACAGAAAATCTATATTAGGTGGTGTAACCATAATGGTAAGCAATAGTATGTTTCATAAAATATTGGAGGATTTCAACTTAGGTACTCTTACCGCACAGCCCCAAAGGGTGACAGGCGGTTACATGCATAAAATGTATTGTTTGGAGACAACCACGGGAAAGTATGCACTCAAGTTGTTAAATCCGGCAATCATGAAAAGACCGGATGTATTCCCGAACTATCAAAGAGCAGAGCAATTGGAAAGGGTATTACAGGAACATGAAATCCCGGTTGTCCCGGCAATGGAGATTAACGGACATAAGATGCAATGCTCGGATAACCAATATTTCTACATCTTCCATTGGCTTGAAGGGAGAACATTACGCTGGGAAGAAATAAGAAAAGAACATTGCCAAATTGCCGGCACAGTTTTAGCCAGAATTCACAAAATAGAGCAGTCAGATCAACCGTTTATTAGAAATGAAATTTGTATTGATTGGGACACATACATAGAATTGACAAATGAAAGTTGTTCCGAAGTCGCTGACATGTTAAAAAATAGTAGAGAACTCTTTTACAAGGGCCAAAATCAATTTAATACAGCATTGAAAAAAATCCCGGCGGTCACCTGCATTTGCGACGGAGATATGGATTGCAAAAATGTTTTATGGGTAAATGAGAATCCTGTCATCATTGATTTGGAATGCTTGGACTATGGGAATCCGTTTATGGAAATGTTTCAGTTGGCTTTAGGCTGGTCGGGTTTCGTAATCTGTCACATGGACTATGAGTTATTAAAGACATTTATATCATCCTATCATCAAGAATACGGAAGCTTTCAAGTGGATTGGAATGCGTTGTATGGCATCGGTTTTATCTGGCTGGGATGGCTTT
>WSSedL1CaDRAFT_10002014_pt1 | contig 10871 bp, 8 predicted proteins | sample WetSurSL1Cattail_FD_9464 | JGI IMG/M metagenome (IMG submission 9464)
GGGAGCCGGAATCGCATCCTCTATCGGGCGGATGGTAAACGGAGCGGCGCTGAGGGATGGAAAGGGTGTTGCAGCAAAATCGAGGGGGCTACGCCCTGAGAAAAGCCGGCACCAGCCCTATCAAGTAGGCCGCCGTCTCCACCCTGCCCGATACGATGATCTTCAGCCGCGCCGTTTCGGCGTTGTGGATGCAATCGACGCGGACGTGCTCGTCGCCGCCGAGTTGCGCATCGCAGGCGTTTTGCATTAAGGCGGCCACGCGCAGCGCCCGACCGGCGTCGACCAGATCGATATTGAGCACGGCCGAGGCTTCGATATAGCGGGCGTGCTGTACTTCGCCGGGAAACGACGGCGTCGCCCCGCGCATGAAGGCACGTAAATCGCTCGGCGCGATGCGATATTGCTTGCCGATGCGCATCGCCTTGAGCTGACCTTCGTGGACGAAATTCAGCACCGTCTTGGCGTGCAATTGCAACTTGGCGGCAACATCGGCAATGGTAAAGAAATCCTGCGGCATCTGGCTCGGCTCCCTGAAAGGTGTACCACCCGGAACGGCAGAATACGGCCGTATAGGGGAATTCAGGGCATTCTATACCGTCGCAAAAGTTTACGCAAAGGAATGCTGCATGCCATTTCTCATTGCAGGGTCAATGTGACCATCAGCCGGCGTTCCGTCTCGGGGCCAGGCGTCTGCCGCTGGGTCGTCTGCAACAGATTCTGCCCCGAAACCGCCATCACCGCCCAGTCGGTCAGGCGATAGGCGATGCGGGCATCGACCGAGGCGTACATTCTGATCGAGGTCTTGACCGCAACGTTGGGACCGTATTGCTGCAAGCCGGTGACGCCCGATTGAAAATACAGATAGGTATCGGCTTCCCAATCGCCCGACGACCAACCGAGGCCGGCTTTTACCAAATGCTGCGGCGTCGTGTGCTGGTAGTCGACCATGTTGCTGAGCATTTTGGCAATCGCCGTCAGATCGTCGTCGATGAATTCCGCCCGATAGGACAGCGACCAGCGCCAAGCATCGTCGATGCGGCCCTGCGCCGTCAGTTCGGTGCCGAAGGCCGACGAGGTTCCGATATTGCCCGCCGTCACATAGGGACGCGGAAGCATGTAGATATAATTGCCGCTGATCGAAACCAGATTGCGCGTATCCTGATAGAAGACACCAACCTGCACGCTGGCGTCCCAGTCGGGCAACCGATGTTCCCATGTCACCTCGTAATCGGTCATCGACGTGTATTTGAGATAGGGATTGCCGGTGACGTGCGTGGTGGCGGTGGAAATCATCATGGCGCCGGTTTCCACCAGGCTGGGCAGTTGCACGCCGCGGCCGACCAACAGACGCAGCGTATCGTCCTCGGCGACGCACCACACCAGACCGCTATTGAAACTGATGTCGTCGCGGTTGCGGTTCCAGTCGGCGTTGACAAAGGGATACGTGTCCGGGGTAAAGCCGTGCCTCCCCAGCATGACGTGATCGAAGCGCACGGCATTGGTCAGCGACACGGTCGGCGCGATGTGCCAATTCCACATCGCCGATCCCGACACCATGTCGTAGAAGACGGTACCGCCGGCAATCGGCGCGGTGCCCACGCTGTTGTGGCGGTATTCGACCGCAAGGCGAAAAACATGATCGGTTACCGGATTGAAGGTATCGCTGGCCTGAACCACGGAGACTTGATTCGACAACACGAACGCCCCCAACAACGGTACGCTAAGTCCCTTCCAACTGATCCAATTGGTGTACCCCGACAGTTTGATCAGGCCGAAATCGGTATCGGCCAGCAGATCGCCCTTCAGCGAATTGGTTTCGTAGTACGATGTCTGCATGGCGAACCCCGGCAGCATCTCGTTTTGACGCGCATGGGTATGGCTGGCATCGAGCGTCAGTTCGGCCGCGCGGCCGAGCGCAAAAACAGCCGTCACATCGACGGCGGAGCGATCGTTTTCGTTGCGTCCCATGCCGGGGATCAGTGCGGTAATCGGGGTGTGGAACTCGCTGTCGGAACGGTATCCGGCCGACAACCGCAAGGCGCCGACATCGCCTAGCCGCAGCGAGGCGACGCCGGAAAATTCCGCCGCCCCTTGCGTGCCAGCGCGCACCGATACGGCATTTATATCGTCGTAGCGCGGGTTGTAAGTGACGATGTTGATGACGCCGCCGGCGGCATTGAGGCTGAACATGGCGCTACTGGGGCCACGCACGATCTCGATCTGGCGGATAGCCGACAATTCGACCGGCAAGGCGCTCCAAGGAATGTAGCCGTAGTAATCGGCATAGACTTGGCGACCATCGATCAGCACCAAGGTACGCGAGGCATAGGCCTGATTGTAGCCCCGCACCGAAACGTCGGCGTAATCGTTGGTCCATTGCAGCACGTCGACCCCCGCGACGTGACGCAGCACGCCTGGGATGTCGTGCGCACCGGAGCGGCGGATGTCGGCGGCGGTGACGATGGTCATGTTGGCCGGCACGTCGGCGGCGCGCTGCGGCGAACCGGTGGCGCTGGCGGTGATCGGTTCGCCGAACAACTGTTCGAGAGAGCCGTAATCCATCGATTGCGCCAAGGCGGGAACCAGCAGCGTCAGCACCAGAGCGCCAACCGCCGGGAGCAAAACATGCCAGAAGCAACGGACCTTCGAATACGGTCGAGTCGGATATCCGTTTTTCGATATTATCGCAACTCTGTGCGCAAAACCGGCTTCCACTTTTGCGCTCGTTGCATTTTGTTTCGTCGCAACTTTGTGCGCAAAACCGGCTTCCACTTTTGCGCTCGTTGCATTTTGTTTCGTCGCAACTCTGCGCGCAAAACCGGCTTCCACTTTTGCGCTCGTTGCATTTTGTTTCGTCGCAACTCTGCGCGCAAAACCGGCTTCCACTTTTGCGCTCGTTGCTCTGGTCGATTTTTTCATCTGCGTTTCGCCATCAATGTGAAGATTGAGGAAAATCGTGCCTTTGCGGCGTCGGCTAATGCCATATCGAGTACGATCTCGGTTCCGTTCCGGCTGCGCACCATCAGCACGCAGGCATGCGCATCCAGACAGGCCGGATCGTTCGAGATGCTGACGGCATGCAGACGCCGTACCGCATCGGACGCCGCTTCTGCGGCGCGTCCGCCGAGTTTCGGCATCAGGTAGAGGATATCGAAGCTTCCGACCGCGGACGTCAGTTCGTCGAATGCAATCGCCGATGCCCTGAAGGAAATGCCGTTGCCGACGCCCCCATAGATCACGCCGACGGTTACCGGCGCCGCCCGCTTGAGCGAATTGAGAAAGCCGATCGCGCGCGCCGACGTTGCCAGTAAGGCAGCAGCAGCTACGATGTAGCCGATATCGGCCGAAACTATGCCTGTAGATGGACAAAAGTGCCCCTTCATCAAAAAAAGTATACGCGAAATACGGGCATTTACCCGCAACACGTCTCAAAAGTAGTGGTAATTTTACAAAAAAGTATTAACCACGCCGGAAATCGGCAGGTGGCTGGCAAAGCGCCGCCGTTTTTTTTTGCAAACTACAGCCAATTCCGGTCATTAAGAACCGTAATTGGCTGTAGCTTTCTTTGTTGCCGCGCATTTTTGCGGCGAGCCGGATTCCACTTCGCCGGAATGCGCTCTAGCTTCAGACGGAATCGGCGCGGCGCTCTATCTCTTTGTTTGGTCGCGATTTTCCGTGCAAAAGTGAACACACGTTTGCGCACGTTGCTCCAGGCTGGCCGCTGCCACGATTCTGACCGACGACAAATACCGGTGACCGTGGAAGGGCAAGGTCCGTCACGGACGTAAAGCGGAATAGAGCCTCTTCCGCCACCGCCGGTTTCGGGGCGATTATTTGAATCGCGCCAAGCTGCGCACCGCACCCATAGCCGCCGAGGTGGTCATCAGCGCGTATGCTTCCAGCGCTTGGCTGACCTTCCGCGATCTCGGTTTGGCCGGCTTCCAGCCGTGTGCATCCATCGCCTTGCGGCGCTCCGCCAGCACGCCGTCGGGCACCGCTAGCTTGATGGTGCGGGCCGGGATGTCGATTTCGACGATGTCGCCGTCCTCGATCAGGCCGATGGCGCCGCCTTCGGCCGCCTCGGGCGAAACGTGGCCGATGGAAAGCCCCGAGGTGCCGCCGGAGAACCGCCCGTCGGTGATCAGGGCGCAAACCTTCCCCAGCCCTTTCGATTTGAGGTAGCTGGTCGGATAGAGCATCTCCTGCATGCCGGGACCGCCGCGCGGGCCTTCATAGCGGATTACCACCACGTCACCGGCGATCACCTTGTTGCTGAGGATCGCCGCCGAAACCTCTTCCTGGCTCTCGTAGACCTTAGCCGGGCCGGCGAACGTAAGGATCGACTTGTCGACCCCGGCGGTCTTCACGATGCAACCGTCGGTCGCGAGGTTGCCGTACAACACCGCCAGCCCGCCGTCCTTGGAATAGGCATGGTCGAAGTCACGGATAGCGCCGGTTTCGCGGTTGATATCCAGCGTATCGAAGCGCTTGTCCTGGCCGAAGGCTTCGGTGGTGCGAAACCCGCCGGGGCCGGCGCGGAAGAAGGTTTTTACCGCCTCGTCCGGCTGGCGCATCACGTCCCAATTAACCAGCGCATCATTCAGCGTGGCGGCATGGACGGTCCTGGTTTCGCCGTGGATCAGCCCGATGGCATCGAGTTCGCCCAGGATCGCCATCACCCCGCCGGCGCGATGCACGTCCTCGACATGCACGTCCGGCGTCGAAGGCGCCACCTTGCACAGATGCGGAACTTTCCGCGACAGCCGGTCGATGTCGCGCATGGTGAAATCGACCTCGGCGCTTTGCGCTGCGGCCAAGAGATGCAGGACCGTGTTGGTCGAACCGCCCATGGCGATGTCGAGCGTCATAGCGTTTTCGAACGCCTCGAAGGTGGCGATCGAGCGCGGCAGAACCGATTCGTCGCCCTTTTCGTAATACGCCTTGGTCATGGTCACGATGCGCCGCGCCGCTTCAAGAAACAGCTCCTTGCGGTCGGCGTGGGTGGCGACCAGGGTGCCGTTGCCGGGCAGCGACAACCCAAGTGCCTCGGTCAGACAGTTCATCGAATTGGCGGTGAACATACCGGAGCAGGAACCGCAGGTCGGGCATGCCGCCTGTTCGATGGTCTCGACATCGGCGTCCGACACCTTGTCGTCGCCGGCGGCGATCATGGCGTCGATCAGATCGAGCGCCACCGCCTTGCCACCGATGATCGCCCTGCCCGCCTCCATCGGTCCGCCGGACACGAAGATCGCTGGAATGTTGAGGCGCAGCACCGCCATCATCATGCCGGGGGTGATCTTGTCGCAATTCGAAATGCAGACGATGGCGTCGGCGGTATGAGCATTGACCATGTATTCGACGCTGTCGGCGATCAGATCGCGCGACGGCAACGAATAGAGCATGCCGTCGTGCCCCATGGCGATGCCGTCGTCGATGGCGATGGTGTTGAACTCCTTGGCGATGCCGCCCGCCTTTTCGATTTCGCGCGCCACCAGTTGGCCCATGTCCTTCAGATGAACATGGCCAGGCACAAACTGAGTGAAGGAATTGGCGATGGCGATGATCGGCTTGCCGAAATCCCCTTCTTTGACGCCGGTGGCGCGCCAAAGTCCGCGGGCGCCGGCCATGTTGCGGCCATGGGTCGAAAGACGAGAACGATAGGCAGGCATTTTCATCCACTCCGTCTTGAGTCCGTTTCCGATTGATGGAATCGGAAACGGACTCTGTCTCTATGTTTATCGCGCGGTTTTACGGCAAAGCCGGTTTCCACTTTTTCGGTAAGGCGCTCCAGCCATACCGCCGGCAAGCGGCACGAAGATATACCCAATCCCTAATGCCGTAATCGGCCATCTTCAAGCGCCCTGGCGGCGAAAGACGGGCCTCGCCGTTTCCGTAATATAATTACCGCAATGAGGCCGCGTCATTTTGCACGCGCCCCCCGCACTTTTTGGTTTTGGCCGCGCGGATTGCGATGGTCGCGTGGCTTGCCGAAAGCCGGACGCGATGGCTTGGACGACCGGGACGGTCGCCCCGCACCACCGCGCGACGGCGGCGGCTGGTCGGCTTGGCGCACGCCGCCGCTCACGGCAATAGCCGTACGGGTCAGCTTTTCGATGTCGCGCAAATAGGTGTTCTCGGACGCATCGCAGAACGAGATCGCGACCCCGGTCGCGCCTGCCCGCGCCGTGCGGCCGATGCGATGGATGTAGCTTTCCGGTTCGTTGGGCAGTTCGAAATTGATGACGTGAGTAACACCGTCGATATCGATGCCGCGAGCCGCAATGTCGGTGGCGACCAGCACGCGCGCCTCGCCCGAACGGAAGCGTGCCAGGGCACGCTGGCGGGCGTTTTGCGATTTGTTGCCGTGGATGGCCTCGGACGCGATGCCGCCCTTTTCCAGATGTTCGGCGACGCGATTGGCCGCGTGCTTGGTACGGGTGAACACCAGAACCCGCTCGAACTTGCGGTCGCCGAGCAGCTTGGCCAGCAAGGCGCGCTTCTCCGCGGTCGGTACGAAAAACACACTCTGGTCGATCTTGTCGGCAGCGCGGCCTTGCGGCGTTACCTCGATGCGCAAAGGATCGTGCAGCACGCTTTGCGCCAACGCCGCCACATCGGACGGCATGGTGGCGGAAAACAGCATCGACTGACGCTTTTTTGGCAACAAGGCGACGATTTTACGCAAATCGTTGATGAAACCCATGTCGAACATGCGGTCGGCTTCGTCGAGCACGAGCGTGTCCACCGCATCGAGCCGAAGATTGCCCTGCTGGAGATGATCGAGCAAACGTCCCGGCGTCGCCACCAGAATGTCCAGCCCTCCGGCCAGCGCCTTCACCTGCGGGGTCTGACTGACGCCGCCGACGAACACCGCGTGGCGCAGATGCAGAAAACGTCCATAGGTCTTGATGCTGTCGCAGATCTGTATCGCCAGCTCGCGAGTCGGCGCCAAAATCAGCGCCCGCGTCGATTTGGGTTTGCGGCATTCGTGGCCGGTACACAGCTTTTGCAGCAACGGCAGCGCAAACGCCGCCGTCTTGCCGGTGCCGGTCTGCGCCAGACCGAGCAAATCGCGTCCCTTGAGCAAAACGGGAATCGCCTGGGTCTGAATCGGTGTGGGGGTTTCGTAGCCCTCGGCGATCAACGCGCGGCACAAAGGCTCGGCAATGCCGAGGTCGAAAAATGCAGTATTCATATGCGGAATATAATCCTTACGCGCCACATAGGCGTACGCAAAGACCTGCGCACGCGAAAACGGCGATTGCCGTTTCCCTTGCACGTGCGGAACAAACGGATGGTTTCAGATAAAGCCCGCGCGATGACTACGAATCTACTAAACCCGCGTCGTGCAATCGGCGAAGCGAGGTCTGTATCCGCGCTTTCCGGGCGCAAGTCAAGCCGGCGACAGACCGATCCGACACCGACGCCCGGCCGTCACTCGTGCGGCTTTGCGGCCGGAACCAGGGTCTGTGCCACCGGAGCGGCCGGCGCCGCGCCGGACGGTTGCGGCGGCGCCACCGTTTTGACGATTTCTGCCTCGGCTTCCCCCAAAGCGACGATGGCCGACTGGGAATTGCCGTTCGCCACATGGTTGGTGCCGTAGATCTTCAACGCCTCGCGCAAAGCTTCTGCGGCTTCCTGCATCTTGGCCACATCGTGATTGGCCTTTGCCATTTGCAGCAATGCGGAACCGAGACGAAATTTTGCATCAGCCCGGAGCACCGGCGTTTCGTCACCCGCATACACGTACAACGCCCGGCGGTACGCTTCGACGGCTTCGGGATATTTGGTCGCGTCGCCGGTGTGCTTGGCGATGGTTTCGAGCGTACGGCCGAGTTGAAACTGGGTGCGCGCCCAATCCTGCGGCGGCATCGAAACCGTCAGCGCTTCGCGATAGGCCACCACCGCATCGTTCAAGATCAGCGAACCGTCTTCCTTGCTGTTGTAATCGCTTTTGCGATCGCCGGTCTCCTCCAACACCCGCGCCAACTTGAACTGCAGTGCCGCCCATTGTTGCGGCCGCTTTGCCTTGTCGATGGTCTTCAAAATGTCGCGATAGGACTCCGCGGCTTGGCTCAGCCGTTCGGCACCTTCGTTGCTCTCGATGACGGCCTCGGCATATATGCGCTTTGCCTCCTCGAATTTCGCGGCGCCGTTTTCGCGAAACCCCAAAGTGTCGAGGGTCTCCGCCAGGGCGGCCTGTACCGCGATGTGCGAGCCGAAGCGGCTGTTCAGCACGGCGGTATAGGTATTGATCGCCAACTTCAGTGCCTCGTCGTTGCCGGCCTCTCCGGCGGCACGGGCGGCTTCCGCCTCGGCCGACAGAATGGCCGAGGCGGTCGTTGCCGGCATGAGCGGAAGCGCGGCGACGAACGGTACCAGCCTCTTGGCCAACGGCCACAGCACCGCTCCGGCATACCCGTCATCCCTCGCCGGTTTGGCATAAACGGCGGCGATCAGCGCCAGCGACGTCGCATAATCGGAGCCGTAGTTGTGCGGAAATACCAACCGCGCCTGCGTCTCACTCTCGTCGGCATGCAACGCGTACACATTCAGCCGCATAACGGCCCCATGCCGCGGCGCGGCCCCGTAGATCAAGACGTCGCCGCCAAGCTTGTTCAGCCAGTATTTCGCCTCCCAGCGTACGCTGCCCGCCTCGTTGGCGACGACGCGAAACAGCGGGCGCGGCACCACCACGACGTTTGCCGTCTTGCCGATGCCGGCAGCGGCAAAGGCGCTGTCTAGCGACCAGCGGACGAATCCGGTTTTGGCGGCGTAGACGTCGTCGCCCTGCAAACCGACAATCAGGATGCACGGGCGAGACGCGCGGCAAGGCTCAGGCGACGGAACCAACTGGTGAAACGCGATCCAGACCGCCAGCGTCCAAAACGCGGTGCCGACCACTAAACCGGCCGCACCATTGTCGGCAATCCGTTTTCTGGGCTCTTCGAATTTTTTGTCGATGAGCAGCAACGCCTTGAACGGCAAGGCCAACAACCTATAGGGACCACGCAGAATTTCAAAGGCGACGTTGATCGACAGCAGGCGATCCGCCGCCAGAAACAGCAGCAACAGAACGACGCCCACTCCGCCAGCGGCGACGTACCAGCCCACCTCGTCCAATTCGGTGAAATATTCCGGACCGAACCACCACACCGCCGAAGCCGCTATGACGCTGATGAACGCCGCTGCAAAAAAATTGCCGGCGGCACCGCCGGACTGTCCGTCTTGAGTATCCAATTTCCGCCCCCGCATGCACTACCGAAGGTACATATAGGGGATATCGACGACGGTTTTAATGCCCGGCGGCAATAAATCCGAGGTTGTCGATTGTCAGCAACGAGGCGTTCAGAATTGGATGCGTTCCAACATGGCCTTAACCTGATCGCCCATCGTGCCCCATACGGCAATCAACGCAACGGTAATAATGGCGGAAATCAAGGCATATTCGATCGCCGTGGCACCGCTTCGATCGATAAAAAACGATTTCACAATCGCCGGCATAGCTCCTCGGCCAGGGGAATATCCGCCGGCGTCAGCGAAAGTGTCTTGATCTCTGGCGGGTAATGCCACGCCAAACTCTGGTGTTCCGCCGCTTGCGGCAGTCCCATCCACCGGCGGCAGGTGTAAAGCGGCATGAGCAGGTGGAAGCGATCGTAACTGTGCGAGGCAAAGGCGAAAGGCGCCAAATCCGCCGGATTGACTGTAATCGCCAATTCCTCGAAGAGCTCGCGAACCAGAGCATCCTCCGGCCGCTCGCCCGGCTCCAACTTGCCACCCGGAAATTCCCATAGCCCACCCAAATTCTTTTGCGCGGGTCTTTTGCCCACCAGGACACGCCCATCTTTATCGATCAGGGCACAGGCGGAAACCAAAACAAGCCTCACCTGCGTCATGCCGATACCTCCAGGATGCCTTGGGAAAATTAAAGTCTCATTAAAAGATATTGATACCTCCATACAGACCGAGCCGGCCATCGGTAACGTGATAACAAAAAAACAACCACATTATATAATGCTTCTAATTATTATTACGTAATTGTAGCAATGTGTGAATATGGTGGTACAGAATGTCACGTGCTGCTGCATTGCAGCATACACATATTATTTTTATATACAAAAACATCCTAAGGATATGGACATTGATCCTTCGCAACTGTAGCGAAGATTGTGCAGTGCGAAATGGTACCTTGCAAAATGAGAATGACTTTCATTACAGCGGGTGATGGCAAGGAATTATTGCGCTGTTTTTTCCCGGCGCGCGACACCGCGATTGCGGCGCGCGGCACCAACCGGATGCGCAAGGCGCAAAGATGACGGCGCCTTCCGCGCATCGCAACATGGAGTAACGTATGTCTGTCACCAACATCGACGAACTGAACGCGCTGATCGCCCGAGTGACGGCGGCGCAGGCGAGATTCGCCAGTTTCAGTCAAGAGCAGGTCGATAAGATTTTCCGCAACGCCGCCTTCGCCGCGGCGGACGCCCGTATTCCCCTCGCCATGATGGCGGCGGAGGAAACCGGTATGGGCGTGGTGGAAGACAAAGTGGTCAAGAACCACTTTGCGTCCGAGTACATCTACAACAAGTACAAGGACGACAAGACCTGCGGCGTGCTGGAAGTCGACACCGTCGGCAACACCATCACCATCGCCGAACCGATCGGCGTGATCTGCGGCATTGTGCCGACCACTAACCCGACCTCGACTGCCATCTTCAAGGCGCTGATTTCGCTCAAAACCCGCAACGGCATCGTCTTCAGCCCGCACCCGCGCGCCAAGAAAGCGACCTGTGCGGCCGCCAAGCTGGTGCTCGACGCGGCGGTCGCCGCCGGCGCCCCACCCGACATCATCGGCTGGATCGACGAGC
>WSSedL1CaDRAFT_10002015_pt1 | contig 10861 bp, 7 predicted proteins | sample WetSurSL1Cattail_FD_9464 | JGI IMG/M metagenome (IMG submission 9464)
AGATGGCATCAGAGCAGACAAGAACGATCTTACTATTAATGATCTATATTACCGGTGGGCGCAGCTAAAAAAGGGATTAAAGCATAATACATTTCAAAATTACAAATATATGTACACACAGTTTGTGAAGCCTGATTTTGGCGAGATGCATATAATTGATTTGAAAAGATCAGATGTAAGAGCCTTTTATAATCATTTGGCAGATACACAGCATATTAAGGCTAATACAATTGATAATATACATACCGTACTGCATCAAGTACTTGAATTAGGAGTCGAAGATGAGTATTTGCGCTATAATCCTTCTGACAACGCATTAAAGGAATTAAAGAGAGCACATAATAATGGTTCTGAAAAAAGAAGGGCGTTAACTGTACCTGAGCAGGAATTGTTTGAACAATATCTAACTAAGAATGGAAGGTATCATAGATGGCACCCTATATTTATAGTTATGATGTGGACAGGGATGCGTGTCGGCGAAATTGTCGGTTTGCGTTGGTGCGATATTGATTTGGAAGAAGAGACAATCAGTGTAAATCATACACTCGTATATTTTGACAAAGGTGGAACAGAAAGATGTGGATTTTCAGTTAATACTCCAAAGACAAAAGCAGGAGAAAGAACCATTCCTATGTTACCAATAGTTAAACAAGCCTTTATAATGGAGAAAGAATACCAAAAGGAATGCGAAATTACTTGCGAGGCTACTGTTGATGGATATTCAGACTTTATCTTTATCAATCGGTTTGGCGGTGTGCAACACCAGGGTACACTTAACAAGGCATTGAGACGTATTATTAGGGATTGCAACTATGAGGTCATAGATAATGCAAAGGATAAGGAAGTTGTAACGCTACCTCGATTCAGTAACCATTCACTCCGACACACGTTCACAACGAGAATGTGCGAAGCAGGAGTTAATATCAAGGCTATGCAGGATATATTAGGTCATGCGGATGCAGAGACGACACTTCAAATTTATACGGATGCAACGAAGGATTTGAAGAAGGCTGAAATGATTAACTTTGAGGACTATTTCCAAGAACAGAAAAAGAAGAAGCAAGCAAATACAGATTAATATTTAATATCAAATTACAGCAGGGTTAAATAATAATTTACTAAGAGATCCTCAAAAATATAAGAAAAAATATAATTATAAAAGCGTTTGGTTTTTCAATCGTTTTTAAAGGCACAGCCGGTTGAGCATAAAGCGAGTTTTTCAAACGGTAGGAAGAAATGTTCTAATATCTGATGTGATTGTGCAAGGGGCGATATCTGATGTTTCTGGTAGAATAGTAACGATAAGTTCAAAAAGTAATAGCCCAATAGTGTCTCGCACGGCAATGATGGTAGCCAAGAAATAGGCTTCGAGTACTAGGTAATCTCCGCCCGTTAATCCTATTAAAGATTTATCCGACTAAACCCAAATAATTGATACATCTAGGATGGAAGATAGCTTGTAAAGACTAGAAACCGTAATATCGGCTTTACCACGTTCAATTCAACAATATTACAGTCTGGCTCATTCCAAGTTGCTTACTCACATCAGACTGTGTTTAGATTTATCTCGCCTTGCATTTGATATTTTCACAGACCCGAATCTATTACTGTGATCCGAGCAGTCTGTATCAGAAGGGGGCAATTGAAGTCAATCATGAACTGGTAAGGCGTATTATACCCATGGGCCATTCACTGGACACATTTGAAAGACATCAATAGGAGATGGATCATGTAAACTTCTATCAAAGAAAAAAGTTGAACAACATAAGTCCCTATCAGGTGTTCAGCTTGTACCACGGGGAAGAACTGCTATAACTGTTAGGATGTTCCCTAGTCCCACCTGAAGACATCGTACTAAAGCCAGAACATTTTAAAAAGTAATACCAAAATAAAACACCGCTGGCAGATAAAGAATAATCCGAAGTATTTATGGTTGATTTTCAGATTACAAAGATTCGAACGTAAACTGACACTTTATCAGTAAAGTTATTATAACAAAATGCCGTGAAAAACAACACTAAACGTCAGGATTTCGCTTACATACGGGAAATTACAATTCAAAAGTAAAATTAAAAAAATTGAAAATTTGGATTTCAAAAAATAGTAATTGAATTTCTTGTAATACAAATGGGACTCTCATATTACAATCTACCCATTTGAGCTGATTTAAAAACCTTTACTCATTAGCAGGATATAAGAAATGATATAAATGGAATATAATGTAGAAAAATGTTAAAATTTCTTTACATTATGGGAAAAATATGATATAAACTTATTATATGTAAGATAATGTATAATCATGAGATGTTAATTTAAATAATGCGATGAATATTTTGTAAAAACAATTGAATATTTTAAATAAGTATCAGGTGGTTTCTTTAGGAAGCGGAGAAAGTAAAGATTTTATCTTAGTAGTACAATTGGAAGGTTTTGAAGTTGATAAAGAGAATCTTTTATAAAAAGTTATCATTATTATAACAATGAGATTATAAATGCTAAGATATGCGAGGACAAGCTATGATTGTAGATATATCAAATAAAGTTATTGTAGTAACAGGATCATCGAAAGGAATTGGCAAAGAGCTCATAAGAGCATTTGCTAAAGAAAATGCTAAAGTAGTAATAACTTATTTTCATAGTGAACATGAAGCTATGGAATTACATAAAGAAATAATCCAATACAATCCAAACTGCTTAAAAATAAAAACTGATGTTAAAAGTCAAGATAATGTATCTAGGTTATATAATGAAACCATTTCTGTATTTGGAAAAGTAGATATTTTGATAAATAATGCTGGAATTTGTGATGACAGCCCCATACAATTGATGCCAGAAGAACAATGGCGCAATGTTATAGATGTAAATCTAACGGGTGCATATCTGTGTTGTCGTGCCTTCTCCAAAGCAATGATTCATCAAAGAAGTGGTAAGATCATTAATATTTCTTCTTTGAAAGGCCAAGAAGGTTGTGCAGGACAAGTTAACTATTCTGCTTCAAAAGCTGGATTGATCGGTTTTACAAAAGCACTAGCAAAAGAACTTGGAAAGTTTAATATAGCAGTTAATGCTGTTTGTCCTGGATTTATAGTGACTGATTTGAATAGGATTAATAGGGAAAAGAAAAACATAGCTGAGAGTAAGAGCTTAATACCAACTGATTATATTTTTGATGATTTAATAAATTTTTTGATTTATATGTCATCAGATATGTTTTCTAGTGTAAGCGGTAGAGTTTTTAATTTGGATTCAAGAATAAATTAAGAATTAATTAGCCCACACATATTACAGAGGACATTATGCTAGTGATAAAATTCGTTGGTTAGAAAATATGTATTGGAATTGAGGTGATTCTTTTGTATATAAAAGAGCTTTTATATAGACAAAAAAATAATGATAAAATTGCACTAAAACATGCTCATAAATATGTTACATACAGAGAATGGTATAAACTATCAAGTAGATTATCTCAAAGAATTAATTCATCAATAACCGTTTCTGAAAATATATGCATATTCCTACCGAATTCAATAGATTATGCTATAGCCTATTTTGCTATTCTATTATTAGACAAAGTTGTTGTACCTATCGGTACAACCGCGAAGGGTTTAGAAATTAAAAGTACTCTTGAATATTGTCAAATTGATTTGATAATATCGAGACTACAATATAAAGATTTATTATTAGAATATTTAATTGACTATATGCATTGTGTTTCAATCCTTTTTGTCGAAGACGATAATTTTACAATTGTTAGTAAAGATATTAATATAATAAATAAATTTTGCCCGATAAAAAATAGTAATGAACACGATGTGGCTATAATGCTTCATACCTCTGGTACTACAAGTAATCCTAAAAGAGTAATGCTTACTCATAATAATTTAATTAGTAATATTGAATCTAATATTGAATCATTAAAACTAAATGAAAATGATAAAGTTTTAATTTCAATGCCAATGTATTTCGGATATTGTAATACTGCGCAATTTCTAACTCATTTATATCTTGGTGCTTCCATGGTGATTTTAGATGGAATGTTCTTGCCGAAGCTTTTTTTTCAAACAATACAAAATGAAGGTATTACTAATTTTACGGCTGTTCCTTCTATGTTACTTATGCTTTTAGATTACCGTTACTCAAAAGATTATAATATAAGCACATTAAAATATATCTGTTTTGGTGGGGGCAAAATGCCTATAAATAAGCTTGAGAAATTAATACTTAAATTTCCTACAATTGGATTTGTACAGACATATGGGCAAACAGAAGCCTCCCCCCGCATTACTGCTTTATTACCTGAAAAATCATTAGACAAAATTGGATCAGTTGGTTTACCAGTACCTAACGTATTAGTTAAAATAATTAATGAAGATAGCAAAATAGTAAAAGCTAATGAGATAGGTGAAATTATTATACAAGGTAAAAATGTTATGAAGGGTTACTATAAACAAGAAGTAATTACTATGAGTACAATAATTGATGGATGGTTACATACTGGAGATTTGGGATATGCAGATGATGAGGGTTATATATACCTTACAGGTCGGAAAAAAAATATAATAATTTCTGGCGGAATCAATATTTATCCAGAAGAAATAGAAGAAATCTTAATGCAACATCCTGGTATCGAAGATGCTTGTGTTATTAAGGAAGAACATGAATTACTCGGAGAAGTTCCAATAGCTAGAATTGTTTTAAAATATGATTTTAATGATATAAATAGTATAAAACAATATTGTCATTCTAAATTAGCTGATTATAAGATACCATCACGTTTTGAAATTGTTACTGAACTTACTAAGACTTACAATGGAAAAATAAAAAGATATTAAGGAGAAATTATCATGGCATTCAAATTTGAAGAAAAATTAAAAGAAGTTATTTCTATATGTTGTAACGATATAAATATAGAAAATATCAATGAAGATACAGATTTAGTTAATGATTGTAATTTCACTTCTATAAATATTGTACAACTTGTAGTCGAACTGGAAAATACATTTAATATAGAAATTGATGATGAAAACTTATCAATTGAAAAACTGGCGTCTTATAAAAGCTTAGTTGAAATCCTCCATTTAAAACTAAGTGAGGACAACATATATTAATTGATATCAAGGAAAAGGAAGCAAAAATAGTTACTAAAATCATAGTTGAATTCATCTTGAAATGATTTTGATATATTTACTAGAATAAATAGAGCTAAATGTAAATTTTTAAGTTGTATTAGTTGATAATGATAAATATGAATTAATATTTTATGATAGTAGGTGAATGTATGATACCCAAAATTTCAGTAATTATGCCTGTATATAATAGCGAGATGTTTGTCGCTAAGGCGATTGAGAGCATTTTAAGTCAAGATTATAATAACTTTGAATTTATTATAATAAATGATGGTTCAACTGATAATTCATATAAAATAATTACTTCATATAATGACTCAAGAATTGTAGTAATAAATCAAAATAATAGTGGTGTTGCAGTTTCACTAAATCGAGGAATTGCTATTGCAAAAGCTGATATAATTGCAAGACAAGATGCTGATGATATTTCATATCATGATAGGTTATCTAAGCAGCTTGAGTACTTAGAAAAAAATCCGGATATATATTTATTAGGTACAAATGCTCTTTTAGTTGACAGAAATGGTAAGAAAATTAAAGCACTAGATTTTAATGGAACTGATGGGGAATTAAAAAGGACAATATTAGATTTTAATCCATTTATTCATGGAAGTGTTATGCTTAGGAAAGAAGCGTTGAGAAATGTTGGAATGTATAGAGAACAATTTGCACTGTGTCAATCATATGATTTATGGCTGCGGATTTGTGAGAAATATAATATAGGTGTATTGAATGAATGTCTTTATGAGTACAGAGTATGGTCTGATGCAATATCGTATAAAAATGTAGCTTTAAATAATACGATGAAAAGGATAATTATTGAATATGCTAAACAAAGAAAAAAATTTGGTTTTGATGAATTAATGAAGAATAATTTTTTATTTTATGAAAAGTATAGTAAACAAATCATTGAATCTTATAAAAAGACAGATGAATATAGATTACTTAAAGGAATAGAACAACATAATTTATTTGAATTGTAATATAGCTAATTAAGCTATATTAGAGAAAGAATAGGTGGAAATGGAAGGAAAAAACAAAAACGGTTATTATTTATCTGTTTATATGCATATTGACAAATGGAGTCATATACTAGAAATAAGGAGAAGACATGATCAATCTATGGCTTTATGGAAGAAAACAAATGAAAAAATAGAATTAATTCATTATTGGGAATTCGAACGAGAAACGGGGATAAAGCAACATCCAATATCTTTTTTTAATAAAGAATATGCTATTAACTTTATCAATCAATTATTAAGTACATATGACTTGACCATAAATGATATGCTTGAAATCTGGGGTACACCTGAACTTACAGATTGTATTACTTATACTTCGGTAGATGTATACCCTGATATTGCTTATCATAGCATTGCACATTTATTTTCAGCAATTTTACTCGACACAGATACATTTTATAAAAGTAAAATATTGGGCGTAGCTTTAGATGGAGGACCAGATAATGTTGTTGATACTAAAGCATTAGAGAAGAATTATTATGCCGGTTGCTATGTAAATGAAGGAAAAGTAAATGTATTTTCAATCAACTCGCCAGGTCGTTTATGGACATGTGCAAAAATGAATTTTAAAATGCGTGAAGGTTCTTTGATGGCATTAGCATCAGCGTGTAAAGCTAGGTGTAAACCAATTATTGATGAAACTCTTGAATTATATAATGTTGATAGCCTAAATGAGGCAAATCGATGTGTTAATAAAGTTATTTATTATATAGATTCTTTAGATTTATTGGATGAAAATTCATTAGAAATTCCGTATGATGAGAAATTTACTTATGAAGAAAACAGAATAAGCATTATTATGAAGGAAATCCAAAGAATTTCTATAAAAATGGTAGATACAGAGTTAGATAAAATAATTTTAAAATACAAAATCAAGACTATGGATACATACTTAGCCTTGTCTGGTGGATATGCATTGAATTGCCCAACAAATAGTTATTTAATTAGCTCGAGGAATTTTAAGGGTATGATTGCACCACCGTGTGTTAGTGATACTGGATTGGCATTGGGAATAGGTTTGTATGCATTTTATAAAAATAGTAATGGGAGGATGGATTTTAAGTTTAAAAATGCATTTTATGGTGATAGAGATTTTGAATTAGATAAAATAATTAACGGAAACGAATTTAAAGAGTTCGTTAAAAATGTTTCTGATTTTGATATTAATCAGGTTATAATTGATTTGATTAAAGAGCCTATAGTTTGGTTTAATGAAAGAGCTGAAATTGGCCCTCGTTCACTTGGAAACCGATCTATATTGGCTGACCCACGTAATATAAAAAGCAAAGAAATTTTAAACCTCATTAAGCAAAGGGAATGGTGGCGCCCTGTAGCGCCAATTATAATGGCGGAAAAAGTTCAAGAATGGTTTATTGAATCATATGCTTCACCATATATGTTAAATACTTTTTATATTAAGCAAATTAAAAAGGAATTGGTTCCATCAATTTTGCATTTGGATAATTCAGCAAGAGTACAGACTATAATTTTAGAAGATAATGAATTATTATACTCTATTATTGAAGAATTTAACAAGATAACGGGTGTCCCAATTTTATGTAATACTTCGTTAAACGATAAAGGAGAACCTATAATAAATAAAATTCCAGAAGCGGTGAATTTTGCACTCAGAAAAGATATGAAAGTAATGTATATCAATGGAAAAAGAATAGAATTATATAAACATAATGAGTATCAAAATAAAGAACCTAAGTTACGTGAAGTTAGTAAAACATTTCCTTGTTATGATCAAGAATATGAATTATTTAAAAATAAAATAAATGAGTATAATATTACAAAACCTGAGTATATGTGCTACTGTAGTAATTATTCTCAATTAGGACATTTAGATTTAAATAATGAGAAAGATGTAAATACATTGAAATTGTATTATAAAATGTTCAAAAAAAATATTGATTGGTATACATTCGATTAGAGTTTCAACAATATATAACCATAAATATATTATAATAGAAAGGAGCGTATTGATGTATTTGATAATAAATGCATCATACAAGGTAATTATGGATTTTTGCAGTAATTCATTAAGCTTAAATCAGAAGCATAAGGAATGTATTAATAAACAAGTTTCTATATATATTGATAGAGTAGTTGAAGAGCTTGAAAAGAAAAATTTGGACTTTAATTTATATTTTACTGGGTCTTTATCGAGAAAAGAGCCGGCAATATTAATTAAAAACGATAAAAGTTATACGTTACAATCAGATTTAGACTTTATGGTTGTTGTTAATGAAGAAGATTTAGATAAACTTTTTTTAAGAAGATTGACCTTAGATTTTAATCAAAAGTACCCAGAACAGAAAGGTTCATTTATACTACTTGGTAAAAATAGTTTGGATAAAGTAAATTCTTATATGAGAAGGGACCTAATAGTATCTTTTGATGCTCCATTATATCAGAAAATGGAAGTACCTAGTATATCGAAAAAAAAATTAGAAAACGATCAGTACATTGAATCAGCCTTAAATTCAGTTTCATGTTATTTTATTCACCCGGGACATTTTAATGAAGAAGGATCTAGGATATATAGAGGTTTGAAATATTATAAAATAAAAGCTGCGTTAGAATGCATAAGGGCGATATTTACTGAGGAAGGACTAGAGGTAAAAGGATATTATGATATCTATATTAATAGATTTCATAAATGCATTAATAAAATTGTTTCACCTGATTTAATAAAAGCATTAGTTTTAAACAGAGAAATTTTTAATGAAGAAAGGGAGAATGATTTCTCTCTTGAGAAATTATTTTTACTTACAGTAAAAAATCATTATAAAGTATATACAGATAATGAACTTATAAATATTATTTATAGCAAAGTTGATGAAAAGCATGATGTTTTTACATCTTTTCAAAATTCTATCATTTCATACGTAATTTCATTAGCATCGGATAACTGGGAAACTAAAAAAAGTTGGCTCGAATTATTATCTCGAATTATTAAAGAAATGAATTTTATGAATACAAGATTTAAACAAGAATATGAATTTTTAGGTGAGCAGAAATGGGCGGAGGATACTCTAAATGATTTATATACAAAAAAGGTAGCAAATGCCTTATATATGTTTAGATATGATTATTATAAACTTTTGTTTTATAGAAATACTGGATCAACTATAATACCTGATTTAGAAGGAGTAATTTAATGAAAATTTCAATTTCAACTGGTGCTTTTTATACATATAGTTATATCGAAGTTTTGGATATGATTAATGAAACGGGCTGTAAAAATATTGAGATATTCTTAAATCAATCGTTTAAAAATGAGAACTTTAAAAATATTGAGAAGGAAGTTCTTAAAAGAAACATGACTGTTCTTTCTATACATGCACCCTTAAGTATTCTTGTTAATACGAATGAAACAGAATTCGACTGTATAAAAAAATCTGTTGAACTAGCTAAATTATTTAATACAAAGATAGTGGTGGCACATGATGTAGTAGGAGGTATCAGAGATAATAACTATTTTTCACTAGATAAAATACATAAAGAAAATCTTTTATTTTTTAGAAATTATAGTGAAGTAGAAGTAGTAACTGAAAATGTTTCGCAACTTCAGTTGCCAAGTTTCATTCAAAATTCTAGTGAAATTATTGATTTTTTAGAGCCAAACGACTTGAAAATGACTTATGACGTGAGTCATTGGGGGAGTTTGGGAAGGTCTGCTGTTGAAGGCTATAACTTGTTTAAAAAGTATATCAGGAATATTCATATTAGTGATAATATTGATGGAATTGAGCATGTAGTATTAGGAAAGGGTAAAATGGATTTGAATAATTTTATTAAATTGTTGATTGAAGATGATTACAAGTATCCCTTAACTATTGAACTAGACTTAGAAAATAAAAAAAGAAATCCAATAAATAATAAGAATGAAGCTATAGATGCATTGTGTAAATCATATTACTATATTAAAAATTTTTTGATTGAGGTTTAAAAAATGATACATAATGAAGAACAATACAAAAAACTGTATAAATTGTTAACGAAATTAAAAGACAACAATGAATACTATAAGGATGTTTTATCAAATTATAATTGTGATGAAAAGAACATCAATCAAACTTATGAAAAAATTAGACCAATAAATAAAAAGACAATACTAAATAATTTGAATAGGCTTATAGATAAGGGTTTTAGGGATAATTATAAAAACAAGGATGAAATGATAAAGAGTCTATTAGACGTATCTAAATTGAATGGTAATCATGATATGACTATTTCATCAAATAATAAGAAATGGTCAATTGAATTAACTACAGGAACAACAGGAAAGCCATTTCCTATTATAAAAACAAATAATGAAAAAATGTCAGAAGCTTTATATCTCTTAGAAAAAAGGAAGAAAATATATAATTGTGCTTCACTTTCAAATGGGCTACTTATGATTCATCAGATTGAACCTGAGTTAAAGTCCATTGATTGGGGAGATAATTCTGGTAATATGGAAATTGTATGTAAGCAACTGCATGAGAAAAAACCCAAGTGGATATTTACTACGGCTTTTTTACTAAAAAAGTTATGTACATTTATTGAAAGTAACGATAAGACATATATATTTGATAATATGGATATAAAATTCATAGAAACTACAAGCCAAACATTAAGTGAAGATGAAAAAGAACATATTGAAAAAGTATTTAAATCCAAGATAATTAATCAATATGGATGCAGAGAAGTATGGAATATTGC
>WSSedL1CaDRAFT_10002016_pt1 | contig 10860 bp, 10 predicted proteins | sample WetSurSL1Cattail_FD_9464 | JGI IMG/M metagenome (IMG submission 9464)
TTCGATGCGGAAGGTTATTTATTTCTTCGTTTATTTTAGTATTCTTATTCAATTATTCTTGTCCCGCCGCTGATATTAGTAATATAGATTTTAAGTTTATGGTTAAATTTATTATCGTACAGGGTTTTGATTCTTTGGGAAGTTTCAGCTAAATCTTTTTTAGTAATTATATTAATAGTGCAGCCGCCAAAGCCTCCGCCCATTTGGCGCGCGCCATAAATACTTTTTTCATTCTTGGCAAGACCGACTAAAAAGTCCGACTCATCACAGCTAATTTCGTAATCGTTTTGCAGGCCATTGTGCGATTCGTATAACAAGGCTCCAAGCTTATTTAAGTCGCCCGCTTCCAAGGCTTTACATGCGCTTAATACCCGCGCATTTTCTTCAATAACATATTTGCATCTTTTATAAATTACAGCATCCATTAAGCTTTCAAATTCGCTAATGATAGAAACTGAAACGTCTCTAAGACTAGCGACTTCGGCATATTTTTTACGGATAATTTTAATTCCTTCGTTGCATTCTGCTCTGCGCTTATTGTATTCGGAAGAGGCGAGAGCATGAGTAACGCCTGTATTAAAGAGCGCAATAGAAACATCGTTAAAATGAAACGGATAATAACTGTATTCTAACGATTTGCAATCAATTAAAAGCGCGTTTCCGTCGATGCCGAAGATGTTAATATATTGATCCATTATTCCGCATTGCAATCCGACAAATTCGTTTTCAGCTTTTTGAGCAAGTTTTACTAATTCAAGTTTATCGATGTTAAGAGAATTGAGATCATTTAGAGCAAACGCTAATCCTGCTTCAATAGCCGCCGATGAAGAAAGACCGGCTCCAATTGGAATATTTCCGCCAAAGACGCAGTTAAATCCTTTTATTTTATAACCCGCTTTAATCAGCTGATCTGCTACGCCCAATAAATAATTAACCCAGCTCATCGGCGATTTAGTTAATGCGTTTAAATTAGATTCATGCTGCTCTTCCATATCAAAAGAATATAAGACGCATTTATCGTCGTTTCTTAAGCTTACCGCAAAATAAATAGCCTTATCTATAGCGGCAGGCAAAACAAAGCCGTTATTATAATCCGTATGTTCGCCAATTAAATTAACCCTGCCAGGCGATATGACTAATAACGGATTGGAATTAAATAATTGAATAAATTTATTTTTTATTTCTTTGCTGAAATTTTGTTTATCCATAAAGTTAAACCAGTTTATGTCGATTTTTATAATATAAAATAAGACCAGTTGCAATCATTATTAATCCCCACCATATATTGGGGTGAGTTTCAGATAAAATAGTTTTTATTTGCGGCGGATAAAAAAGCAGGTATATTCCAGTAAGAAATATAACTATGCCCATTATTGATAATATTAATCCTACAAAATACCAAATAGGTTTCATTCTGTTTCTCCTTTAAAATGCCGAAAAATAAAATGCCGGCAAAAATATTTAAACGCTATTACCAGAAAAGTAAATTAAGAATAATAAAAACGATAAGAGAAATAAGAGCCAAAAACTCCGGCTTTTTAATAAAAGGGATATGTCCTTCTTTCACTTCTTTTGTCAATCCCTTTACCAAGCCGACCAATTCTTCTTTTTCTCTTTTCTTAGTGAACAAACTGATTATAATTGTTACTGAAAAACAAATCAGCCATGCCCACCAGGCGCGCCAGAAATTAGCGGCCATATCGCTTTGTACGCTGGAATTTGTAATTAAACTTTCGCTAAACCAATTGAACTTAACTCCCGCCCACATCAGGAATGAAGAAGACATTCCAACTATCAAACCCCAGAACGCTCCATTTGGAGTAATCCACCATACAAACATTCCTAAGAGCATGGTTGCAAATAAAGGCGCGTTAACCCACGAGAAGATAGCCTGCATGTAATCCATAATACTCGGAAAACTTTTTGCCCAGTAAGCCGTGCCTAATGAAATGATTACGCCAACGATAGTAGCAATTCTCCCAACCTTAAGTAAATGCGCGTCCGTAGCTTTTTTATTTAAAATTGATTTATAAATATCGTAAGTCCACACAGTGTTAAATGCGCTGATGTTGCCCGCCTGCCCGGCCATAAAGCCTGCCAGAAGCGCAGTAACGCCAAGACCAACTAACCCGGTTGGGTAATATCGTTTTATTAAAAGGGGTAAAGCCGAATCATAATTTATCTGACCTCCGTCTTGTAAAAGTTTAAATCCGCTTTTAGGATCGCTTGAAAGAACTATAGCAATCATGCCTGCAAGAATTACAAGAAAGGGAAGAGCCATCTTAAAGAAAGACGCCAGCAAAGGAGCCGTGCGCGCAGTGCGTAAATCTTTAGCAGAAAATGCGCGCTGAACAACAAGAAAATCTGTTGTCCAATATCCGAATGAAAGCACAAAGCCAAGACCAAGAACTAAACCCGACCAGTGTATAAACATACCATTCTTTGTAGGGTCTCCAGAAGTTGACCAGAGCGTATTCATTGTTTCTGGCAGTCTGTGCATTATCTGGTCAAGGCTGCCGAACTCAATAATTCCCATAAGAGAAACTAAAAACAGACCAAACCAAATCATAAAAAATTGAATAATTTCAGTGAAGATGGCTGACATCAATCCGCTTAAACCTACATATATGGCCACTGTTATAGCCGAAATCCACATGCTAACGTTCCAGTCCCATCCAAGGAATGTATGCAGAACTAACGCCATTGCGTACAGATTAATGCCAGAGACTAAAAGCGTCATTATGGCAAAGGCAATACCGTTTAGGATTCTTGTTTTTTCGTCAAAGCGGAGTAATAAATAACCGGGGATAGATTTTATTTTACTGCTATAATAAAATGGCATCATATAAATGCCGAGGAACAACATTGCGGGGACAGCCCCAATCCAGTAAAAATGTGCAACATACATTCCGTACTTAAATGTATTGCCCGTCATGCCTAACAGCTCCAAAGCTCCTAAATTAGCTGAGAGAAAAGCTAAACCCGCAACCCATGCGGAATTTTTTCTGCCTGCTAAAAAAAAGTCTTCTTCGCTGGTTGTAAATTTTCGCAGATAAAACCCTATCCCAATCACAAACCCAAAATAGATAAGGATGATTATCCAATCGATTACTGTTAGTCCAATAGCTCCCATGAATTTGTTCCTGTAGTAGTAATTAATAAATATTGACTTATAATTTTTCCAGATATAGTATCCGGGAGTAATGAATAAAAGATTTATAAAGGAATCTTTTCCACATTCAAAATAATAGTTAATAATATTTTGCTTCTACAATCAAACAACGACGTCAATTCATTTTTATCTTAGTCTTGGGCATATACATTTATCAGATAATAATATACAAATCGTTCTGACTTTTTGCAAAAAAGTTTAGTTTATCAATTTGATAAATAGGGAAAAGGGGAGTATTCTTGATTAAACAATTATGAGGGCTATTCGAAATGAATGTAAAAAACTGGCAATAAATATTAAGTATGTTATTGTTTAGTCTTTTATTAGAGCAGCAAAAATCAGACAATAAATTATGCGGCGCTACAAAAATTGTATGTAACGCCGCAAATTAAATAATAAATTATAAAGCTAATTGACAGATAAAATATTTCCAATAAGCTCTTTAAAACCTTCTTTAGGCAATGCGCCTTGCGCCATTTGAGGCTGCGCATTTTTAGGGACAAATAGTATCGAAGGAATACTCCTTATGCCAAATATCCCGGCAAGCTCGCGTTCTGCTTCCGTATCTACTTTGTAAATATTTATTTTACCTTTGTACTCTTCCGAAAGTTCTTCAAGAATTGGAGCTACCATTTTGCATGGACCGCACCAATCGGCATAAAAATCTATAATGCATGGCAACTCGCCGGAAAAGCTCCAGTCTTTATTTTTTTCGAAATCAAATACTTTAGCTATAAATGCAGCTTTTGTTAAATGCTCAGTCATTTTATTTCCTTTTAAATTATTTGTTTTGTTAATATGATGTTATATAAGAGAAAAAGATTCATAGTAAAGGGAAACCATTTTTAATTTTTGAAAAAATAAAGTTATTTTATCCCAGTCAAGTAAATAATAATAGCAGTCACAAATTATTCAACTGAAATAAAGCGGCAGCTTCCATATTTTAATAAGCGTTAATTATGATATTTCTCAAGAACTATTGATATATATACCAGCCAATACTCCTATATAAAATTTATCAATGTAAATAAAAAAATCTTGTATAGAATTCATAGCAGTAACTATGAGAATAGTTGCATTTCTATTAGGGAATAGCGCTAAGTAAAACGAAGGGAAAAATAATGAATAAAAAATACACGACGGCGGGTCTGATACTACTTTTAATAGCATGCGCTTTCCCGTTTGTAACAGCTCCAATTGCTCTACTTGCGGGAATTATATACTCGGTAAGCATAGGAAATCCAATAATAGAAAAAACTTCAAAATGGACACATAAGCTTTTGCAGTTCTCGGTAGTGGGGCTTGGTTTTGGAATGAACGCAACCGTAGCTTTAGAATCGGGAAGAAAAGGATTATTATATACGGCCGCGGGTATTATTTTCGCTTTTGGTCTGGGATATATCTTATCAAAAATAATAAAAGTAGAAAAGAAAACATCGTTTCTGATATCAGCCGGCACTGCAATATGCGGCGGAAGCGCTATTGCAGCCGTTGCGCCTATTATAGAAGCTAAGAGCGAAGAAACTTCGGTATCTCTTGGCGTTGTATTTATTCTAAACAGCGTAGCTCTTTTAATATTTCCAATAATTGGTCATTATCTTAATTTGTCACAGGAGCAGTTTGGTCTGTGGTCTGCTATTGCAATACACGATACCAGCTCTGTAGTTGGAGCTTCTTCACAATATGGCAAAGAAGCGCTTGCAATAGCAACGACTGTAAAACTAACAAGAGCTCTCTGGATAATACCAGTATCCTTGGTATCTGGATTAGTATTTAAATCCAGCGTAAAGAAAATTAAAATTCCTTATTTTATTTTTGTATTTATATTGGCAATGCTTTGCAATACATTCTTGCCTTCAATGAGCGACGTTTTTCATATAGTATATGCAATCTCAAAACAAGGATTAGTTGTAACGTTATTTCTTATTGGTTCAAATCTTTCGTTAAACACTTTGAAAACAGTTGGCGTTCGTCCCTTCATCATGGGCATTGCACTATGGATAATTGTAGCTACAGTTACTTTAATTGCCGTATAAAATAAAGAGTGAATTATAGCCTAATCGGCCGGATTTTTCTTTTTCCTTTTACCGGGCATTATTAATAGCGCTCCAAGCAGCGCGCCGTAAAGAACGCTGAAATATGGGTTGCTCTGAATTGGACATGAACCGGATTGGCATCCAACAAAATAGTAATAAGCGTAACCAGCCGCTGCGCCAAATAAAATTGCCGAATATTTAAGATATTTTTTTAGAATCATGTTTTTCTATTCGCTCATTTGTTAAATTAATAATCTAAATCTGTGTTTGTATGATGATAAACTCAAAAGAACGATTCATAAAATTTAAGTCATGAATCTTTTTCCATTTATGATCATCATACTATTATAAATAAATATATATAAGGGCTCATATGAATGTATATCAAAGTTTACTATTAATAGCCGTAATGCTGATAATTGCTCTTAAAATCAGAAAGATGTATTCTTCAAAAGATATTCCAAAACTAGCTCCATTGCAGGTTGCAGAAAAAATGAAGAACAGCCTAAACGTCGTATTAATTGACGTTAGAACCGAAGCGGAAAGAAACGCCGGGTTTATTAAGAGCTCGGTTCATATACCGCTTAATGAGTTGAATTCAAGATTAAAAGAATTAGAAAAATATAAAGATAAAGAAATAATATGTTATTGCCATAGCGGAAGCAGAAGTTCTGCGGCCGCTATTATATTAAGCAAATCGGGATTCAGAGTATCTAATATGGCTGGCGGAATATCCGCATGGAATAGCGCTGGTCTGAAATAAAATCACAGATTTTTTTTGTCCATAAAATAGTATCCCGAAATTTAGATTTAATATTTAATAAACTGTCGTATTAGATGCGGTAGTTGTAAAATATTAATGTCAGTATAAAGCTGAACGCCTTACCTTACCTAAACCACAAAGTAAAAACATAGCGGCCCCAAATATCGAATATAAATTTCTTTATTATTGTAAAAGAACCGTCTAAAACTATCGCTGCAAAAATTATTTAATCTTAAAATAAAAATATTGCTATCAGATAAATAATATTATTATATTAAAAATAGGGCAAAAACTGTTTTTGTGTGCGCATTAAATAAAAAGGATAATGATGGATAACGCTCAGGAGTATTGTAATTATTTATTTACAAATGATTATGCAGTTATATTGATAGTCGATCCGGAAAGCGGCAGACTAATAGATGCGAATGATGCGGCGTGCAAATTTTATGGGTATACAAAAGAGCAAATTAAAACTCTCAATATTAGAGATATAAATACTCTTCAAATTGGCGAATTAAACGAGGAGATGAAAAACGCCGTTATAAAGAAAAAAAGCAGATTCTTTTTTAAGCACAAACTTTCTGACGGCACAATAAAAGACGTAGAAGTATTAAGCGGTCCTGTTAAAATGGTATCTGGAACAGCTTTATATTCTATTGTGCACGATAGAACTTTACAAAAAAAGAATGAAGACGAATTAATGAAGTTCAAAAAAGCCGTTGATACTTCAGGCGAAATTATTTTTATGACTGACATGAATGGAATTATTACTTATATAAATCCAGAGTTTTCTAAAATGTACGGCTACGCCGAAGATGAAGTAGTTGGAAAAACTACTCCAAGGATTTTAAAAGGGGAAATAAAGGATGATGAAAAATATAAGAAAATATGGACCGCCATATACAATAAAGAGGTCTATAAAGGGGAGTTTCTAAACAAAACAAGAAATGGCGAGTTGATTGATATTGAAGCTTCAATAAATCCTATCATGGGCGAGTCGAATGAAATTATTGGATTCCTTACAATTCAAAAAAATATTACGCAGCGGAAAGCTATTGAAAAAAAGCTTATTGAAAGCGAAGCAAGATTCAGACGTATATTTGAAGAAGGCCCTTTAGGGATGGCAATAGTTGATTTTGATCTATATATTCAGAGCTCAAATCCCAGAGCGGCTCAAATACTAGGATATAAAACTAACGAAATGACAGGATTAGAAATAAAAAATATTACGCATCCAGACGACTATGCAAGCGATTTGGAACTTAGGAAGATGGTTATTAACGGAACTATCCCTTTTTACCAAATGGACAAAAGGTATTTGAAAAAGAACGGAGAAGTCATCTGGATAAATTTGACGGTTACTGCTATCAGAAATAAAGAAAAAGAACCGTTATACTTTTTGTCTATGATTGAAGATATTAGCGACAGAAAAAAGAATGAAGAAAAACTTAAAGAACTGAATGATAGTAAAGATAAATTATTCTCAATTATAGCTCACGATCTCAGGAGCCCCTTCCATGCGTTACTAGGTTTTTCTGAGTTTCTTGCAAATGATTACGAGCAGCTTTCGTCTGAAGAAGTCAAGCGGTTTGCAGGCAACATAAATAAATCTGCTAATTCGGTTTTTGCATTGCTTCAAAATTTGCTTCAATGGTCAATGCTTCAAACTGGAAGGATCGAGTATTCTCCAAGTAGTTTTAAATTGGATTCTCTGATTGAAGAAATTCACTCGCTTTATATAATAAATGCAGTAAAAAAAGATATTAATCTTAATTTTGACAGGTTCCCGGAAATAAAAGTGTTTGCTGATAAAAACATGACTCATACAGTTTTAAGGAATCTTATCTCAAATGCAATTAAATTTACAAATCCAGGCGGAGAAGTGGGAATTTCAATTTCTGAAGAGGAGAACTCTGTTAAGATTGTAATTAGCGATACTGGGGTTGGAATTAGCTCTGCTGATTTGGAAAACATGTTCAAGCTCAATAATACAGCCGTTAAACGCGGAACTCAAAATGAAACCGGCACTGGTCTTGGACTGATACTATGCAAAGAGTTTATTGAAAAAAATAACGGTAAGTTTACTGTTGAAAGCGAAGAAAACAAAGGTTCAAAATTTATTTTTACTTTGCCAAAAGAATAAAACAATTAACTAAGCGTTTTATCTATTAAGCTGATTTGACGTAGCGTTTTGATATGGAGCTGATTTTCCGCTCATCATTTTGCTTCCGGTTATGCCAAGATAGATAAAAGACAATAGTCCGCATAAAAATAAAGTAAGCGTAAGATATTTATAGAACCCAAAATACTTTTTTAGGATAGATAAAATTATCCTTAAAATGGCGGTTATAGTTAATATGCAAAGCGAATAAAACGCAGTTTTATGATGTTCTTCTACTATCTTTTTTAAGGAGCCCTGCGGATTAATATTATTGTATATGTAAAGCCCGGATAAGCGAGCCGCTCCTATGCCAACAACTCCTGCTAATAAAAAAAATAAACCTAAAGAATTGAAAAAAGTATGTTTGTTGAATAAGCTGATTACTTCGCATATGAAACCGGCTATTAAAAGCGCAATTGGAAAGTGTACTAATACTGCATGAAACTGAATTATGCTCTGCACCAGAACCTCTGAATTAATAAAAATCGAATACAAATATAACGCTTTCTTATTTGATGTAATATGTAAAAATTTGGTTATTACCCCTTATTAGCAGTAATTATGACTTTATCGCTTAATAATCAATTGGAAAAACAAAAGTTGTTTTTAAACTCTTTCATTAGTTTATTATGTCTTATTATTGCGTTTTCGTTTTTTCGAAAACTTTTTATAAAATCAGTTTAGGATAATTGACATGCCGGACGCTCAAAAAATCATTGAAATTAAAAATGTAAAAGTTCAAATTGGTAAAACAAGGATATTTGATAACCTGTCAATCGAAATAGAAAACGGTTGCAACACCGCAATTCTAGGCCCAAATGGGGCTGGTAAGACAACGTTTCTGAGACTTCTTACAAAAGAATTGTCCCCAATATATGACGAGAATAGCTATATACGCATTTGGGGTAAAGAAAGATGGAACGTATGGGATTTGCGTTCGCATATCGGAATTATTTCTCACAATTTACAGCAGTTTATTTACGAAAGCGCGCCTGGTAAAGATGTTATCCTTACCGGGTATTATGGAAGCTCTGATATCTGGGAGCATCAGCGTTTTACAAATGAACAAATTGAAAGGGCTGAATCTGTAATGGAGTTTCTTGGCATTATTGATTTACGGGAAAGAGAATTTGCCCAGATGTCAACCGGACAGCAGAGGAAATTTTTGCTTGGGCGCGCTCTGATTAATCAGCCTGATGTGTTGGTGCTGGATGAACCAACAAGCGGGCTTGATATTAAAGCGTGTTTCCAGTACATCGAGATAATTAGAAACCTGATGAAGGAAGGGAAAACCATTATTCTTGTTACTCATCACATACACGAAATACCGCCTGAAATAAAACGCGTAATCCTTTTGAAAAAAGGGGAGATAATTGCCGATGGCAATAAGGAAAATATTCTTAACGATAAAGTTATCGGCGGGCTTTATGAAGTCCCGGTTAAACTGGTTCATGCTGGAGGTTTTTACCAAACATTGCCTGTAGGAGATTAAGAAAGTAATTTTTTTAAAGCGACTTGATATTAATTAATATTTTAACAAAATTAAACTGCTTATATAATTATCATTGAATGGGGAGTTCCCATATTTAGATTTTTTGTTATTACGTTCTGACCTTATACGGAGCATATATTTATTCTGTAAGGACTTGAACTGGACTGTCTTCTACTAATTAATTAATGACAGTCTTCTTAATATATATCTAATAGGAGAGGAAAAATGATCAATATTAAATCGTGCGCAAAAACTGCTTTAACAATAATTTTGTTTGCATTCTGCGTTATTCCAAATACTAATTTATTTGCGCAGGATACCAGCGTAGTTCGAGGAAAACACGCGCTTCAGTTTCAGGTGGGTTCTAACTTTAACTTAAGCAGTTTTTCCGGAACTACTTTTTCGTATAAATACCAAGCTGATAAAAATACAGTTTACAGGTTGGGTGTAAGTGTGAGCGGTAATTCGCAAAATAGCGACATAACAGATCAGAATAGTCCCTCAATAGGAGTTGATACTCTAACCGATAAAACATTGTTCAATCAGAATGCTGATCGTTACTCATTTAAAATTAGTGCTGATTATTTATTTTACAATAACGTTGTTAATGAAATAGCATTTTATTATGGCGCTGGTCCCTTTATAAGCTATTTATCGAATAATAATGTTGTTGATACGCCGGGCTCTGAATTATATAAGCGCGCAAGAACTGAAAGTAATAATAGTGAATGGGAACTGGGACTTAACGGAATTTGCGGCGTAGATTGGTTCTTCTCAAAAAATATGAGCCTTTCTGCCGAGTATAGCTTATCTGTTTATTATTTAAAATCAAAGGCGACCTCAAAAAATATTAACGGGGATTTATATAGTTCTCAAGAAACGAAAAATCATGGATTTGTATTTGGTTCAAATCCAGTTAAACTTGGCATTTCTTTTTATTTCTAATTTGATTCTTAATATAATATTTAAGATTTTTGATGTTCATTTTATAAGGCTTCTGGAAAACCCGGAAGCCGATTTCTGTTCTTAACAAAACATATACTGAGCGGCAAATGAAAAAATTCATATCGGTTCTCGGCTGGATTGCAAGAGGATGGAGTTTGTTGAGTCTTTTTATTCTGTTTTTGTTTATCGTTGGCGAAGGTTTTTCGCTTAGTCGCATAGCTCCCAGAGAGTGGGTTGGCATGTGCTTTTTCCCCATAGGGGTTATGGCTGGTTTTATAATAGCCTGGCGTA
>WSSedL1CaDRAFT_10002017_pt1 | contig 10851 bp, 6 predicted proteins | sample WetSurSL1Cattail_FD_9464 | JGI IMG/M metagenome (IMG submission 9464)
CGTATAAAGAAAACATATGCCTGAGCCAGGAAAAGAACTTCCCGCCGCAAATCCTTCAGTTCCTATAGAAAGCATTGAAAGCATTACAAATCCCCCAAAATCTATGTAAAGGAGTTGTTAGAACATGTACAAAATCCTAACTATAGAATATATAAACAGTTAAACTATATAAATATATGAAGGGGAGATCGGAGGATTAAATACATGAATCCCAACAGACTGGAGATTTCCTGATGAGAGGAGAGTTTAGAAGATGGCCTATCAAAAAATAAATAAGAATTGGAATTGATTATCTGCAAATCCAAGAAAGAGGTTCAATATATGAAAGTTTCCGTAATAGGTTCAGGGTACGTGGGTTCAGTCACTGCCGCATGCTTCGCAGAAGTGGGGCATGAAGTCGTCTGTGTAGACATTGACAGGAAAAAAATGGAGCAGATAAATTCAGGTATTCCTCCTATATATGAGGAAGGGCTTGGGGAGCTTTTGCGAAAGTATGCAGGAAAGAGACTCATTGCAACCAATGATTACGAATTTGCAATCAAGGAAACTGATGTTTCTTTTTTATGTGTGGGAACCCCCTCCGCAGAGGACGGAAGTATAGACCTTTCAATTGTCCGCGCAGCGGCAACAAGTATCGGCGCAGCTCTCGCAAAAAAAGAAGGGTACCATGTAGTAGTCGTAAAAAGTACAGTCGTCCCCGAAACAACAGAGAAGTTCGTACTTCCTATCCTTGAAGAGTCATCGGGAAAAAAAGCCGGCAAGGACTTCGGAGTTGCTATGAATCCTGAGTTCCTCAGGGAAGGAAAAGCGGTCCACGATTTCATGCACCCTGATAAAATTGTTGTGGGGGCGATAGACAGGAAATCAGGAGACCTTGTCTCAGAACTTTACCGGACATTTGAATGTGAAGTCACCCGTACGAATCCTTCAACAGCGGAAATGATCAAATACGCAAATAACTCTCTGCTTGCAACCAAGATCTCCTTTGCAAATGAGATTGGAAATATCTGTAAAAAACTGGGAATAGACACCTACGAGGTTATGGAAGCTGTTGGTAAGGATTTCCGGATATCTTCCAGATTTTTGAATTCCGGGGCAGGCTTTGGAGGATCCTGCTTCCCAAAAGATGTAAAAGCCCTTATAGAGAAAGCAAAAACAATAGGATACTCTCCTGTACTTCTGGAATCAGTAATTGCTGTAAACGAAAAACAACCTCTTCTAATGACTGAAATTCTCCGGGCTAAAATAGGAGACCTTTCAGGCAAAAAGATTGCAGTTCTAGGCCTTGCCTTTAAAAACGAGACGGATGATGTAAGGGAATCACGAGCTATCCCTGTCATTGCTGAACTCCTGAGGCAGGAGGCAAAGATTTCAGCTTATGACCCTATGGCAATCGAGAACATGAAAAAAGTATTTCCTACAATCGAATACTTTCAGAAAGCTGAAGATGCTCTCAAGGAGGCTGATGCCTGCCTTGTAATGACAGAATGGGAGGAGTTCAGGCATCTTGAGTCTGAGTTCGAAGGCATGAACAAAAAGATAGTAATTGATGGAAGGAGGGTAATTAAAGCGACAAACATAGATTATGAGGGGCTCTGCTGGTAAAAACCAGCCGAAATATCTCCTCTTTTTTTCTATGTTTACATAACATTACAATTGGATCTCTGAATATTGTAATCTCTACTCTTCCTTCTCTTCGGGACCCTTTTCTGTTGCCACAATTTCTCTCAGGTACTCAAATACGTCTTCCCTTAAATTTTCGTTTTTAAGAGCGAAGTCCACTATTGCCTTCACATATCCGAGCCTGTCTCCGGTATCGAATCTTTTTCCTTTGAACCGACAGGCATAGATCATCTGAGATTTGTTCAGAAGCCTGATACCATCGGTAAGCTGGATCTCGCTCCCAACGCCTGTTCCTGCATCCCTTATACAGTCAAATATTTCAGGGGTGAACACATACCGCCCAATTGCCCCTATATTAGAAGGAGCAGTTTCGGGGGATGGTTTTTCGACAATATCTTCAAGTACATAGAGAAAATCATCAATAGGTTTTCCTTTTATAATCCCATAACTGCTCAGTTTTTCATAAGGGACTTCTTCTACTGCGAGAGTTGATCTTCCATATTTTTCAAAATTCTCAATTAGCTGGGCGGTGCAGGGTTTCTCGTTTACAATGATGTCGTCTCCAAGAAGCACGGCAAAAGGTTCATTTCCAATATGTTTTTCTGCCCTGAGGACTGCGTCCCCAAGCCCATTGGGCTCTTTTTGGCGGATATAATGGATATCCACAAGGGAAGAAACATCCCTTACCAGCTTAAGAAGTTCTGTATTGTGTTTTTTCGCGAGGTGCATCTCAAGTTCAGGAGAATCGTCGAAATAGTCCTCGATTGCCCTTTTGCCCCGGCCTGTGATAATAATGATGTCTTCAATTCCTGAGGCAATAGCCTCCTCTACAACGTACTGGATAACGGGTGTATCAATGATGGGAAGCATTTCTTTTGGCATGGACTTGGTGGCAGGTAGGAAGCGAGTCCCAAGGCCAGCCGCCGGAATAAGGGCTTTTTTAACAGTCAAAATAAACTCTCCGATTTAAAGGGAATTATATAAGAAGATAATTCTTATAGATGCTTTAAAGCATTTTTCACCCATGATATCTTTAATATTTACTCTAGTATTTTTTCAGCCTCATATTGAGAGTAAAGGCAAAAATGTTCTCTGAATAAATGAAACAGTGCAACATATTAATAGGGAAAGAAAGATTATTGGAAGATTTTCCATGCCTGTAAAGAATAAAATACTTGTGACAGGGGGAGCCGGATTTATAGGGAGCCACCTGGTAGATTGTCTCATGCAAAAGGGAAATAGGGTTACAATTTTCGATAACATGAGTTCAGGAAAAATAGAGTTTATAAAGCATCATCTTGAAAATCCGGACTTTACTCTTATAAAAGGGGATCTCCTTGACCAGGACGCAATAGATAGAGCTTGCGAAGATATCGACCTGATTTTCCATGTAGCTGCAAATCCAGATGTAAGACTTGGAACTTCAGATACTAGAGTCCACTTTGATCAAAATATCCTGGCAACTTATAATCTTCTGGAAGCCATGAGGAAAAACAATGTCATAAAAATTGTATTCACTTCAACTTCTACAATTTATGGGGAAGCGTCAGTTATACCTACCCCCGAAAATTATGGCCCTCTTATGCCTATATCCCTTTATGGAGCTTCCAAACTTGCTTGTGAAGCCCTTATTACGTCCTACTCCCATACCTTCGATATACAGGCGTGGATCTTCCGTTTTGCAAATATTGTCGGTCCTCGCAGCACTCATGGAATTACGGTCGATTTCATAAACAAACTGCGAAAAAACTCTACTCAGCTGGAAATCCTTGGAGACGGGATGCAGGAAAAGTCATACCTTCACGTGTTGGAATGCATCGATGCAATATTGTTTGTGATGGCGAAGAGCAAAGAAAATGTGAGCATTTTTAATATTGGCGCAGAGGACACTATAAGCGCTACTGATATCGGAATAACTATTGCAGAGGAGATGGAGCTTTCTGACGTAAGGTTCATCTACACGGGTGGTAGCAGGGGCTGGAAAGGTGATGTTCCAAAGATGAGGCTAGATATCGAAAAATTGAATGCAATTGGCTGGAAGCCTGAATACACATCAGAGAGAAGCGTAAGAGAAACTGCAAGAGCATTACTTGGGAGAGGTTAAATTGGCTCATTTTGCAGGCAATTTTTCCCGAATATTTTTTTATGTTGCGCCTTGTTAAGAATGCCATGGCTTAAGTCTCAGGAGCTGCAGCATTCTTCCCGTGTTTTCATTATTGAGGAGGATTAAACAGCACTGTAGCTGCAGCTCTAGCTTTCAACTACTGTTTTTGAATGCATGCTAGAGTGAGAACCTGGATACTTTGCCAGAGATTTAATATTTCTGTCAAAAAGGAGAGTAAAATGAATTTCCAAAGAAAGAAATATAAATAGGTGAGACTATGAATACAGTGAAAACTAAAAAAATAGTAAGAAACTAATATATTTAACTGCATCAATAAGCAAAATCTGAATGAATTGTTTCTGCTTTTAAAGAGGAGCACTNGTTGTGGAGAATAAGGNTGTTCTTAACGATTATGCAGAATCCTCTATAGCCATTTACCTTTAGAAAAACCAGATGAAATCTGATTTTGTGAAATATTGTCGAGAACACGCTGTTTAAATAAGATTAAAGTTAACACTGAAAATAAATCATCATCTCCGGAAGACCCGAGTTTTATAGTTAAAGGTGTTTATAGGATGAAGAAAGATAGCTGTGCCCTGATCCTTGGGGGGCACGTTAATGGGTATTCGATAATTCAGGAATTGAGTGAGAAAAAAGTAAACGATATAATCCTTTTCGGATATTCCAGAGAACTGGCCGCATACAGCAATAAAATCAAAAAATTTGTGCTTATAGAAAAAACCCCTGAGAGCCTGTATAGGGAGATTGAAAAACTTCATGAAGAATACGAAAAAATAGTTGTATTTCCAACAGATGATCTTCAGCTTGAAAACCTGCATAAGTTCTATAATAAGATTAATTCTTTCTGCTTTTTACCCTTTAACCCGGAGAATCTACAAGTTTGCCTTGACAAGTATACTCAGTACTCTTACTGTGAGAAGCTGGGCATTCCTTATCCTAAAACAATACCTATTGCGGTAAAAGAAGACCTGAAAATGATTGAACTTATTCAATTTCCTATTCTGTTAAAACCCAACAAAAGAGAAGATTTGAAGAAAAAAGTTTTCAGGAACCTGAAGATAGACAACCATGAGGATCTGGAAAAAGAAAGGAAGAATATCGAGAATTATTTGGATGATGGCATCATCTTTTTGGCTTCAGAAATTATCCCTGGGGATGACGACTGCTTGTATGCTTATGTTGCCTATAGAGATATGAAAGGGAGAATCCTGAACGAATGGACAGGGAGAAAACTGGCTCAGTATCCCGATAATTTCGGAGTATTCTCAAGTGCCTCAAATGAAGCTCCAGAGGAAGTGCGTACTCAAGGAAAAGCCCTGCTTAACGGCATGAATATAAAAGGGATTGCACAACCCGAATTCAAATATGATTTCAGAGATCAAAAATACAAACTTACAGAGATAAATCTGCGTTCAATGATGTGGAACAGGGTAGGGAACCTTTCCGGGGTCAACCTTCAGTATTCCCAGTACCTTGATGCGCTGGGAAAGAAAGTAACCCCTCAGCCTCAGTTAAAGAATAGAGAGATTCATTTTATATATCTAAAACATGAAATTGCAAACCTTCTAGGGCGCAGGAAATATTTCCAAAAGTTTATGCAAAATATTAGAGACTCAGATGAAACTCATATTGCAGTCTACGATCGAAAGGACATGAAACCATTTTTTAGGGATTGCGTGGGAATAGCCAAAATAATTGTCGGAAAATTCTTGAGAACTATCGGAATAGTAAGCTAATAAATAGAGTTGATGTTCATTTGGAGTAACCTGCCATTTTTAGGAGGAAACCGTGATCATGGGAGATTACACAAATGCACATATATAACTGGCCATATATTCCTATTTTGTATATATTCCCCCACTGATTTAGAGGCAACGAAGATTATTCATGTCTATTTAGGGAATTATTTAAGATTTCTGTTGCTCTTAATACCAGTTTTTCAGATCCCTTATCGTTTATTTTCTTAGCTGGAATTCCTGCGATCCCGATATTTGGTTCTGTAAACGACTTATTTACAACGGAATTAGCACCTATGGCTATTCCATCTGCAATCTCGATATCTCCAAAGATTTTTGCCCCTGGCCCGATGTAAACATTATTTCCTATTTTTGGCGTTACATCTTCATACCCTGCTTTAGTCCCGATAACTGTGCATACATGTATCCTGCAATTCGAACCTACTCTTGCATTTCCGTTGATAACAATCGTACCTGTATGACTAATGGATAGACCTGGACCAAAAACATTCGGCTTAATATGGAAACCAAGAAATAAACTTAATAGATGAAATTTTAAATATAGATAATAATAGTAGGGACGGTAGAATATAGAATTTTTGCAATTTTGATAATACTCGATTTTTCTTAATAACCTCTCAAATACCCACACTTCATCGAAAAATAACATCGGCTTTTTTCTATTTTTACCTAATGCAATTCTATCTGCTTCTAAATAATATTTATAGTCCTTTTTTGACTTTATCATTGATTATACTCCTTAAGTTATAGAATTTGAATTTTTTGCTGATTGACATACCTTAGAAGGAAAAGGAATGTGCAATACAGTATTAAGAATTAGAAAAGTACTAACTATCTTATTCTAAAGAATTAATTTCCATATATATGTTTTTTAATTCTTTCGATTGAGGATGCTTATGAATTAGATTTTATCGTTTAGAACTTACATCCTTAAAGGTAAAAGTAAGCATATTTGAATTTAATTATAAAGATTTTTATTATTTTTTTTGGGTATTCTGCAAACACCTACATATTTTATATTTATTTTACNCCCTTAATACTTGTGTTCNTCAATAAACGTATTGCTTTTTCAATGTTTCTCTTTCCTCTAATTTGTATCAATCAAATACCCGTCTTTGTGGTACATCAATTATAATCGTGGTGGAGTAAACTTTTTTACAATAGACAGCTCGTATTTGCTGAAACCGCCTATTATAAACATCACGAAAATATAGATAAGAGCTCCCATACCCGCTACCCCAAAAAGTTCATAGATATTTGAAATCGTGAATCTGGAAACAAATAGATACATAGCCAGAGAAGAAAAAATACTTTTTGCAATATCATAAAAATAAAAATCGAATACAAAATGTTTCATAGATACTCGAATACAAAGTACAATCATCAAAAAATAAGAAATTAAGGTTGACAGAGCTGCTCCAATAATCCCTATCGAAGGTATAAGCAGAAGGTTAAGCAGTACGTTAGAAGCCGCCGCAACAATATTGATATAGGTTGTAGATTTCGTTTTTTTCACAAGGAATATTATGTTGACAAAAATTTGAAAGATTCCTGCTAGAAGGCCAGAAAGAGCAATAATTGGAATTACCATCCATCCTGAAAGGAAATCTTGAGTAGTAAGAAGTCCTAGCAAAGGCTTTGCAAGAGCAGAAAGCCCAAAAACTGCAGGAATGGTAATAAGAAGGAAATACCTCAAAGAATGAGACATGTAAATCCTTACCTGATCAATTTTGTTTTCATCGAAAAGCTTTGAAAGTTCAGGAAGGAGGATAAGTTGAAGAGGGCTTACAAAAAGCTGGATAAGGTTTCCGATAGAACACGCTGCAGAATATACACCTACACTTCCAAGACCTAGAAAGTAGGTAACAAGATATCTGTCACTTGATTCTGTAACCCATCTTATAAGGGCATTAGGGGTTAGCGGTAGAGAGAATTGAAGGTACTCTTTTATGTAAGTAAATCGAGGAATAGCAAATCCTATCTGTGATATAATATCCACAAGTGAGATTAAAAATATGAAACTTTGCACCATTAATGTTGCAACTATTACGCCAAGAAGTCCGTATCCCATTTTGATAAGTATTAAAATAAAGAATAACTTCCCAAAAGTCTCAAAAAGGGTAAGGTAAGAGAATTTCTTAATCTGCCTGAAGACCCTAAAATAAAAAAGAGACACCGATTCGATCACATTCAAGAGGATCAAAAAGGAACCTGCCTGAATAAAATAAGTTGCTTCGGGATCCTTAAAACCGAAGGTTGCAAGAGGTTCTGCAAATGTGTACAGTAAAAAAGAGGCCAGAAGACCGGAGAGGGTTACAAAGAAAAGAATCGAGTAGACGGCCTCCCTTATTATTTTCTTCTCAGTTTCAGAGGATAAAAACCTGACAAATCCCATGGAAAGACCCATGAGTGCAAGGGGGGAGATGAGGGATACTGTGATATTGATCTGCGCCCAGAGTCCGTAATCATATGTTCCAAGGGTTTTTGTGATAATTGGAAGCAGGAAAAAAGCGCCCAAGCTTGTAAGTGCCTGAACTGCCCCAATAAAGCCAACGTCCCTTGCAAACTTTTGATATGACATCATATCACCTTGAAAAGAATCCTGTTTTTAATGATTATTGAAGAAATTACGAAGAGAGTTTTATGGAAACCGCTTTTGTGATTTGATTCAACTCACTATCCAAAACCTCGTATTTAAATCCTTTTGAACGCTACTCTTTTTGCTGAAGGTTCAACCAAGAGATTTCGACAAGAGATAAAAGCCTTTGTGTTTAGATAGATATTTATAAAAGTTTGTCACGCACAAAAACCCCACTTTCATAAAAGAAGAATAGAATACATAAAGAAATATTGGGGCAGAAGATGTAGGCAACTCTGAGCGGAGTAGAATAAAATTGAGACTTTTAGCGTAACCTATACGCGAAAAGTCTAAAAAGGATTTCGATAAACTCCAATTTTTAGCTGGTTGTTTATAAGAGTGCATAAGCAGTTTGTTGAAATCAGATGTTTATCGAAACCATCTAAAACATTTTCTGTCTTGGATGTCAGAACTTCCAAAAGTGCAAAGGAGATCCAGATCCAAAAAAGGATTAAAATTGAGTTTAGGAGGGGGAGTAGGGATCCCTTTAAATTAATTAGGACTTACTCACTTCTGTACAAAACTATGCACAATAAATACTTTGATTTAAATTTATCTTTTGAACAGTTGACTGTTTAATGCTATTGATTTTTCATTTCAACTGTGTAAATCCTATTAATGTGATTTTTGCCAGATAAAAGAGGGATTTCCCTCTAAATTCGGCCTATTACTCATAATACCGAAAATCATGAAAGCCTCCTTAAAAGAAGCCAAGCTTATCTATAAACTAGATTCAATTTTGGCACCTGACTTGAATTCCTGCAGTCTGCGCTATAGAAAGCAATGTAATTATTGTTTTCATATAGGGCTTTAATCAGGAAACCGGTATTTTCATACTTTCCGCTGCCATACTCTTTTGCAAGGTCAGTTACATTCAGTTCACAGTAGCTGTTGTTTGCCAGGGTACTGGCTTTCAGGGTTAATGTAGCATATGGAGTATTTCCCTGCAAGACACCATTTTTATCATACCAGTCTCCCCCGGAATTGTTCCAGGCAATTCCTTTATTTTTCTTTTTCCAGCTTACATAACTAGGATTCCAGGCCGAAGCAGGCCTGTAGATCTCAATAATAGTATCATTGAGCCTGGAACTTGAAGGATAATACCAGAAGAGAGAAAGAGTTGCATTGCTCACCTGTGTTGCGCCTGCATATCCACTAAGGTTAAACAATATAAGATCCCTGTACTTACTATTATTCAGTCCTCCAACATCGATAAATATCTTATTCGGAAAGATGGTCTCAGGAGAAGATTCGCGAATGAGGTTATCATTTGCGCCGTTAAGGGTTGCAATTACAATTGGATTTGAAATTTCTTTTTTCGTAACATTAAGCTTTGGTACTAGGCTATCATTCCCACATTCGGAACTGTAGAAAGCAATATAATTGTTGCTTTCATTGCGAGCTTTTATCAGGAAACCGGTGTTTTCATACTTTCCAGCAGCGTACTCTTTTACAAGATCAGTCACATTCAGCTCACAGTAAGTGTTTTTTGGTAAGGTACTGGCTTTCAGGGTTAAAGTGGCATATGGAGTACTACCCTGCAACACACCGTTTTTGTCATACCAATCTCCTCCTGGATTATTCCAGGCAGTCCCATTATTTATCTTGTTCCAGCTTACATAATTGGGATTCCAAACAAAAGCAGGCCTGTAAACCTCAATAATCGTATCATTTGGTCGCGAGCTGGCAGGATAATACCAGCAGAGGGAAAGGGTTGAGCTGCTGATTTCATTAGAATTGGTGTATTCGCTTACGTTGAACCATATGATGTCCCTGTATATGCCAGATCCNCTTATTCCACCAACGTCGAGAAACGATTTATTCGAAAAGACTACTTCAGGAGAAACTTCGTGCAGGCGGTTGTCGTACATCTTTCCAGAGATAATAAAAAGGTTCTCTTTTGTTACACTTATATTTACAGTCTCAGAGTCATAGAACTTTCCGTCACTTACTTTAAAAGTTATGTTGTACACTCCTTCCTGTCCGGCCTTCGGAGCCCAGCTGAAGAACCCTGAGGTGTTCAGAGTTGCTCCTGTGGGAAGACCTGAGGTAGAGTAAGTGAGGTGATCTCCATCTGCATCAGAAGCTTTCACTGTAAAGCTCAGATTTCCTCCAACCTTCACTGTAATATTTGGGGTGGATTCTATAATAACTGGAGCCACGGTTAACCGTTCAGATTTTGATGCATAAATTGTGTTTCCATATTTTCCTATATTGATCCTATCTCCATTGTTTTCAGGTTCGTATGAATAGGCTGAAGATGGATAGCCGGCATCGATGCATGGAGAACTTAGATTGTCTTTTATCCAAATATTTCCATTCCAACGACCCGATGATGATTTTAGATGATAATCATGGTTTTTCTGATTTGCAAATAGGGGGTTTACGTAGATATCGGTTTTTGAGGTACAGTTTTTATAGTTACCTGCTGAATTACTGTAAAGGCAGTTATTTTCCAGCACAAAGCTGTGTGTTCCAGAAAGGTAGTTTATCACTCCATATCCTCCGCTGGAATCTTTTTTGCATTTTTGAGTTTTTATGATTATATTGTTGCGAAGAGTGGATATATATCCTCCTTCAGGGCAGTAATCTGAAGAATAACCAGTTATATACATATGGACAATGGCAGCATTGTATACACCATCGAAAACATTGTTTTCAATGGTAGTATTATTGAATCCACCTGCTACAATTCCCCCGATCCAGGT
>WSSedL1CaDRAFT_10002018_pt1 | contig 10848 bp, 10 predicted proteins | sample WetSurSL1Cattail_FD_9464 | JGI IMG/M metagenome (IMG submission 9464)
GTTCTATTTTAACAAATAAATATGCAGAAGGTTATCCTGGCAAAAGATATTATGGCGGCTGCGAGTATGTAGATATGGCCGAAAATATTGCTAAGGACAGGCTAAAACAATTGTTTAACGCTGAATATGTTAATGTACAGCCTCATAGCGGATCGCAGGCAAATATGGCGGTGTTAATGTCTCTGCTTAAACCAGGCGATAAGATTTTAGGCTTATCATTGGCGCATGGCGGTCATTTAACTCATGGTTCGCCTGTAAGTTTTTCCGGTCAGCTGTATCAGGCTTCAGGCTATATTCTTAATCCAGAAACGAAAACGCTTGATTACAACATAATTGAAGATTTTGCAAAGAAAGAAAGACCTAAACTAATTATTACCGGCGCAAGCGCATACTCAAGAGAATGGGATTATGCTAAGTTTAGACAGATTGCTGATTCAGTAGGCGCTTTGTTGATGTGCGATATGGCTCATACTGCCGGACTTATTGCAAAAGGGTTATTGAACAATCCACTTCCTTATTGCGACGTTGTTACTTCTACTACTCACAAAACATTAAGAGGTCCACGCGGCGGTATAATTTTGATTGGCAAAGATAAAGAAAACCCGCTTGGCATTAAAACCGTTAAAGGCGATAGATTAAAACTTCTTTCTGAAGTGTTGGACAGCACAGTTATGCCGGGTATTCAGGGCGGACCGCTTATGCATATTATTATGGCTAAAGCAGTTGCTTTTGGCGAAGCTCTTGACAAATCATTCCAGCAATATGCAGAACAGATTATTAAAAATGCCGCGGTTCTTGCTAAAAAATTAACCGAATATGGTTTTGAAATTGTTTCCGGCGGAACTGACAATCACTTATTGCTTGTTGATCTAAACAGTAAAAATATTTCAGGCAAACAAGCTGAAAAAGCTTTAGGTCTGGCTGGTATTACAGTTAATAAAAATATGATTCCCTTTGACACAAAAAGTCCTTTTGTAACCAGCGGTATTAGGATTGGAACTCCAGCTATGACTACTCGCGGTATGAAGGAAAATGATATGGAAACAATTGCCGGATTTATTAACGAAGCTGTTATAAATAATGATAACGAAGAAAAATTAAGCGCTATTAAGACGCAGGTTAAAACTTTTACTTCTTCTTTCCCGCTCTATACGGAAATATAAAACAGAAGTAATGCATTGAATCTGTTCAAAAAAAAAAATAATTTAAACGACAAAGACTCTGAAGTCGAAATGACTTTTCTGGATCATCTGGAAGAGCTTCGATGGAGGCTTATATACTCAATAATCGGGGTTTTTGTCGGGACGATTATTTGTTGGATTTTTATTAACTTCTTAATGGAAGATGTCCTTTTATTACCAGCAAAAAAATCCGGCGTATCGCTGCAAAATTTAAAACCTTTTGGTCAGATAATGATTTACATGCAGGTTGCAATTGCCGGCGGAATCATTTTAAGCATACCTAATATATTTTATCAATTATGGTCTTTTATTTCTCCCGCGCTTCATAAAAATGAAAGGAAGTATGTAAAATCTATAGTTGTATATTCCACAGTTTGTTTTTTAATTGGCGTGTTGTTTGCTTATTTCGTAATGCTTCCAATGACGTTATTATTTGCAGCTCAGTTTGGAACTACTACCATAAAAAATCAGTTTGCAGTAGACGAGTACTTCTCAATAATATTTAGCGTGCTGCTTGGTTCCGGGCTTGTATTTGAGCTGCCAATGATTTCTTTTTTCTTATCGAAGATAGGAATATTAAAAGCGCAGTATATGCGCAAATACAGGCGTCATGCAATTGTGGTAATCTTTATTGCCTCGGCATTTTTAACTCCGGGAACTGATCCGGTATCGCAGGTTATTCTTGCAGTTCCTTTGGTTCTGCTGTACGAAATAAGTATATTTATATCTCAAATGGCGCAAAAAAAGAATTGATAAAAACACAATTAAATAAAATTAGCAGTCCAATTAAAAATGAACTTGACGAATTTGCGTTGATATTTAAAAAATCGATGAAATCGCAAATAGGGCTGCTTGATCTTATTACTAACTTTATTATCAAACAAAAGGGGAAAAAAATAAGGCCTCTTCTTGTTCTGCTTTCTGCAAAAATATGCGGCGGAATAAATGAAAGAACATACCGGGGAGCGGTTTTGGTTGAAATGCTTCATACTGCAACGTTAGTGCATGACGATATTGTTGATAATGCAGATAAACGCAGAGGATTTCCGTCTATTAATGCTATCTGGAAAAATAAAATTGCTGTTTTGATGGGAGACTATCTTCTTGCGCGCGGTTTAACAATAGCTTTGGAAGGGAAGGATTTCGACTTTCTTGCCAATATTACAGGCGCTGTAAAAAGAATGTCGGAAGGAGAATTACTTCAGATACAAAAAACACGCAAGCTTGATATTGATGAAGAAACGTATTTCCGCGTTATTGCCGATAAGACTGCTTCTCTGCTTGAAACCTGTTGTCAGATTGGCGCTATGAGCGCTTCTGAAAATGAAGAATATCATAAGAACATGCATGAATTTGGCGCAAATCTCGGTATTGCTTTTCAGATTACAGACGATATTCTGGACTATGAAGGAAGCTCAAATATAATTGGCAAACCAGTAGGCGGAGATATTAGAGAGAAAAAAATCACGCTTCCTTTAATTTTTGCTCTAAAGAAAGTTTCGGCTGATGAAGGAGCTAAGATTAAAAAACTGATTAAGAATGTAGAAAAAAAGGGGAATGTAAACGAGGTAATTGATTTTGTGCATAAGCAGGGCGGAATTGATTATGCCAGAAAAGTAGCGGACGAATATATTCTTAAAGCTAAAAAATCCTTAGATATTTTCCCAGATTCTGAAACTAAAGAATCTTTAGTAAATCTTGTCGATTTTGTGGTAAAAAGAAAAAACTAATTTTGTCTTTTTTTATAATCAAATCCTTTCAGCGGATCCCTTAAAGTCAGAACCGGGCAGGGGGCTTTACGAACCACTTTTTCTGCTGTGCTTCCAAATAACATATGCTCTACTCCAGAGCTTCCATGCGAGGCTATTATAATCAAATCAACGCTTTCTTCTTTTGCCGTTTCTATTATTTCAATAAAGGGCTTGCCTGTTTTTATTATTGTTTTTACTTTTATTTCAGGCGGCGCTTCTGAAGCCGCCAGTTTTTCTAACTCTTCTACAGCTCTTGGATAAATTTCATTATCAACCGATGGAAGGACAATCTGTCCCATGCTGAAATCAGGAGGGTATACGATTGGTTCAATTACATAGATAAGAATAATGGACGACTGAAACTGTTTGGCAAAAGATACCGCATATTTCAGTGAATTAATGGAGTAGTCAGAAAAGTCAATCGGCGCTAAAATACTTTTTATTGTTAGTTCCATGATTAATCCTCTCCTAAATATTAAATATTATTTTTTTGCTCCAGCAGAATTATATAGTCCTGAATGATTCTTCGTAAACGCATAGTAACAATTTTAACTATGCCGCGCAAAATGTTTATTCCCTGGTCAGGGTACTTTTCTACAAAGCCGTCAAAATCGGGTCTGAATATAACTCCAATTTTACAATCAACGACAGCTTTGGCCGAGCTTGATCTGTTATCTCCGTCAATCAATGCAAGGTCTCCAAAAACGTCTCCGGCATAAAGGTTGGCCAAAATTACCTTTTGTCCTTTGTCGGTAGTTCTTTCAATTACAACCTCGCCTTTTTGGATAATATATAAACCTAATCCCGGATCGTTTTGTAAGAAGATATACTCGCCATTAATGTAGCTTCTATCGTGAATAATACTGAGCAGCGAATCAATTTCAGTATCGTTGAGATCGGCAAAAGGAGTCATAGCGGAAAGAATTTCTCTAAATTCGCTTTTGGGGGCGGGAACTTTAAAAATATTTGACCAGAAACCGCTATGTTTAATTTTGATTTTATTTTCGGGCATTAGGCATCCTTTTAACTAAAAATTCCATTTTCGGCAACGCGCCAAAGTTTTTGGCACGGGAATCTGTTTTCGTATAAGGCTCTTCCGATGATAACGGAATCTACGCCAAAGGGAATTAGATTTTTTATATCCATAAGCTCGTCCTTGTTTCTTACTCCGCCTGAGAGGGTCACTCTCGCTTTACTAATTTCCGCAATTTTTCTCGATAAATCAAGGTTAGGCCCGGTCATCATCCCGTTTCGCAGAATATCCGTAACAATAAAACGTTCTACGCCAAATTCTTTCATCTCCTTGGCGAAATCGAAAGGAGAAATTCCGGTTTTGCAACTTCTGCCTCTAACTATCAGCTCATTCTCTACAACGTCCATAGAGATTACAATTTTTTTAGGGCCGAAGTGATTAAAAACTTTTTCAAATTCTTTTTTATTTTCTATGGCCATAGTGCTTATGGTTATTCTTGACACGCCTAAGTCTACGACTTCCTTAGCATGCTCAAGCGAGCGGATGCCTCCAGAAAACTCAACCGGGATAATTACAGAAGAGCAGATATCGCGGATAATATGAAAATTCTTTTGCGAATTATCGTGGGCTCCGTCAAAATCCACTACGTGCAGGCACTTTGCATTTTCAGCGCGCCAGATTTTGGCCATCTCAACCGGGTCGTTTCCATACGCCCCGCAGTTAAGTTCAGGAATACCGCGTACAATTCTGACCGTTTTACCGTCTTTAATATCAATAGAAGGAATCACTAACAAATTATTCATTTACATTTCCCTAATGGCGTTTTTTATTACGTCTTTATAAGTCTTACTTTGAACTCTTACGTTCTAATCTGCTTTCGGAATACAAAATTACTTTTTGCAAATTTTATATAAAGTTCAATAGTCAAAAAATAAATAAATGAACAGATAAAAAAAAGAAAACCAATAATATATTTTGATTAATAAACCAGAAAACGCATTACACTAAAATAACTAAAAGACGGGTAGTAAAGGAGAGAAAATTAATTATATCTATATCTTTGAATCATCTCGACAATAGTATATACCGTTGCGGAGGATTCTACAGGTACGGACAAATATTTATCAAGCGCAGTTTATAGGAATAAGTTTTCAGTAGAGCCCCAGTAGAGAAATATTTTAGGCGCATCTTTGTGCGTTCTATAAAAACCTTGGGTTGAAATTTATTTAAAATACTATTACATTAATTTTAATTATTTAATACAGACTAAAACTATTCAACTACTAAAGGGGAATAGTAATTCTATTATTATTATATAAAAATAGGCGTATAGTTGAAACTGTAACAATTTTTCGGGGGGATGGCGTATAGGGTTCAACTTTATCAGCCGATTGAAGAAAATATACAATAACGATACTTCAAAGGATGCAATGAAACTTAAAATTACTTTAATTATTATTTTACTGACGTATAGCTTAGTCAATGCTCAGATAGTGGCGATTAAAGCTGGAAAGATAATTGAACCGTCAACTGAAAAAGTATATGATAACCAAATTATTCTTATTGAAAATGGAAAAATAAAAGAATATGGCGCGGATATTGCCATTCCCGAAGGAGCCAAGATTATTGATCTTTCAAAATCTACTGTTCTGCCTGGACTTATTGATGCGCACACGCACATTTGCGCTAAAGTCAGCATTTTAGCCGATCAATTAGGGATCGATTTTTTAGATTTAGTGTTGCTTAACCCAGATGGATATCTGGCAATTCAGGGATCGGTATACGCAAAACAAATGCTAGAGGCTGGATTTACTACTATTCGCGAAGCTGGCAATTCTGGCAAATATGTAGATGTAGACGTAAAAAGAGCTATAAATGAGGGCTTAATTGTTGGACCAAATATTTATGCGGCTGGAAGAATTATAGCTCCTTTTGGCGGACAATTTAGGACCAACGCAGACAAACAATATATTGTTAACAACGAGTATTTTTATGCCGATACTTACGATGAACTAAAAAAAGCAATTCGTGAAAATATTTTTTATGGCAGCGATGTAATTAAAATTGTTGTAGATTCTAAACAATACAAATATTCTTCAGATGATATTTCGTTTATTGTAAATGAAGCAAATAGAGCCAAACTAAAGGTTATGGCGCATTGTCAAACGCTTGAAGGAGCTTATAACGCCGCGCTTGGGGGCGTCGCTTCTATTGAACATGGCTGGACTTTACCGGATAGTATTTTATCCATTATGAAACAAAAAAATATTACTTTAGTTAGTACTGATTTTCCGGTTAATGTTCTTAAAGCATTTGGCAGTAACGATGAGTACGCTAAAAAATTCCATAACAAATTAATCGAACGATTGAAGAGAGCTTATAAAAGCGGAGTGAAAATTGCTTTTGGCAGCGATATCATGGTTGATATAGATAACGAAACCAGAGGCGAAGTTGCTCTTAGTTATATTGACAGCTTTGTTGAAGCTGGAATACAAACCATGGATATTATTAAAATTATGACTGTTAGCCCCGCAGAACTACTAGGAATTAGTAATATTAGGGGCGCAATTGCCAAGGGCATGTGCGCAGATCTAATAGCCGTAGATGGAAATCCGTTTGAAGACATTCAAAAATTGAAAAATATTTCATTTGTCATGAAAAGCGGCATAGTTTATAAAAAGTAAATTGTTATTTATTTCGCTAAGTAAAAAACGAAGGGAAACTTAATTTAGAAATATGAAGCTTTGCTTAATACGCAAGAAACTAGCGCAAATAACGAAGAATTTCATCAACAGACGCTAAGTGACTAAAAGAAAAGATTACTAAGCGCTATGTTTTTACTTAAACGTTGTAAAGCTTTCTACAGGCCGGCGAACGCTTACAGGATCAGGGTAATCTTTTACGTAACCAATGCGCGCTACAAAATGTATTGTCCCTTTGTAATCTAAAAAAGAATTCGCTTCGCTTTCATAATTCTTTTCCTCAATCATCTGGTTCATAGGCTGAAAACCAAGGCTCAATTTGCGGCATTTTAGGTTTACTCTTTGATATAGCCTGCCGGAATTTATCCATGCTTCTATATCGTTTTTAGGCTGAGTAATAATAATCCAACCGGCGCAGTTTTCCGCCTGCATTTGAGTTTTTTCAATGGCTTTATTAACAAACGATTCTTTTTTAGAATCTTCCGGATTAAAAAAGTTTCTTACAACAAAACCGCTTAATCCATTTAAATCAAGTCCGGAAGTAGTTAATCCGTCCCGTTTTTCTTTTACGTCTCTATTAGAGAATCTGAACCACTTAGCCAGTTCGTCCTGCGCTTCTTTGTTCTTAGCCTGCTGCGCATAGCTATTGATAGTATTCTTTTTTACGTATTTGCCGTTTATGAATGACGACGGAGCGTAATGGATATTTTCCGGAGCTGATTTGATCAAAGCTTCCAGATCATTTCCTTTTATTTCCGTTGTATCAAATGCAGTATGAAGAGTGCGGCGTTTTTCAATATCTGAAATCTGGAAGTCAGTTTTTTTACATTTACTTAGCTTAATTGTTGCAGTTGGGATATTTTTATCCGTAACAGCATTATTAATTCTAATTTCTGTATTATATCCATAGCTGCCTGCGGCAAGATTCAGGTTCTCTATAAACGCTCCAATTGAAATATAAAACTCCCGTTCTTTGGGGTCTATTACGTTTAACTTTCTTAGAGAGTCGGTAAAGACAAGTATTGAATCTTCCTTGTATACTTCAACGCGCCATGGCTGGGAGTTATGAGAGCTTCCGGAGAGAGAAGCATAATACAGAATATTATACATATCTCCCTTATTAGTTCTATCTGTTGTAAAATCGCTTCTATCGTAAGATGAGCAGGAGGATAAAAGTCCTGTTACAAAAAGGAGAGCGAAATAACTTTTTAATTTATTCATAGTTCTATATACTCCAAAGTCTAAATCCTAAACGTAAAACAAGAGAAAGATCGGTTGTTGGTATGCGGTAAACGGTTGAGCCGAAATTAGCTTCTTTCTCTTTTCTCAAATAAATATGCGCGCCGGGCTGAACATAAAAATAATCGCCTATAAAGTATTGATAGCTTATTCCGCCGCCAAAATCAGCGCTATGAATATCCTTTTTAATTCCAGTCGCTTTTTGCTCGATAGAAAACGTATGGCTCTCAAGATAAGTATAAATTTCAAGGCCTTTCCAGACATTATAACCCAGAAAAATACCAGGAGAAGTTTTGTAATATCTTTTGAAATCTGAGGAGGAATTTTTCAATCCCGCCGGTTCTGCATTATAAGTCCCGCCGTTAATAACGCTTAAACGCAATCTGAATTGATTGTAACGGTAACCTATGCCAAAATGATATCCGCCAGTAATAAACATCGGAACGAGGCTTTCAATTTCAAAAGCCTGGCTTATTTCATAAGGAGAAACTTTTATTTCGTTTGCAGCTTTACTAACAGAATCCGTCTGCCCTTGTATATTTATTGAGAGCAGGTAAAACAGAGCAATTAACATAATCATATTTTTCATAGTATAATATCCAATTTTATTTTGTGATATAAAATTAGATAGAATAAACCAAAAACCACTCCGCATTTGTTACCAAATTACTATAGGGCTATTTCCTTTCTGATTCTGCTTAGCGATTTTGGCGCTACGCCAAGAAAATTTGCAATATGGTAAAGCGGTATTTTCTGAAAAACATCAGGATATTTCTCTAATAATTTTATATATCGTTGGCTTGCGGTTAACGTTTGCAAATCAATTGAGCTCTGGGCTATTATTATAAAAGCCTGCTCGACTAATATTCTTCCAATTCTTTCAAATTTTGGAATTTGGTCATATAACAATGAAAGATTCGTATCGCTAATAATAATTAGCTCCGTATCCTGTAGAGCTTTAATATTAAGGTTTGAGGCTGTTTTACATAAACGGCTGTAATTATCCGCGACAAATTCGCCGGTAAAAGCAAAATCTGTCGTTATTTCTTTACCGTTTTCCATTAATGTAAAATATATTAGCGAACCATAGTTAATAAAAGCAACATATCCGCAAACGCAGCCTTCTTTAAGCAGAAATTCGTTTTTCTGTAGAATGCGTATTTCCGTATACTCAAAAAATTTAAGCCATTCGGCTTCGTTTAACTCAACAATAGATCCAATAGTTTTTTTTATTATGTCAGTATTCATAATTAAGCGGGGTTTTGTTTAATTTTATCCAAATTATCTCTTTTTAATAATAAAACCAATAGTAATATTAATCTGATTTAAACGGTAATTTTTTCAATTCGGCATATTTTTATTCCGTTTCATTTTGTCTCTTAAAATAATTAAGTTTAAGTATTAATAATCAAACAATTCTTCCGAAAAACAGATGAAAAAATATATTTATTCTTTTTTGTTAATCGCCTTGTTAATAAGCTCTGCGTTTTCGCAGGGGACTAAAAATGCCGCGGTCATATCCGCTGTTAAAGTGCAGGGACGGTTATTGGACGCGTCTTTTTCACATGTAAATTTTGAAGTTGGAGTTAAAGACTCGGTTACTTTTTATTATAATGCAGATTTTGCGCAAGTAGAAGCTTCGCAAATGCATTTCAAGGCTTTGTTAGACGGCAAAATAGCTGATGCGGATTTAAAAGGCGAATCGGGTAATTTTTTTACGTTAAAAAATCTGCCTGAAGGAACCCACGAAGTTAAAGTATCAGCATATACTTTAACTGGTTGGGAATCGCTTCCAGCGGTTGTTACGTTTACTGTAAAGAAAACTACAAGTCAACAGGAAACAAAGCCCGATGCCGCTCAACAGGAGGGGATTTCGGCGTGGTCAGGCAACACAATTATATATATATTGTCCGGCGTTATTGTCTTACTTTTGATTGTAATTATAATTCTTCTAATGGCTCGAAAAAGAAAACCCCGTTTTTCTAATGTCGGCGTTATTGAAAACCAAAAGGAAGAAATAAAAGACTACAAGTACTCGTATGAAAAACTAAAAAAAGAGATTAGAATATTAGATCAAGCTAATTCGTTTCTGAAAATTCAGATTCAGGAACTAAAGTCTACTGTTACTGATTTAGAAGACGCTAACGTGCAGCTTGTTAAACAGAAAGAAAGACTACAGGATAGCAAACGTCAGTTGGAGGAGCTACAGAGTCAGAAAGATGAAATATTTGCTATGGCTGTTCACGATATTAAAAATCCTGCGTCAATCATTAAGGGCTTAATTGAACTGCTTACGGATTATGATCTGAATGCAAAAGAACAACAGGATATAATGCACTCGCTTACTGAAACTTCCGCCAGAATAATTGCTCTTGCTCATCAAATGGCGACGGTTTGCGCTAAAACAACTCCTGAACCTGAAGTTAATCTGGAGCCCGCTTCTATAAAAGAAATAATTGATTCTGTTTGTAAACGAAATGTTTCTTATGCTAATAATAAAAACGTCAAACTGATAAATAATACTTCGTCTACTATCCCAGAGGTGGATATTGATAAAGGAAAAATTGACGAGGTGTTTGATAACCTTATTAATAACGCTATTAAATATGGCCCTGAAGATACTATTGTACAGGTAAGATCATATTTTAATCAGAGTAATATCATTGTAGAAATTGCCGATACGGGCGTGGGCTTTTCGGAAGAAGATTTGAAGCATATTTTTGGCAAGGGCGTTTTACTAAGCTCAAAACCGACTGGCGGAGAAACCCGCTCTGGTTTAGGATTATGGATTGTTAAAAAAATTATTGAAGACCATGGCGGTTCTATTAAAGTTGAAAGCGCTAAAGGAAGCGGCGCTAAGTTTACTATCGAACTGCCGCTTAAGGCAAAGTAATTTCTAATTTAGGACGGGGGAGTGTAAAATAGTTTGTGTAAATGGAATTGAAACAGATCACGAAGTGGAGCCCGAAGGGCGGAACGAAGTGATCTGTTTTGGGCGAAAA
>WSSedL1CaDRAFT_10002019_pt1 | contig 10839 bp, 13 predicted proteins | sample WetSurSL1Cattail_FD_9464 | JGI IMG/M metagenome (IMG submission 9464)
GAACAGCGGCAGCCCGCATAGACCGCAGACGTAAACTCCATCCTCGGCGTAATCGACGAACCCGCCGCAGAACGGCGGTTCGGTGCCTTGGTTCAGTAGAATGCGCCGCGCTTCGGGCGAAAGCCGCATCGCCAGTGCCGCACGCATGTCCGGCGAAGGCCTGGCGAGATCGAAGAAACGCGATGACCTTTGCGGCATGCGAATACCTCTTTTTTACCCATGCAAAGCGGCGGAGGCGTCCCCCGCCCTCGACCGAACGGTTTACCGGTCAAACCTATCACGGAAATCCGCATAAAACAGCGTGTACCGGCCGGATCGGATCGGCAAGGATTGAAATATGATGGCCCCATTGCCTGTGCGTGATTGAGTTTCGCCCGCTAAAACGTTTCCTAAAAACACAGGTGCATGAACGCCATACCTCTCGATAATGCCAATGCCACGGCTTGTCGTCTCGATCTGCGGACCGGAAACTCGATGTCGCCCACAGGTTTAAATGGCGTCGAACGAAGGCGTTCGAGAAGAAATTCTGCATGCCGTCGTACTCCTGTCGGAAAACAAAGAACCGTTTTTCCGTATCAACTCAACGTCTTATCCAAAACCTTCTGGTACGATGGGTCGGGATGATTTCCCTGCCGTTTTTCATACCGGCAACCTTCAGGTAACCATTGCGCATTAGGCTTGCCGCGAGTGCCAGTTTCAGAGCCCTGCATGCCGCAAGTCTGGACTATCAGCGTCAATGGGCAGATCTACGGCCCCTACGGCGCAAGCGATATGCGCAAATTCGCCGCCGAAGGCAGGCTTTCGGCGCAGTCGCTGATCGCGCGCGAGGGCGAAAGCCTATATCTGCCGGCCGAACGCGACGAAGATCTCGCCCCGCTGTTCCGCACCAAACCGGCACCGGCACGGCCGACCTTCTTTACCGCCGACGGCGACGCCGGACGGGGATTCGGCCGCGCCGAAACCGACGAAAGCAGCGAAAGCAGTCATTTCATCATAGTCGCCGACATGAAGTCGCGTTCGATTTCCGGCCTGGAAGAAGAAATTTTCAGGCTCGGTCATGCCTGCCAGCTGACGCCGCAATCCTGGGTGCTGTCGAGCAACCAGCCGATCAACGCGGTGCGCAGCGCATTGGTGCAGAAGCTCGGAAAGATCGACGTGTTGTTCATCGTCGACGCCAGCAACGACAAATCCGCTTGGTTTAACTACGGCCCCGAAGCCGAAAGCCGCATCCGCCGCATCTGGCAAAAGACGCAGGAACAAGCGCGCGCCTGATTTTTCTACCGCGTCGATATATTTCACCGTACTGTCGCAGAAAAACGATCACGCCTCGCCGTCTTCTTGTTATCCTCCATCCCACGGTGTGATTCTCACGTCGTTTGGGGTGGACCAAAAGTGCGTTTCGGCACGGATTTGATCCTAATCGGTACGGGCTTTTCGCCCAGCCCCTTCCTTCACTCTCGATATGGCGTTGTTTTTTTGACCAGGGAGCATCCATGGCCAAGCGTTCGGCGCGTTACAAAATCCGCGAAGTCGCCTTCGCGGAAAGCGAAAATGTGCATCGTCTATATCCCGCTGGCGGCTGGAATCCGCGCGAAAAGGAAACCCGGGACCGAAAGTACGTAAAAAACATCCGAGCGATGAGTCCGACGCAACAGCAGTTGCTCGACGCGATCGAAGAACGCTCGGTGGTGATTTCCGCAGGGCCCGCCGGCACCGGCAAAACCTATTTGGCGATCGCCAAAGCGGTCGAGGCACTCGAGGCCGGGAAGGTCACCCGCGTGGTGCTGTCGCGTCCGGCGGTCGAGGCCGGCGAAAGCCTAGGCTTTCTTCCCGGCGACTTGCAGGAGAAGCTGGCGCCCTATTTGCGCCCGCTATACGATGCGCTGACCGAGCGGCTCGGCATGAAGCGGCTGAAGGCGCTATTGGCTGAAGGCGTAATCGAAATTGCGCCAGTCGCCTATATGCGCGGGCGAACCTTGAACGACTGCTTCATTGTTATCGACGAGGCGCAAAACTGCACCTACGTCCAGCTCAAGATGCTACTGACCAGACTGGGATGGCGTTCGACGATGGTGCTGACCGGCGATCCCGACCAGACCGATCTCTTGCCCGGCATGTCAGGCCTAAAGGATGTCGCCGCACGGCTGGAGTCGTTGCCGGACATCGCGGTGATCCGTCTCGGCGAAAGCGACATTGTGCGCCATCCGCTGGTCGCCGGTATGCTGACGGTGTTGTAGCGGTGTTATAGCGCGATGCTGACCTGGATCACGAACAGACCGAGCATCAGACTCCAGTAACCGGCAACGATGGCGGCGAACCAGAACGCCATCTTCGAGCAGTCCTTGGCCTTCAGGCTTTTGGCGGCGTTCTCCATCAGCACATTCGGGCCGGCGACCACCATTACGGCAAAATGTACAGCCTTGGCGGCATGGCCTTGCGGCTTTTTTGCCACCATGCGGTAGAAACAAGAGACGATGCCGGAGGCGGTAAAGCCCGCTGCGATTGCGAAAACCAATAAGATGAAATCCCGAACCATGCCCGCCTCCGGTTTTCTTCGGAATTTGCAGGCAACATGCCCGGTTCTAGCCTCGAAATTGTGCCGGGACGGGACGGTTTGACGCCGACGGTATACATGTGTCCGAAAGGCTGCACCTGCACCGTATCGAAATGAAACGCCATACTTACCGAATCGGCGTCGCCGCCAACCGTGCTAGATTGCCGGCACGGTCGATTCAGGATCGGAGTTCGAGCCATGCGTCGCAACGAAGACGAAGTCATCCGCAAACGTTCCGGCTGGTTGATTCCGCTGGGTGTATTCGCTGTGGTTGCCGCGCTGTCGGCGGTGCTGATGATGTATTATCTGGCTCCCGGCGGTTCGGAGCTGTTTCAAGAACAGGTGGCGCCGACCTCAGGGGGGGATACCGTCGCAATCACCGTACGCGGCGTCGTCTTTCGCGTTCCCGCCAACTATCTCCAGTACGAAAGTGCCCGTCGCGCCGGCGCTCGGCGCGAGATGGCGCTATTCGCGCTCCTTCCCGGCCTGACCGGTTGGTCGAACTGGCAGGCAGACGCCTTCGCCGACAATTCAGCCGACTCGAAGGTGGTCTTCATTACCATCCGGGAAGACCGCAACGATCTGACCGAGGGCGACCGGTTGAAACGCGTATACATGAATTACGTGAAAGACCCGCGCGGCGCGCCCGGCCCCTTCGGCCTGAGGCAATACGGTTTCCGCTTCAATTCCGGCTATCGCGACGAGGATCTATTCATCGGTACCGGCACTAACGAGCAGGTGGTGATGCGCTGCGTGCGGCAATCCGACGAAGTTCCGAATCCGAGCTGCCTGCGCGATACTATGATCGCGGGCGACGTAGCACTGTCCTATCGCTTCAAGCGCACGCATCTTGCGGATTGGCGAAACATCGCCGACCGGGTCGATGCGCTGCAGGCCGAATTCCGCAGCAGGAAGTAACGATCACGTCCGGCTCGGCGGCGGATCGGGTAAATCCATTTCCAGAATAGCCATGTTGAAGGCATAGGAGACGTCGCCGTCTTCTTCGTCCTTGAAGATGACGCCGATGAACTCACCGCCGATATGAACTTCAACCGAATCGGTCTGTTTGGGCCGTTCGACTAATGTGATGGTGTCGAGGCGAAAAAGATTCCGCAAATACTTCTCGACCCGCCATATTTCGCTGCGTGTCAAAGTCGACTCCTTTGCAGGGCATGAGTGGAGTGACATGACGCAGAGGGGCGGTCAAGCACCTTTGCCCACCGAACGGGATGATAGAGACGTCAACACGCGAATAGTAATATACTAATAAAAAACTAACATATACAACCGACAATACACATTGTACAGTAATAACAATCAAATACAGCGCGTTTTCTGAGCAAAAAACATCATTTTATTTATAGTTTAAGGTATTGATTAAGCAATATTCCCGGATAAATCGCACGTTACATTATTCTATCTACTTAGAATATGCCGAATGGGGAAACAATGGCAGTATCAATTACTTTAAACGAAGAGAAATGTGCCGGCTGCAACAAATGCATTGCCGAATGCCCGGTTGATGGTGCCAACGTTGCGTATCGGGCGGACGACGGCCGAAACAAAGTCCGCACCAATCCCGACTTATGCATTCTCTGCGGCCATTGCATCGATGTCTGCGACCATCTGGCGCGCGATTACCACGATGATACCGAGCGGTTCTTCGCCGATCTGAGAAGTGGCACGAAAATCTCCGTCGTCGCTGCCCCTGCCGTCCGGTTCAATTTCGACGACTACCGGCGGGTTTTCGGCTTCCTCAAGCGCGCCGGGGTCAACCTGATTTACGACGTCTCGTTAGGTGCCGACATCACTACCTGGGCCTACCTCAAGGCGATCGGCGAGAAAAAACTCAAATCGGTCATCGCCCAGCCTTGTCCGGCTATCGTCTCTTTCATCGAAAAACACAAACCGGAGCTGATCGAATGGCTGGCGCCGGTGCATAGCCCGACGCTGTGTACCGCCGTCTATTTGCGTAAGTATGTCGGGGTGCAAGACAAAATTGCGTTTCTATCCCCATGCCTCGGCAAGGTGCAGGAATTCGAGGATACCGATGAACTGGTGGGATACAACGTCACCTACAAGAAGCTCAAGGAATATGCCGTACGTAACGGTATCCGTTTCGGCGATTATGAGGAACACGATTTCGACGACATCGGCTGCGGTCTCGGTCTGACGTTCTCCCGCCCAGGCGGCCTTCGCGAAAACGTCGACTATCATACCGGCGGCGCGGCGTGGGTGCGGCAGGTCGAAGGCGTCGATCACGCCTACGGCTATCTCAAAGATTACGCCGATCGAGCCAAGAACGGCAAAGAGTTGCCGCTATTGATCGATATTTTGAACTGCGCCCACGGCTGCAATCTCGGTACCGGCACCGGTAAAGACATCAGTATCGACGACGTCGACGTCAAGATGAACGGTCTCAAAGCCGAGCGGCTGCGACAGAAGACGGAACAACGGGACGGCAAAGAAGTCTATCCGTTGTTCGAACAGTTCGACCGGGAACTCGACTTGCGCGATTTCTTGAGAGCCTACCAAGACAAATCGCATCATGCCGAAAAACGTCACGTTTCGGACGAAGAATACGAAAAAGTTTTCGACAGCCTATACAAACGCGACGAACCGAGCCGGAACGTCAACTGTTACGCCTGCGGCTACGGCAACTGCAAACACTTCGCCGCCGCCATTGCCAACGGCGAGAACCACGTCGAAAACTGCATCAACTACAACCGCGCCCAGGCCGAACACGAACACGAGGCAGTGGCGGAAAAGATGCGCGAACTTGGCGACATGCAGCAAATGATTGAAGACATCAACCGGCTCAACCAGGAAAAAGAAGCCAAAGCCGTCGAACTCGAAGGACACGTCCAAGAAATCATTTCCGCAATGGACGAGGTTACGTCCGGCAGCAAAGACGGTGCCTCGGCGATCGCCGCCATCAGCGGGCAGGTCGAAGGCATCCATCACATGGCGACTTCGGTACGTGACAACATCCACGCCGCCGAAACCAAACTGGCCGTATTCGAAAAATCGCGCGAAGACATTATCCACATCGCCAGCCAGACCAACATGCTGGCGCTCAACGCGGCGATCGAGGCCGCGCGTGCCGGCGAAGCCGGACGCGGTTTCGAGGTGGTCGCCAGCGAGGTGAAACATTTGGCCGCGCAGACCCGCGAGTTGGCGGAATCGACTCAAGCCAGCGAAGTCGCCATCCGCGCCGGCAACAAGCAATTGCTGGAGATGGCGCATGCGCTGGAAAAACAGATGAGCAACGTTACCGAACGGGTATCCAGCGTCTCGTCGTTGATCGAGGAAACCACCGCCAAATGTCAGCAGATTTCCAAAACGGCGCAGAATATCGTGGCATAGACGCAACACGATACCGCGGCGGATCGTGCTCATCGCCGGACGGAATCACTCGGTCTTGTCGTCGTCGGCTTCGATGAACTGAACCATATCCTGCGAAGGACGGTCGCAATCCGGGCAGTGGACGACCTTTGCCGGCACGCCGACTGCGGTGCAGTGCGCCGGCACCGACTTCAGCACCACCGAACCGGCACCGATGCGCGAATATTCGCCGATCTCGATGTTGCCGAGCACCTTTGCCCCCATCGACAGCAGTACGCCGCGGCGAACCTTGGGATGGCGGTCGCCGTCTTCCTTGCCGGTGCCGCCGAGCGTCACGTCGTGCAGCATCGATACGTCGTCCTCGACCACTGCAGTCTCGCCGATTACCACCCCGGTGGCATGGTCGATCAAGATGCCGCGGCCGATTTTCGCCGCCGGATGAATGTCGACGTCGAACAGGGTCGACATGCGGCTTTGGAAGAACAGCGCCATGCCGGTGCGCCCCTGCCCCCACAGCCAGTGGGCAATGCGGTAGCATTGCAGCGCGTGGAACCCCTTGAAGAACAGAAAGGCCTCGACATAAGCGTGGCAGGCCGGATCGCGTTCGAACACAGCCGAAAGGTCGGCGCGTACCGCTGCTCCGATATCCGAATCGGCCGTCAGAGCCTCGTCGAAGATCTCGCGAGCGTGCATCTGGTCGATTTCCTCGCCGCCGATCTTCCGGGCCAAATGATAGGACAGCGCGTCTTCCAGCCGGTTGTGGTGTAGGATCGTGGAATGCACGAAACTGGCCAGCGTCGGCTCGCGCGCCGCCAACTCATCGGCTTGGTGGCGCAAATCCGCCCAGATCGGGTCGCACGACGCCATTTTTTCGATCATGATGGCCATAAAGCCCTCCAAGCGTACCAATTTACAGCATTTACGCGGAATTCCAAACGTTCGTCCGGCTGCCCCACTGCGATTTGTTTTTCGTGCTTGTAGCGAAACCGGATCCCCAAATTTCGAGAAGCGCTCTATATTCTTCGTAAATTATAGGCATAGGCTTAACATGGTTATTTCTTCCCCTCCCGCTCTGAACCTGACGGCGCCCGGGATGCTGAACCTGCTGCTCAGCCGCCGCTCGGCCAAAGCCGCCGCGATGTCCGCCCCCGGCCCGTCGCCGGAGGAAATGGAGATCATCCTGAACGCGGCGGCGCGCACGCCCGACCACGGCAAGCTGTTTCCCTGGCGTTTCATCCTGTTCGAGGGCGAATCCCGCACCCGTTTCGGCAAGATGCTGGTCGAAATTCTCAAAGCAAGAGAAACTCTGTCGCCGGAACGCGAAACCCAGGAAATGGGGCGCTTCCTGCGCGCCCCTATCGTTGTCGGCGTGGTCAGCCGCGCCCGCTCGGGCTTGGCGGTTCCCGAATGGGAACAGATACTATCGGCCGGGGCGGCTTGCCAGAATCTGCTGTTGGCCGCTCACGCGCTGGGCTATGTCGGAGCCTGGCTGACCGAGTGGTTTGCCTATGATCCCCCGGTACTGGCGCGAATCGGGCTCGGCCCTACCGAACGGATCGCCGGTTTCGTCTATCTCGGCAAATCGTCTGTACCGCTCGTCGAGCGCCCGCGCCCGGATCCGGCGGAGCTTACGACGCGCTACTGAGCCTCCGAAGTATCTTCTCGCTCGACGGCCGAGGATGACGGAAACGAGACGTGTACCGTGGTGCCCTGGTTAGGCACGCTCTGGATCGACAGCTTACCGCCCATCAGTTCGGTCAACGATTTGACCAGAGACAAGCCAAGGCCGGTGCCATCGCTTTTACGCGCCAGCGGAGAAGCAATCTGCCGGAATGGCTCCAGCGCCAAAGCGATGTTTTCCGGCGCGATGCCTAAGCCGGTGTCGCGGATGCGCAAGGCGATGCCGCCGTCCGAATTGCGCCGCGCCGCCAGTTCGATTTCGCCACCCGGCGGCGTGAACTTAACTGCATTGCTGAGCAAATTGAGCAGAATCTGCTTCAAACGCAGACGGTCAGCTTCGAGATCCGGCAGGTTGGACGGGACCGTTTTAACCAGGGAGAGCCCCTGCGATTTTGCCCGTTCGCGCACCAACCGCAGGCACTCGTCGAACATTTCAGGCAAAAAAATTCTTTCGCGGTTCAGATCGAGGCGACCGGCTTCGGCTTTCGACAAATCGAGAATGTCGTTGATCAGCGCCAAAAGATGCTTGCCCGCCTGCATAATATCGCCGGCATATTCGCCGTAGCGGGGAACCGAATGCGGGCCGAAAAGCTCGCCGGTCAGAATTTCGGAAAAACCGATGATGGCGTTGAGCGGCGTGCGCAGTTCGTGGCTCATCAAAGCCAGAAAATTGCTCTTGGTCTGACTGGCTTCGTGTGCCGCCAGCAGCGCCGTGCGCAATTGCTGTTCCCGCAAGGACAGCAGCGTCAGCTTGGCGCGGACCAACGCTTCGCTGGTGCCAATGCCGAGATAGCGGCCTTCGCGCGTCACCACGAAACACTCGCGCAGGGCATCGACGTGATCGAGCGCGATCATCGCGGCAAGTTCCGCCACCGATACATTTTCGTCGATCAAAAAAGGCCGCGAATTGGCCAGCGCCATAATCGAACGCTTGGCGTAGATTTCCGGAATGTAGCGTTGGGCATATCGCGCCATGAACATAAGGCGGTTGACGATGCCGACGACCCGACCTTCGCCATCGACCACCGCGGCGGCCACCAAGGTATCGTCGGCTAGGAACTGTTCGTAGACATACGCACAGATCGACGTGTTCTCGAAGGCCGTCAGTGGCAAGGCCAAGTCGCCGGCTCGCTCCGCTGCGACGTCATCCTCGACGGCCGCTCCGACGGAACGGCTCTCGCCAAACGAACCCATTCGACTTCCCCGACGCGTTGACGAAGCATTTCATCGTTTCGCAGAAGCGATTGAATGCTGCGGTCCTACACTTTGTCGCCGTTTCGGACAAAAAACGTTTTTTTCGTTTTTCCGAAGCTGCCCGATCGAAAATAGACATCACCGCTTTTTCGCTCGTTAATGCCGTGCTCCGGCAGCGTTCAATAATTGCGAATTTTTTGCGACATGGTTGCCGCGCGTTAAGAGACTTCGGCTGTTTTGCACCATTGCCTAAAATTATATCTTTTACTTTTTACAAACCCCGACCGGCTAGTGTGGTATCTTAACGATCTCGGATGCGCGCCATGAAACCGATTCCTGCAATAGTAAGAAACGGATCGAATGCGGATGCGATGCGACGCGCCCGCGACGAACGCGTCTACGATCTTGCCGAGGAATACGAAGAAACGCTGTCGCCCCAGGGATTGGTCGCATTCATTGGCGAAATGTTCGGTTCGCTCGGCGATCTTTTGACGTTCCGGCGCTGAATCCTATTTAAATTCGGCAATCTTGTGGGTTTGCAGGCTCAGCCGCCATTGCGGATGGGTCAGGCAATAGTCCACGGCGGCACGCATGTGAGCGTGCCGATTCGCCCCGTCCATCGGCTGCAGAAAGAAATGGTCGAAAACCAATTCGGCATACCGTTCCGGCAAAGCGCCCGCTTGCGGATAGACCAGCTTGAGTTCCTGGCCAGAATTCTGCCTTAAGATCGCACCGGCTTTAGGGCTGACGCAGATCCACTCGATGCCTGCCGGCGCCGCCAGCGTACCGTTGGTCTCCAGCGCTATCTCGAAGCCTTCATCGTGCAGTGCCTCAATCAGCGCGTTGTCGAGTTGCAGTAGCGGTTCGCCGCCGGTACAGACGACGTAGGGTTGCGCCTCGCGGTCCTTCGGCCACAGGGCCGCCACCGCTTTTGCCAAACCGTGCGGATCGGCGAAGGAACCGCCGCCCTCGCCGTCGGTGCCCAGGAAGTCGGTGTCGCAGAAGCGGCAAACCGCCCGCACCCGGTCCGCATCGCGCCCGGACCATAAATTGCAGCCAGCAAAACGCAAAAAAACCGCGGCACGTCCGGCGCGGGCGCCCTCGCCCTGCAAGGTGTAGAAGATTTCTTTCACTGCATAGGTCATGACCGACGGTACGTCTCGTAGCCCCTGGCCCGGAGTTGACAGGCCGGACAGACGCCGCAGCCATAGCCCCAATCGTGGCGGTGAGTGCGGTCGCCTTCGTAACAGGTGACGGTTTCCTCTACGATCAAATCGACCAGGGTCTTGCCGCCCAGTTCTTCGGCCAGCCGCCAGGTCGCGGCCTTGTCGAGGTGCATCAGCGGCGTATGAACTTCGATTCTCTGGCCGAGTGCCAAACTCAACGCCTCTGCGGTCGCCGCGATGGTCTTCTCGCGGCAGTCGGGGTAACCGGAATAGTCGGTCTCGCACATGCCGCCGACCAGATCGGATATGCCCCGCCGATATCCGAGGGCCGCCGCGGCGGTCAAGAACAGAACGTTGCGCCCCGGCACGAACGAGGTCGGCAGGCCGTCGGTGCCCATTTCGATCTTCACCGCATCGGTCAACGCGCTGCCGCCGATCTGTTTGAGCACGTCAAGCGTGAGCAGATGATCTTCGCCCAGCTTCGCCGTCCACTCGGGATAGGAGGTACGGAAACCCGCCAGCACGCGAAGCCGCGCCCGAAGTTCGATCGCGTGACGCTGACCGTAGTCGAAACCGAGGGTTTCGACCCGGGCGAAGCGGGTTAAGGCCCAGGCCAGGCAGGTGGTCGAATCCTGGCCGCCGGAAAACAGTACGATGACGCCGTCTTGGTTCATTCGGCCAAAATATCGCGTCCCGGCCGCTTATGCTACTGCCGTTTGCGCGGGAGCCAGAACCCGCTCTGGCGGCAGGTGAATGGCGACCTCGGTGCCGTTGCCGACGACGCTTTCGATCGCCAGTGTGCCGCCGTGCAGCTCGACCAGCGCTTTGGTGATCGACAGACCCAGCCCGGTGCCGCCGAAACGCCGGGCCAACGAGCCGTCGAGTTGGTGGAACGGCTCG
>WSSedL1CaDRAFT_10002020_pt1 | contig 10839 bp, 9 predicted proteins | sample WetSurSL1Cattail_FD_9464 | JGI IMG/M metagenome (IMG submission 9464)
ACGTCCTCAGTTCCTCGATTCATTCCGTGGCGCGAAATCCATCATTGGCTAAACAATCATTTGGTTATGCCATTTTGGGCTTCGCTCTCACCGAAGCTATTGCATCGTTTGCCCCAATGATGGCGTTTCTGATCTCATTCGTATTCCGATCGCTAAAAGGAAAAACTCAGTCTGCAGGATTCTAATATAAAAGGAGGGGCCGGCCCGGACGTAGCCTTTTTGGTGAACCGGGTAACCAAAAGTCGCGATATTTCGGTAATTCGCTGGAATGTGAGTTTATGTATTTTCTGAGTGTTGGTTCGAATCCAACTCGTGGCAAGGTCTTGGTCATATCGATAGATAGGCGCCTCGATTTTTTCCTTAGACCGATCACTGTCCCATTCCATTTTTCTGGAGTAAGATTCACCCATATGGTGAATGAAAGAACATTCATTGAATGAGTGGACTTGACCTTGAACCTCCACTCCAGCTATACCCCCCAAAAAGTCCGAAACAACCGTAATGCCTCTACTTACTCTCTTAAAGAGACTCTCTAAAAGGCTAGAGGCAAGCCTCAACATAGTTAGTTGGCACTTCACTCCCGACCAAAAAAACCTAACGCACTGTAGCATGAGAGTCACAGGGGCTTAAGCTGTAAAAGGGCTTTTCGCTAATGAGGGATAAGCAAGACAAAGCAAGTCAACGTGGGGTATTCATGGTAGTGGTAAGCCATGATGAAAGGTGTAAGCTAAATCGGGCATTGCATTAACGTAAGTAAGCTGTACCGGTTACGTGCAGCGGTAATTCCCAAAAAAGCAAGAGCTGATATGGCAAGAGCGTCTGATTGAAGAGCGGAAAGGCAAACAACGGATATTCTAAGAACACCGGGTAAGCATTCCGTTAGCTTTCAACTATTTGTCCACTAAACCTGACCTGACACCAGAAAGCCTAAACCTTACTTCTACTAGCCCACTCACTAACTTTGGGGTTAAAGAAGAGTTCGTCGCTAAATCAATTGCTAAATTACTTCCTTCCAATCCTTTCCCAGCGTCGCTAACGGAAACCTTGTCCTCCAATCCCCTTCCCTCCTAGTCCCTTCCTTCCTTCAAGTCCTCTCTTAAAGCATCAAAAGACGATTACCAGTGGTCTCAGCTGACTAACTACTTTCCTCTTTTCCTCAATCCGATTCTGGGCATGTCCTTGAGACTAGTGCCTGACTTCCCGGACATGTGGACATGAAAAAGAAATTGATCGAGGAAGATGCAAATTAATACTTTAATCCTCAACCACAGCAGATTCTATAGATGATATAAGAGCGGATTCGTCCTGCTCTCATTCTTGCTTGACATTTATCGGCCGAGGAAGATTAATAGAGAATTTTGAAGGACCCACGGAGTGGTAACTATTTAAAAATCAAAAGTTAGACAGACTAGGAATCTTCTTCGCATCTCGAAAGAAATGACTTCCAAATCAATCTCCTCTTATCTTAAAGAATTCATGGTCAATGTCCATTCCCTTGTTACAGTAAAGCACTAAAGCAAGCAGTCAAGCAGGAGAGGAAGAAGGTGCAGCCTAGTCTCTGTCCGTGGTGGAGGGATTTACTATTGAATTTCGTTCGAAAAAAGAGCTTTTTGCCATTCCCTAACCTAAAGACTAGTTGCCTTTCAGGGCAATATCGAATCGGCTCTCATTCCTGCTTGACATTTATCGGCCAATCAATCTTATGAAAGAGCCCTGCCTCGGGTCGGATCTCACCTTACTAGACGAAGGAAAGTCAGAAGGCTAAGAGCGCATTCTACGCCTAGTGGTTTTGGTTTTGGAAATGGGCAAACAAAGCACTATCTGCCAACCCAGAGACCTTTTGGTAAACCCCTTACTCTTAGAACGGCTTACACATGCCCTCCTACAGCAACTTAAAATCTGAAGGGGGCTGACAGCCCTGCTAACTCATACTCTTCTTTTAATGCCCTAGGATCGGATTCAATAGTAGCTGAGTCAATAGCTGGGGATTCCTTCTCCCTCAAAGCCTATTCTGATTTACTTTTGTCCTCGGGATTCTTTTTGGCATCAAGCCTACCCTCACATGCAGGGGATTCGATAACCCGGTATTCTTCCTCCTCATGGACAAAATCGGATGCTTAAGCCAATAAGGTTGCACCTCTGTCTACCCTCTTATTTTACTATGCATATGGATCTGGGGTAGTGCTAACTAATCCTTCTTGTTCTAACTCTTCTCTTTCTCTCTGCTTTGACTATGGGGATACCATGCCCATTACGGGATACGATGTGTCAAAGAGCGGATGCTGTCCATCTTCGGAGGAAGGATTTTTTTGCTTTAAGGAGAGTGGCTTGACCCCCTCAACTAGAATCCGGGGGTCAAGCAACAGTCGACGGAAATCAATCTTGGCACAAGTGAAGAACAAAGGCCTGTGTTCATCAGTGCTAACCTATCTGAAGATGAAAGGGAATAATAGAAAGAGTTCTTGATGCAAAATCAAAATATCTTCGCCCTGGGCTTGACCCACGAATTGCAGTGCACCACTTAACTATAAAAAGCGAGACTGCTCCCATCAAGCAAGCTCCCAGACAGCCCTGAAATCCTCCCGCTTATCATCACTAAGATTGAAAAGTTATTCGACGGTTGGCTTTCTCAGAGAAGTCAAAGACCCCAAGTGGTTAGCCAGTTGTTGGCTCAGCCTCGAGTTGAACACTGGGAGGCTGTTATGCAAATATTGCGACGAAGACACCGGGCCAGGGCCTTTTTTTTATACAAGGCTAATAATCATCTCAGAATTGAAGGATTCTCCGATGCAGACTGGGCCAGGTCCCCTAGTGATCGAAGATCCACCTCCGGGTATGAGTTGTTTGTTTATGGTAATCTCATCTCATGGAGAAGTAAGAAGCAGACCGTGGTTGCCCCTTCGACTGCGGAGGCTGAGTGCCGTGTCATGGGTCATGCTACGTGTGAACTGTTATGGTTCAGATCACTTTTATGCGAATTACGCGTGTTTGAAGATGGTCCTATGCCCTTCTACTGTGACAACCAAGCTGCCACACAAATCGCAAACAATCCAGTCTTCTTAGCTTTTTTGGCGCCTTGCGTTTGATTCCTTCCCGCCCTTCCTTTCATGGAGGAAGGGCTTCTTTCTAGCTAGTTCTTCATATTTGAAAAGAATCTTTACCTTCTTCATCGCCCTAGCTTCGGAATCTTCTCAATCCTTATCCGCTTTACCAGCTTCTGGTTTTAGACTCCAATCCTTCTTTGGAATTGAATTTCTCTCTCATAGGGCTAAAGACTTTAGCTTAGCGGGCATCTTCGCCTTAGCGACCTTTTCTCTGTTCTAGACAACTCCATCTTTCTTGGAATTCTATCTGCTAAAGCTTTAGCTCTAGCTTGATCTGCTTCTGCTGATTCGGCTTCGGTTCTATCTCTGGATGTTGGTCAATTTCTTCTTTTTTCTGCCCCATCCACCGCCCTTATTCGCTTCATTATTCTTTCTCTCATTATATTCGCGAAGGAGATCTCAAGAAAAGAATAACTGCTGCTGGGAATGGTGTCAAAGTTTAGACCGTCGATGCGATGGGATTGTGACCGTATGGAGGATGGTTTCATGATGCAGTGGGCACAAGTGTCGTTGCAGATTGAGCAGCAACCGTTGCTTGCATCTGGCACGGTGGTGTTGTCGGTGTGAAGTCGAATGGTTAGCACGGTTGTAATGACTCGATAAGCTTTGAGGCACGGAAGTTGGTTGGGTAGTTACTTGTGATCCTCGCAATGGGTACAATCGGCTGATGGTTTATCTTGCCAGGAAGGGAAAAAGTCTTTCGGATTGAGCTTTATGGTGACAGGTGGGCGAGAGCGCTACTGTCACAAACAAGAGCCCGAAATCACGCTGTCAGGTTGATTGCATTACGTTACAATGTCTGAAGGGAAAAGGCTTTGAATACTTATTGACTTACAACATGAATGAATGAAGAAGGGAGGTTGAGTGCTCAGTTGCAGTGTCTTTGCAAAGTGAGCGGCAGTCGTTGGGAAACGAGCTGGCATGGTTTATAACGACCCATAGGCTTCGAGCATGAGGGCTTGAGGGATACGGATTGGGAAGTTGACTGTGATCCAACCATTGTACAGCTGACTGATGGCTTATCTTGCCAAGAGGGCATTGAGACAGACTTGGGAGATACTAGAGCTTTTGGTACTCACACTATGGTATGGCCAACTGGTCGGGCTGGCAGGCAACTTCCAACGACATGTAAGGCGCCAGCAACTCAAACCCCATGCTCAGATATCCATCTGTTAGCTAGAGCCCTACCAGAGACAGAAAGAAATTGACTGGGTGGTAAACAAAATACCGTTACACCTACCCTTGCCCTTAGCTTGCTTGGTGGAACTTGATTGAATGAACTTGATTACAGGGAAGGCTCAATCGCTGGAAGGAAAGTCTCACGGGATGTAACAGAAGTCCCACGGGATAGAGGGCAACTCATACTATAATTGGATAAACTTACCACTTCAACTATATGTATAGCCCTTTGTACTATAAAGAAATGCATTCTTCGAAAGAAGTATGGAAATGACTACAAAAACTCGGATGGATATGGATATCGAATGGAAGCACGACTAACACTGGCTTTAAGAAAGACGAAGACTGGCTTTCCTGGCTTGCGTAAGAGAACTGCTTTCTGGCAGGGAACTAGCTAAAAGAGAAGCTCGCCTGGAAACCTCGTATGGGCCACCGGTAACTGGCAATGGTTCGCAGGTAGCAGGACTTTTTTTTAGGATTGTATGGAAGCACTTACCAATGAAACTGGCTGGCTTTAAAATTCCTGCTTTAAATTGAAATACTCCTCCAATCCAAGGTCCAAGGGGCGCAGCAGGAGACAACTAAAAAGACTTCTACTCGGTGAGGGACTTATACTTCTCCTGGGGCTATCTACTCCAACTGGATGGCCAATGGCTGGAAATGGGTAGGAGGGAACTGCAACTCAAACCCCAGTAAGGCAACTCAAAATGTATGAAATATAGGCTAGGCTAGAAAAAAATCAGACAGATAGTCCTCTTGAGCCACCCATCCATCCACGGAGACCCCGGAGGCATCCCACAGTCAGAATCAGACCTCACCCGCTTGCTTCTCAGGTGACACCGCCCCCTCGGACCTCATTCTCCCACCGCGCAAGCGCTATGCCACTACCATTGCACCCGACCAATTCGGAGCTAAGCGCCAATATAGAGGCCCTGACAGTGGTTCCATTGTTGAGGTTGATCGAGAAGACATTCAGACTTCTCTTCTCCAAGCTGTCCCGGCCAGCTCGCCCACTCCAACCGCTCCACCCTCTGAGGATCTGCTTCCTCTCAAAGCTCTCCGCAAGTCCACCAGGTAAGCAAAGCAAGTCAAAGCTCCAAATCTGCCATTGCCGAAAGAAGGCTTTCTGGAAATCCAGTCATTTCAGTTTCAGTCTTCTGGTTGAATATGAGGATTTGGTCAATCCAAGAGTTTCAGTTCCAATAGAAGAATCCCATTGTTGGAAGTCAATGAGTTACCACCCTGAACCTTGTGGTCCTTATGCATAATAATACTGTAAGCTTCCCTATATAAGGAGATACTAAGCTCTAGATTTCAACCTAGAGCACCAACCCTCACAACCCGAGGGAGGAGGAAACACAAACTAAGGTGGTTACCGCAGGGATAGAGATAACCGGGATCCTACTTTCCCCCTAGCCATCTTCATTTCATGAATCTTAGCTCTAAGAATCCTCTGGTTCTCCTTCTTAGCCACATTCTCCTTTATGGAAGCAATGGAGCGAGGTGAAGTATTCAAATCTTCTACTTGCTCCTCCTCATCACTACACGAATCTACTTCCTGGTAATACTTCAATGCCTCCAATTTCTTCGTTGAATCAATATTCAGATTCTCCACAAGGAGAGGTCACTTTGCTGCTTCTTGCTCCTCCTAGAAAGGTAGAGCCCATACGCTCGCCCCCCTCAAAGTCCATTAGAGGGTACGATGGTTAACTTCCTTGTTGACTGACTTGTACAGCTTCCACTTTCCTTGTTTTCACTAGGTTTCCTTCTCTAACCCTGTCTGAGTCCTACCTTCTTTCATCTTCCATTCTTGCTTGGCCCCACTAGACATAGACCATACAAAGAGATGTTCTAGAATTTCACTCACACTGGTATACTTATAAAGTGACTCTTCGAGAAAGTCTGGATTTCCTTAGAATCATAAACTTTCTAGCAATAGAATATAGTAAGGACCCTTTCCTAGAATGGCTAGACAAGCTTCCTCACTTCTCATCTTGAACACATAAATACCATTGTTTAGAAGCAAGACATCTTCAATATGATGTTTCCCATTTTAGAAGACCCGGAATGGGAGAGCTCGGTCAAGAAAATATCCTACCAAAGCATTTCTCCATTGTCTAACACCTTTCTCATTTCATTTTAGGAATGCTATAAGCTTCATCTTTCATAGGCTCAACATTTTCTTTATTGAGTTTCAACATTGGACAACCCTTTGATTCTTCCTTATGAAAGATACCTGCCCAGGCCACCAAAGCTGTTCAAATTAGGGACGGTTGTTCACCATCTTGGCTTTTAGAAGCTTCGGATATCAGATGCCGAAGTTGGCTCTTGGATGGGCTTTCCACCTTCAGATATTCAGAACCACTGCGGCCCATGTTGGACTCAGGCCCATTCCTCAAAGAAAGAGAGAGACTTATCCGCACGGCGGGCTTCTTCCTTCACTAAAGAAGGTGACTAAGACGTGTGGCCTATTCCAATAGCGGGTAGACGGGGCGGCTATTATGCCTATTTAAATCTTCCGATTGTGATAGGATTCCATTTCCTCCTTCTATGAATTTCGTGCTTACTTCTTTGCCGAAACTTCAAGGTCAATAAATTAGGACTCCTACCCTAGGTCTGAAACTCGGTCTGCTTTCTCCTACAAAAGCTCAGTGGGTCTGTCTCCTACTACTCTCCCGATACGAGTTATTTCCTCCCCCTTTCTTTCCTCGTTTGAACCTCGCCCTTTCACTATAGTTGCTGCCATTGACTCACTTCCATATTGAGAGTGCTATAACAAGTTCGCTAACCAGGTCTCGCTATCCACTCTCCTAGCAAAAGAGAGAGCACCTGTTCGCTAGCCACTCTACTAGTTGAAGATAGAGAAGCCGCTTTTGCACCTGGGATGAAGCGCTGTCACCTTTCTGGAATCGATCCGTATGAGGGAAAGATCGAGTTAGCTGTACCGCCCGGGCTCACGGTTCCAATCCCAAAAGGCATTCCGCCCAGCCTTTCTATCTATCACTATCAGAAGTTTTAGTCTTCGAAGAGAGGACTGATTGCCATGGAGTAGCGATCGAAAGACTAAATCCACTTCCCTCAAGTGCTTTCTTTCGGGGATGGATGAAAGGCTCTACCTATATAAATTTTGCCAATTGGGGATTTTCCTATAACGATCTCCATGAATAGATGTTTCCAACTATGGGTCTCGAGCAGTAGAGAAGAACGGCACTACCTAGTGGTAGGAACAAAGAGCAAATCAAAGTCATCTTGTTCACAGCGGATATGCTTCTTTACCACTGCGTTTCCCCTTTCACGAAAGATAGATCCAAATCAACTATCACTAATACACAGAATAGAATCCATATGGTTTCTATTCTGCAGACTAGAAAAGAAGGGTACTTGCTCGAGCCAAGCCATAAGTAAGAGATTAGATTCATTTATGTAAGTGATTTCGGGTCTAGGTTCGGTGAACCCAGCTTCCATACAATAGAGTCGAAGGACAGCTGTATAGCTAAGGTCTAAGGGCAAATGTGTGCTGCTCTTGCGGGTCCAACTCCTGTGTCCTGTCTGTCCTTCGTAGGCGGGCTGGCTGTTCCCGAGAAAAAGTTTCAGAGGTTTGGCATCTACACAAGAAAAGGCTATCACCCGTAGCACGTAAGGTGCTGAAAATAAGACCCGTTAATGCCTCCTAAGCAAGTACCCCTTCTTCCGAGAAGTTATCGTGCAGATGCGAAGACAAGCCGTATGCCCCAAGAGGTCGAGGACTGGGGTCTCTAATCCCAAACGCATTCAAGAGAAGGTCCAATCTAGAGGTACTACTCGAGAGCTGCTATCCCGCCCAACTACAATCTATCCTCTACGTGCCCCCCACAAGCACACTACTACCAAGGGTTTAATCCGGCCGCTCATCAAAGTCTTGTCGCCAGCAAGCCTAGTCCCATGTTGAATTACTAAGGTTTAAGAAACTAAGTAAGAGACGCAGGCATCAAGGTCTGAAGGGCGCTGTGGGTCTACCTTCGCCTTCTTCACTACCTCGCGTTCCTCTGCACTTAGTTGCTTGGGAATACTTTATACATACATGGGTTTGAAAAGAACACTACTACCGAGAATCGCTCTCTCTTGGCCACTACAACTACTAATACACTGCCCGCCTAACTGCCAAACGAGCTGGCTTAATCGACTAATGGAATGGAAGCCGAGGACTTAAGTGCAGGTGTTTGGAAACATCATATGGGCCATCTCTCGTCACTCCACTTCCCCTTGCTCGGGACCTAAGATGGGCTTAATGAGAAAAATAAAACTTCCCTCCTTACCTTACTTACCTTACTGTCTTTTACCTAACCTACTCGCTCGCCGAGCTTTTTTTATCTTGGTTATTGGCTTTTTGACTCAAGTTAGAGCTTTTCTTTCCTGGCTTTTTCACTCGAGTTGTTTAATTGTTCGCTTGGCTTTAGCTCATTTTTTTTCCATTTCTTCTCTTTACAGATCCCCTCGAAGTAGGAAGAAGAATGGCAAATAGCAATAGTCGTCTCGTAGGTGCAGGTGCAGGTGAAAGAATAGCTTCTGGGGCTGGAGTCAAAGGAGCTTGAATAGACATCGAAATCATAATAGAAAGCAGGCCTGCGAGCAGCGAGTGCCCTTTGTCAGTTGCGAGCCTGTCAAACCATAGGCGCCTTACCGCCCCCCTTTCTTTTTTGAATTATAAAGAAGGGGACGGGGGGATGAAAGACAAAGAAAGGGAGAAGGGGGCTTTATTTATGATCGGAGAAAAGGAAGGGGCGTGGTTGATGTGTCACTGGGTCGGTGGGGAACCCGATTGAAGGGGAGACGACCCGCCGAATGAACATCATCAATCGCCAACATGAACACAAACGAAATCGTCGAATTTCGTATAGAAAGAAAAGAAAGCACTTCTATTCTCTTTTCTTAGGTATATGAAGAATTTCTTTTTGGTCCCTTTCGTCCAGTGGTTAGGACATCGTCTTTTCATGTCGAAGACACGGGTTCGATTCCCGTAAGGGATAGGTACTTATTCCCGGCCGGCGGTATCATTGCTGAGTGATCGCTCGCTATCTGGCTTGAAAAGGTGGTCCGGAAGCTTCCTCTCTCCCAGCAAGCAAGACGAGATGAGATCACCACTTCTCAGTAATGGACTTCCTTTCATTCTTCCTTAGCCTTATCTGTCCTTCAATTCATAGATTCGATAACAGGAGACAGAAAGAAGATCAATGCATGCCTTCTTTCTCTCCTCCCCTCAGCCACACATCTCTTTCGTTCGCCCCCCATTTTCTTTTTTTCTATGGAACCCTCTCCTCAATGAGCGTTGATTGATGGAGATGGCTTTTGTACCGGTCAATCTTTATATCCGATCTGGCATAGTTTTGTCAAAGATCGGCAGGTGATCCGTCCTTTCTCCTCTGCCGTGGTTCATGCATTCTTCCTTCCACTTACGTCGAATCGACGTTCCAAGGCCGCCAAGAGCGGAAGGTTTCTCAGTTCTTTTTCCTTTTTGACTGAGCATTTCGTTATTCATATTTTTTTATATTTTAGTGGTCGAAGCACCACTAACCACTACACCAGGTGGTAATAAATTCAGTGTATCGTTCGCAGCCTTCATTCCTGCCTGCTCGCTTCCACACACGCCTTGCATTCTGCACGGTTGCCCTTCCATCTCCCCTTCTTTAATGGCGGAGGGCGAACCCTGCTCCCGCTTAGATAGAACAGGAGCCCCGCCAGAACTAGAACAGGCCTTTAAGATATAGGGGGGCGCCTCTTTGCTCGCTTATACAAGACAGACCTTGACTGCCGCAAATCAAGTCTTATACGCCCTGCCCTAAAGAATAGAAGACTAATAATAGGGAGCACCCTGCTTTTTCTCGTCCATAGGAAGGAAGAGAGGGGTCAGCGAGCAGGTGTTCCCCATTTTTACCAAAGGCAAAGAGCCCCCATGTTATTCAGCGTGGGGAGCCTGCATGACAAGAGCAGGCTGCAGGCATGGTGCATGGGACCAACACTTATTTTTCTCGCCACGCCAGCCACTTCATTCAATCAATCATATGTTCTATGGAGGGACACAGGCATGAATGACTTTTCTCTTTCGTAAACAATTGGGTGGGGACTTTCTTCAAAGGCCGGCTTATTACGCTGCTTACTTATCTAACGTATACGCTTACTCACTTTCTTTCAAGACAAAGAGGATAGCGCGCTTCTTATCTTACACCACCAATGAAAAGTGCAGAGACCACTCTTCTACTTTGAAAGCGCTACAGCTAACCGCTTGCTTGGTACCAAGTGGTTGGTTGGCAAAGAATAAGAAGCAAAAAGAAAAAAAGCTTTTGATTTGCTTTAGCTGCCGCTTTTTTTCAACACAGAGCCGGGAATAACGGCCGGCATAGAAGTCTCTTGCACGCAAGGAGATGCTGCTGCTAGATGTCATGGTTCCGGGGCGCCATGATCCTTCTATCTGGAACAATCGAGGGCACTGACTGACTGCATCAATCATCGCTCAGTGAGCTATTAATTGCCGCCAATAGCGCTTGGCTTGCATGCAAGGCGGCTAAACCAGGTAGACGCG
>WSSedL1CaDRAFT_10002021_pt1 | contig 10835 bp, 8 predicted proteins | sample WetSurSL1Cattail_FD_9464 | JGI IMG/M metagenome (IMG submission 9464)
GGCTCCGGTCAGTTCGCCCGGGTCAAGATCGAATTCGAGCCGCTGCCGCCCGGTTCCGGCTTTGTGTTCGAGAACGACATCGTTGGCGGCGTGATCCCGAAAGAGTTTATTCCGTCGGTCGAAAAGGGCATCAAGGCACAAAAGGAAAGCGGTTTGATGGCCGGATTCCCGGTGATCGATTTTTCCGCCCGTTTGATCGATGGCGCCTTTCATGAAGTCGACTCCAATGCGCTGACCTTTGACATTGCTGCGCGGGCCGCTTTCCGCGAACTGGCGGAACGGCGCGTGGTGAAGTTGCTCGAGCCGATCATGAAGGTCGAGGTGGTGACGCCGGAGGAATTCCTCGGCGGCGTCATCGGCGATCTCAATTCGCGGCGCGGTCAAGTGCAGGGCACCGACAGCCGCGGCAATGCCCAGGTTATCGATGCGATGGTGCCTCTGGCGAACATGTTCGGTTACATCAACACGTTGCGTTCGATGTCGCAGGGACGGGCGCAGTACACCATGCAATTCGATCATTACGAACAGGTTCCGCAAGCGATAGCGGAAGAAATCACCAAGAAGTTCACCTAAGAGTCAGGACACGGAGAACAATCATGGCGAAGGCCAAGTTTGAGCGGAACAAGCCGCATTGTAACATCGGGACGATTGGTCACGTCGATCACGGCAAGACGACGTTGACGGCGGCGATTACGAAGATCCTGGCGGAGACTGGCGGAGCGACGTTTACGGCGTACGACCAGATCGACAAGGCGCCTGAAGAGAAGGCGCGCGGGATCACGATCAACACGGCACATGTGGAATACGAGACGAAGAACCGTCACTATGCGCACGTGGATTGCCCCGGTCACGCCGACTATGTGAAGAACATGATCACGGGTGCGGCGCAGATGGACGGGGCGATCCTGGTTGTGTCTGCGGCGGACGGCCCGATGCCTCAGACGCGGGAGCACATTCTTCTGGCGCGTCAGGTTGGCGTACCGGCGCTGGTTGTTTACATGAACAAGTGCGACATGGTCGACGATCCGGAGTTGCTGGATCTGGTCGAGATGGAGGTTCGCGAGCTTCTGTCGAGCTATGAATTCCCCGGGGACAAGATTCCGATCGTGCGCGGCTCTGCGCTGGTAGCGCTGGAGAACGGCGATGCGGCGATGGGCAAGGATTCGATCCTGAAGCTGATGGAAGCGGTAGACGAATACATCCCGCAGCCGAACCGTCCGATCGATCAGCCGTTCCTGATGCCGATCGAAGACGTATTTTCGATTTCCGGTCGCGGCACGGTGGTTACGGGTCGCGTCGAGCGCGGCATCGTGAAGGTCGGCGAGACGGTCGAGATCGTGGGCATCCGTCCGACGTCGTCGACGACGGTTACCGGGGTCGAGATGTTCCGCAAGCTGCTGGATCAGGGTCAGGCCGGCGACAACGTCGGCACCTTGCTGCGCGGCATCGAGCGGACGGGTGTGGAGCGCGGTCAGGTTCTGGCGAAGCCGGGTTCGATCACGCCGCACACGAACTTTCATGCCGAGGTGTACGTTCTGACCAAGGACGAGGGCGGCCGTCACACGCCGTTTTTCACCAACTATCGTCCGCAGTTTTATTTCCGGACGACGGACGTGACGGGTATCGTCACGCTGCCGGAAGGTACGGAGATGGTGATGCCGGGCGACAACGTGTCGATCGACGTCGAGTTGATCGTTCCGATCGCGATGGAAGAGAAGCTTCGCTTCGCCATTCGCGAAGGCGGCCGTACCGTCGGGTCCGGCGTCGTCGCAAAAATCCTCAAATAAGGAGCGGGTATCGCTTTGCGGCAGTGTGCTCGGCTTAGAAGGACGAATCACAAGCGGCAAAGCAAAGCGATGTAATCGAAATCTGCAGGGCGAGGGCGCCCGAAAGGCAACAGCCCGAGACCCTGCATGAAGGAGTGTAGCTCAGTTGGTAGAGCGGCGGTCTCCAAAACCGTAGGCCGAGGGTTCGAATCCTTCCACTCCTGCCAGTTTTGATAGCGCTTTTAGGATGAGGATCGGGTTTCGGACGAGAAGCGCGGTAAATCGAAGGGTAAGGACAAATCGCCGATAGGCGGCGGTGGGTTCTAATGAAAGAACATCATGGGCGATACGACGAAAAAGAAGGTTGAGGCAGGCGACGCCAAAGACGCCGTCGTGCGGAAGCGAGGCGGCTTCATTCCTTTTTGTCAGGAAGTCGTACGCGAAACCAAAAAGGTGACCTGGCCGACCGGCAAGGAGACCTGGATGACCTCGTTGATGGTTTTCATTATGGTCGGGGTGACGGTGGTGTTCTTTTTCGCCGTGGACTCGGTGCTCGCCTGGGGCGAGCGCCTGTTGATCGGAGCGGGTTGAGCATGAGCGAGACGGCCGTAGCCGCAGAGGGCAAGTGGTACATCGTCCACACCTACTCGAATTTCGAGCGCAAGGTTGCCGAAGAGATCAAGCACCAGGCCCAACTGCAGGGGCTGGAGGATCACGTCTTCGACGTCATGGTGCCGACCGAGGAAGTGGTGGAGGTGCGTCGCGGTCAGAAGGTCAATGCCGAGCGCAAGTTCCTGCCCGGCTATGTGCTGGTGCGGGCCAAGCTGACCGACGAATGCTATCATCTGATCAAGAACGTTCCCAAGGTGACCGGCTTTCTCGGCCAGAACAACAAGCCGATGCCGTTGCGCCAAGGCGAGGTCGATCGCATCCTCAATCAGGTGGCCGAAGGTGCCGAACGGCCGAAGCCGTCGGTGATATTCGAGATCGGCGAGCAGGTGCGGGTGGCCGACGGGCCGTTCACCTCGTTTAACGGCACTGTCGAAGATGTCGATCCCGATCGTGCCCGTGTCAAAGTGGCGGTGTCGATCTTCGGCCGCGCCACCCCGGTGGAATTGGAATTCACCCAGGTCGAGAAGATCTGAGTGTGAGGCGCCGGGAATGGTCCCGGCCGTGGACGGGAGGGGCGGCCAGCCCCGCTAAGACCGTAACCCGCTAAGGAGGCGGAAACGAAGTGGCAAAGAAAATCGTAGGATACGTCAAATTGCAGGTACCGGCGGGATCGGCAAATCCGTCGCCGCCGATCGGCCCGGCGCTGGGTCAGCGCGGCCTCAACATCATGGAGTTCTGCAAGGCGTTCAACGCCAAGACTCAGGACATGGAAAAGGGCATGCCGATTCCGGTGACCATCACCGCGTTTTCGGACAAGTCGTTTACCTTCGAAATGAAGACGCCGCCGGCGTCCTATTTTCTGAAGAAGGCGCTCAATCTGCAAAGCGCGTCGAAGGCGCCGGGGCGCACCTTCGTCGGCACGGTGACCAAGGAACAGGTCAAGCAGATCGCCGAAGCCAAGATGAAGGATTTGAACGCCAACGATGTCGAGATGGCGATGCGGCTGATCGAGGGCTCCGCCCGCTCGATGGGCATCCAGGTCAAGGAGTAAGCAACATGGCCAAGGTGTCCAAGCGCTTCAAGAAAGCGATCGAAGGCCTCGATGAGGCAAAGGTTTACGGCGTCGAAGAGGCGGTCAAGCTGGTCAAGGCCCGCGCCACCGCCAAGTTCGACGAAACCGTCGAAATCGCCATCAATCTCGGCGTCGATCCCAAATATGCCGATCAGATGGTGCGCGGCGTGGTCAATCTGCCCAACGGCACCGGCCGTACCATGCGCGTGGCGGTGTTTGCCAAGGGGCCGAAGGCCGACGAGGCCAAGGCGGCAGGCGCCGACATCGTCGGTGCCGAGGATCTGGCCGAACAGGTGCAGAAAGGGCAAATCGATTTCGACCGCTGCATCGCCACCCCCGATATGATGGGTGTGGTCGGCCGTCTCGGCAAGGTTTTGGGCCCGCGCGGCCTGATGCCGAATCCCAAGGTCGGTACGGTGACGATGGATCTTAAGACCGCGGTAAAAGACGCCAAGGGCGGCGCGGTCGAGTTCCGCGTCGAGAAAGCCGGCATCGTTCAGGCCGGCCTCGGCAAGGCGAGCTTTACCGAAGCGGCGATCGTCGAGAACGTCAAGGCGTTCGTCGATAGTGTGGTCAAGGCCAAGCCGGCCGGCGCCAAGGGCACCTATGTGAAGAAGATTTCGCTGTCTTCGACGATGGGGCCGGGCGTGCGCATTGCGCTGAATTCGGTCGGCGCGGCTGCGGCGGCTGCCGGGTAAGCGTTTGCCGCAAGAGGATGTTCTCCTCGTGCGGCGCCAAGCATTCCGGCGGACGATCGCCGGAGCCTGTCCGAGACCGCCGGAGCCGTAAGGCTTAATTTTTCCGGCGCAGACGGGGCGAGAAGCCGTTTAGCGGGTGTTGCCGCAAGAACGGGTTTGAACCCTGGGGCAGGAAGGACCGCCAAAAGCGGTTCGGTCACAGGGCGGGTCTTTACGGATCGTCACGTAAGGCCCGGTTGATCGGCGACAAGCGGCAACGCTTCGAGCCGAGTATAAGGAGAGCATAAGTGGACAGAAACCAGAAAGCGGACGCTGTAGAAGTGCTGAAAGGCATCTTCGCGGAATCCGGTTCGGTGGTTGTCGCCCACTATACCGGCCTGACGGTCGCGGAATTGAGCAAGCTTCGCCGGCGCATGCGCGCCGAAGGGGCGTCGTTCAAGATCGCAAAGAACCGTCTGGCCGCGCGTGCCCTTCAAGGTACGGCCATCGAAGGCATCACCGATTTGTTCAAAGGTCCGACCGGCATTGCGTTCAGCAAGGATCCGGTCGCGGCTGCGAAGGTCGCGGATGCTTTCGCCAAGGACAATGCCAAGCTGGTGATCCTCGGCGGTTCGGTCGGTTCGACGATACTCGACGCAGACGGGGTCAAGGCCCTGGCGTCGCTGCCGTCGCTCGACCAGCTCCGGGGCAAACTCATCGGGCTCCTCCAGGCCCCGGCGACCAAGATCGCCGGCGTTCTGGCTGCGCCCGCCGGTCAGTTGGCCCGCGTCATTGGCGCCTATTCCAAGAAGGACGCTGCATAGAGGCGGCATCTCTCAAGCAACAACGTTCAAACCCGTTACATGTAAGGAAGTAAGACAATGGCAGATATCGCAAAGTTGGTTGACGATTTGTCGGCCCTGACCGTTCTGGAAGCCGCCGAACTGGCGAAGGCTCTGGAAGAGAAGTGGGGCGTTTCCGCCGCTGCGCCGGTGGCGGTTGCCGCCGCCGCCGCGCCGGCCGCCGCCGCCGCCGCCGAGAAGACCGAGTTCACGGTCGTTCTCACCGCCGCGGGCGACAAGAAGATCAACGTCATCAAGGAAGTCCGTGCCATCACCGGCCTGGGCCTGAAGGAAGCCAAAGACCTCGTCGAAGGCGCCCCGAAGGAAGTCAAGGCCGACGTGAACAAGGAAGAAGCGGAAAAGATCAAGAAGCAGCTCGAAGACGCCGGTGCGAAGGTCGAGTTGAAGTAAGGAGGCGTCGCGGTTTGAATATCCGCGTGCCGACACGTTTTGAATATCCACCTCTCTTTCGCGATGCCGAGGGTGTCGCGAAAGGGATGGTGGTTTTTGCCCTTTCATTGTTGGGGAAAACGGAATGACTCTATCCTTCACCGAACGCAAGCGGCTCCGCAAATACTTCGGCAAGATGGTCGAAGTGGCGAAAATGCCCAACCTCATCGAGGTGCAGCGGACTTCGTACGAACAGTTTCTCCAGGTCGTGAAGCCGGAAGGCGGGCGGCTCGACGAGGGCCTGCAGACGGTGTTTGCCTCCGTGTTCCCGATTCAAGATTTTTCGGAAACGTCGCGGCTCGAATACGTCGATTACTTCTTCGAAGACCCGAAATACGACGTCGAAGAATGCCAGCAGCGTTCGATGACCTACGCCGCGCCGCTTAAAGTTACGCTGCGCCTGATCGTGTTCGATGTCGACGAGGAAACCGGCGCCAAGTCGGTCAAGGACATCAAGGAGCAGGACGTCTATATGGGCGATGTGCCGCTGATGACCGAAAACGGCACCTTCGTCGTCAACGGCACCGAGCGCGTCATCGTTTCCCAGATGCATCGCAGCCCCGGCGCGTTCTTCGATCACGACAAGGGCAAGACCCATTCGTCGGGCAAGCTGTTGTTTGCCGCCCGTGTCATTCCCTATCGCGGCTCGTGGCTCGACTTCGAATTCGACGCCAAGGACATCGTGCATGTCCGTATCGATCGTCGCCGCAAGCTGCCGGTTACCACGCTGCTCTACGCCCTCGGTCTCGATCAGGAAGGCATTCTCGACTACTACTATGCCAAGATTCCGTTCAAGCGGCAGAAGGACGGCAGCTTTGCGACGCCGGTCGAGCCGAACTGGATGCGCAATGCCAAGGCCGGGATCGAATGGAAGAACCCGAAGACCGGCGAAGTGCTGGTCGAAGCCGGCGGCAAGGTCACTCAGCGTAACTTGCGCAAGTGGCAGGAAGACGGCATCAGATCCGTTGCGCTCAGTGCCGAAGATCTGGTCGGCCGCTATAGCGCGCTCGATATGGTCAACCCGGAGAGCGGCGAGATCTACGTCGAGGCAGGCGACGAACTTACCGCCGCCTCGCTCGAACAACTGGCCGAAGCCGGGTTCGACGAGATCGAGACCATCCACGTCGACGGTCTCACCATCGGCTCTTATATCCGCAATACTATGGCGGCGGACAAGAACCACAGCCGCGAGCAGGCGCTGATCGACATCTACCGCGTCATGCGTCCGGGCGAACCGCCGACGCTCGATACCGCCGAAGCGTTGTTCCGTCAGATGTTCTTCGATTCCGAACGCTACGATCTTTCGGCGGTCGGGCGGGTGAAGATGAACATGCGCCTCGGCCTCGATTGTCCCGACACCACGCGGGTGTTGCGCAAGGAAGACATCCTGGCCATCGTCAAGGCGCTGGTCGAGTTGCGCGACGGTCGCGGCGAAATCGACGACATCGACAACCTCGGCAACCGCCGCGTCCGTTCGGTCGGCGAGTTGATGGAGAACCAGTTCCGCATCGGTCTGTTGCGCATGGAGCGCGCGATCAAGGAGCGGATGAGCGCGGTCGACATCGACACCGTGATGCCGCACGATTTGATCAATGCCAAGCCGGTGGCGGCGGCGGTGCGCGAGTTCTTCGGTTCTTCGCAGTTGTCGCAGTTCATGGACCAGACCAACCCGCTGTCGGAAGTCACCCACAAGCGGCGCCTGTCGGCCCTCGGCCCCGGCGGTCTGACCCGCGAGCGCGCCGGCTTCGAAGTGCGCGACGTGCATCCCACCCATTACGGCCGCATTTGCCCGATCGAAACGCCGGAAGGCCCGAACATCGGTCTGATCAACTCGTTGGCGACCTATGCCCGGGTCAACAAGTACGGCTTCATCGAAAGCCCGTACCGCCGGGTGGTGGGCAAGCACGTCACCGACGAAGTGGTCTATCTGTCGGCGATGGAAGAGGCGAAGTACACCGTCGCCCAAGCCAACGCCAACGTCGATAGCCGCGGACGCATCGTCGACGAGTTGGTTTCCTGCCGCAAGGGCGCCAACTACATCATGACCACGCCGGAACAGGTCGAGTTCATCGATGTGTCGCCGAAGCAGTTGGTGTCGGTTGCCGCCGCCTTGGTGCCGTTTCTCGAAAACGACGACGCCAACCGCGCTCTGATGGGCTCGAACATGCAGCGCCAGGCGGTGCCGCTGTTGCAGCCGGAAGCGCCGCTGGTCGGCACCGGTCTGGAAGACGTGGTGGCGCGCGATAGCGGTTCGGCGATTTCGGCCAAACGGTCCGGCATCGTCGATCAAGTCGACGCCATGCGCATCGTCGTCCGCGCGACGGAAGAAGCCGATCCGACCAAGCCGGGCATCGATATCTATCGTTTGAAGAAGTTTCAGCGTTCCAATCAATCGACCTGCATTACCCAGCGGCCGCTGGTGAAGGTGGGCGACCCGGTGCAGAAGGGCGACGTTATCGCCGACGGGCCTTCGACCGAACTGGGCGATTTGGCGCTCGGCAAGAACGTGCTGGTCGCCTTCATGCCGTGGAACGGCTACAACTTCGAAGACTCGATCCTGATTTCCGAACGTATCGTCAGCGACGACGTCTTCACCTCGATCCATATCGAGGAATTCGAGACCATGGCGCGCGACACCAAGTTGGGGCCGGAGGAAATCACCCGCGACATTCCCAATGTCGGCGAGGAAAACCTCAAGAACCTCGACGAAGCGGGCATCGTCTATATCGGGGCCGAGGTCAACGCCGGCGACATTCTGGTCGGCAAGGTGACGCCCAAGGGCGAAACCCCGATGACCCCGGAAGAAAAACTGTTGCGCGCGATTTTCGGCGAAAAAGCCGCCGATGTGCGCGACACCAGCTTGCGCGTGCCGCCGGGCGTCACCGGCACCGTGGTCGAAGTCCGGGTGTTCAACCGCCACGGCATCGACAAGGATCAGCGCGCTTTGGCGATCGAGAAGGCCGAAGAAGAACGTTTGGCCAAGGACCGCGACGACGAACTGGCGATCCTCGAACGCAATATCTTCGCCCGTCTCAACGAACTGCTGCTCGGCAAGATCGCCGCGTCGGGGCCGAAGAACCTGCCGCCCGATACCAAGATCGTCGACAGCGTGCTGGAGGCCATTCCGCGCCATCAGTGGTGGCAGATCGGCCTGCGCAACGAAAAGGCGATGGCCGAAGTCGAGGCGCTGCGCAAGCAGTACGACGAATCCAAGGCGCAGCTCGATGCGCGGTTCGCCGATAAGGTCGAGAAGCTGCGTCGTGGCGACGAACTCGCCCCCGGCGTGATGAAGATGGTCAAGGTGTTCGTCGCGGTAAAGCGCAAGCTGCAACCGGGCGACAAGATGGCCGGCCGCCACGGCAACAAGGGCGTGATCAGCCGTATCCTGCCCAAGGAAGACATGCCCTACATGGAAGACGGCACGCCGATGGACCTCGTGCTCAATCCTTTGGGCGTGCCTTCGCGCATGAACGTCGGACAGATCCTCGAGACCCATCTCGGTTGGGCTTGCGCCGGCTTGGGCCACAAGATCGGCGAAATGCTGGAGAAGGCCAAGCGCGACGGAAAATTCGAACCCGTCCGCCGTCAGCTCAAGGCGATCTACGGCAACGACGAGCGCCTCGGCGAACTCGACGATGCGATGCTGCCGGAACTGTGCCAAAACCTCAGCCGCGGCATTCCCATCGCCACCCCGGTGTTCGACGGTGCCAAGGAAAAAGACATCGTCGATATGCTGAACCAGGCCGGCTATCCCGAAAGCGGGCAGGTGACGCTCTACGACGGCCGTACCGGCGAGCAGTTCGCCCGTAAGGTCACGGTCGGCATCATCTACATGCTCAAACTGCATCATCTGGTGGACGACAAGATCCATGCCCGTTCGATCGGTCCCTACAGTCTGGTCACCCAGCAACCGCTGGGCGGCAAGGCGCAGTTCGGCGGCCAACGCTTCGGCGAAATGGAGGTCTGGGCGCTCGAAGCCTACGGCGCGGCCTACACGTTGCAGGAAGTCCTCACCGTCAAATCCGACGACGTCGCCGGACGTACCAAGGTCTACGAAGCGATCGTCCGCGGCGAGGACACTTTCGATGCCGGCATTCCCGAAAGCTTCAATGTGCTGGTCAAGGAAATGCGTTCGCTCGGTCTGAACGTCGAGTTGATGAACGGTTGATAACACTGGGTGGCCCGGTTGCGCCTCGCCCGCAAGATGCGGGCCCGCTGCCGGGCCATGACAAGGATCTAAGGCATGAACCAAGAGCTGATGAACGTCTTTGCGGCCGGCAAGGAAATCCCCACCTTCGACCGGATTCGGATTTCGCTGGCCAGCCCGGAGCAGATCCTGCGCTGGAGCCACGGCGAGATCAAAAAGCCGGAGACCATCAACTATCGCACCTTCAAGCCCGAACGCGACGGCCTGTTCTGCGCCCGCATCTTCGGGCCGGTGAAGGACTACGAATGCTTGTGCGGCAAGTACAAGCGGATGAAGTACAAAGGCATCGTCTGCGAAAAGTGCGGCGTCGAAGTGACGGTGCAGAAGGTGCGGCGCGATCGCATGGGCCACATCGAGCTGGCCAGCCCGGTCGCCCACATCTGGTTCCTCAAGTCGCTGCCTTCGCGCATCGGCATGATGCTCGACATGACGCTGAAGGATCTCGAACGCATTCTCTATTTCGAGAATTACGTCGTCATCGAGCCGGGCCTGACCGCGTTGAAGGAGCGTCAGCTCCTCTCCGAAGACGAATATTACAAGGCGCAGGACGACTACGGCAACGACAGCTTCACCGCGCAGATCGGCGCCGAAGCGATCCGCACCCTGTTGCAGGCGATCGATCTCGAAAAACTGCGCGACGATTTGCGCGCCGAAATCGCCACCTGCAACGGCGGCGAAAAGCCCAAGAAATTGGTCAAGCGTCTCAAGCTGTGCGAGGCGTTTATGGATTCCGGCAACCGGCCGGAATGGATGATCATGACCGTCATCCCGGTCATTCCGCCGGAACTGCGTCCGTTGGTGCCGCTCGACGGCGGCCGGTTCGCCACCTCCGATCTCAACGATCTCTATCGCCGCGTCATCAACCGCAACAACCGCCTCAAGCGTCTGATGGAGCTGAAGGCGCCGGACATTATCGTGCGCAACGAAAAGCGCATGTTGCAGGAAGCGGTGGATGCGCTGTTCGACAACGGCCGGCGCGGCCGCGTCATCACCGGCGCCAACAAGCGTCCCTTAAAATCGCTGGCCGACATGCTGAAGGGCAAGCAGGGTCGCTTCCGTCAGAATCTGCTGGGCAAGCGCGTCGACTATTCCGGCCGCTCGGTGATCACCGTCGGCCCGGAACTCAAGCTGCATCAATGCGGCCTGCCCAAGAAGATGGCGCTTGAGCTGTTCAAGCCGTTCATTTATTCGCGGCTCGAAGCCAAGGGC
>WSSedL1CaDRAFT_10002022_pt1 | contig 10833 bp, 7 predicted proteins | sample WetSurSL1Cattail_FD_9464 | JGI IMG/M metagenome (IMG submission 9464)
CGTTGTATCGTTTATTGTATTTGTTGTGACCGAGTTTCCTTTTGTCATTGTGTTTTCGAGGCGTAGCCCGAGTTGTACGGTAGTCTTTTTGAATTGAACTTTGCCGTTTACATATGCCGCCTGAATAGCTTCTGTATAGATAAAGCGATCGTTTTGATTCAAATATCCTTCCATGTCAATGTGACTGTCGGTTGTTACATTACTTGTTTTAAAACCGGCTTCGATGTTTGTCGATTTATTGATTGGCAACACATAATCAATTTTTGAAGTTATAATTTTAATATTGTTACCCTGATCAGTGAATACATCAATATTATTATTTAGATCTTCTCCCAATTTATTAAGATAATATCCCGATTGTGTATTGTCTCCATTATATGTAAAAGTTGCATAGTCAACATCGAAAGAGAGTGATTGTCCTATTGTGTCAATATCCCATTTATAGTTGAGATTGTAAGTGCTGTTATGCCAATCGTTGTTCGATGCAGATGTTGTTACCAACGATGAATCAACCTGAAGAAATTTATCGGTAAAACTGGTCGTGCTATTATCTCCGCCGTTATTCGTTCCTGTGTTGCCCCTGAACATGGCACTAATCACATGATTTTTTGTCAAATAATAGTCCACCCCAATCTTGTAGTTATGAGAACCTCCATCGTAAGTACCTGCATTCTCAATTATTTGATATGCACCTTCAAGAGCCGTACTTGTAAATCGGCGTGTTGCATACATTCCGTTTGAACCGGCCCAATTATAATTGGAGTAATTTCCGTAAATATTAAATTTCCCGTATTTCATATTCATATCCAAGCCGCCGTTCCATCCAAACTTTCTTCCGATATTAGCCCCGGCATTTACACTTCCGTTAAATCCGGGAGCTTTTACATGTTTGGTTTTTATATTGATGATTCCTGAGTTCCCTTCTGCATCGTAACGGGCCGACGGGTTTTCTATCAATTCAATTTTATCCACATTTTTACCCTGCATCCCTTTTAATAAGCTTGCAAGCTGGGTCGACGATACATAGGTCGGTTTGTCGTCAATCATAACTTTTACTCCCTGCATTCCTTTCAGAGTGATATTATCATTATTGTCGATGCTGACACCTGGTAATTTCCGCAATAATTCGAATACGTTTTCCGATGCGCTTGTTGGAGATGCTTCAGGATTAATGATTGTTTTATCTACTGTTTGTTCAATAAAATTCTTATTTCCTGTAATTGTTACTTCATTCAAAAGGGTTTTACTTTCGTGTAGAACAAAATTTTTCTCAACAACAGAATGTTTTCTCTCCACTTTGATAGGTGTGGTTTCTAATTTTTCGTAACCCACCATGCTTACCATAAGGATATATTCTCCCGGTTCTACTTTGTTAATTGTATATTCTCCTTTTTTGTTGCAGACTTCTCCTTTCACAATTTCTTTTGATTTTGGATTGATAAGTGTTGCGGTAGCGAATTCAACAGGTTGATTCTGTTCATCTATTACTCGTCCTTTAATAGTAATGTTGGGCTCTGAGAATGCTAATGAAACGTTAGTCAGTAAACTAAAAAAAAGAGATACGATAAATACTTTTGTTTTCATTTCTTGTTGTTGTTTTGTCTGTTCTTATGACGATTATTTTTTTGAAATATTACATACTTTTAAATGATTCTTTCTGAAAATTTCCTTTTATGCTATTAATGCTGTTTTAGTAAATATGTGTAATAGTATAATAGTACACTGCAAATGTATTGCGAGTTTTTCATTTAGGCAATATTCGTATGGTTAAATGATGTTAATATATTATTTTTGAAAGTTTTTAAATTATTATATATCTTATTTTCAATAAGATATATTTTATTTGGATGTACTTGTTTTGTTTTTAATTATTGCTTTCATTAAATGGGATGACGAAGAAAAGAGCTTGCTCAACAAAGAAAACCCATAAAAAACACTAACTTTGTATCGAAAAACGAGTTTGAATGAGAAAGATATTGATCCACTGTATTGCTTTTTTTGTTTTTACGACCATAATTTTTTCGTGTAAGGATGATAATGTTGTTGGAAAAAGTGAATACATTACAAGAGTTTATGAATATGTTTATGCGCCTGGACAACATGCTGCGTTAGTTAATCAGTCGGATACAGCTAATTTTATAGGAGATCCGACAGGAAAAACGGGCTGGTTGTATTTGGGAGGTTTTGGCGGATATGTTATCGCTGGCTTCGATCATAATATCGACAATCATGAAGGATACGACTTTCAGGTTTATGCTCTGAGCGGAGCAATGCCTGAACCTGCCATTGTATATGTAATGGAGGACGAAAACGGTGACGGATTGCCTAACGATACATGGTATGAGCTAAAAGGAAATCAGTTTGAAAATTCAAAAAGAAATTATTGGGTCAGATATTACAAAGCCACAAATAGTGTTTCGAACATAACATGGCTCGATAGTAGTGGAAATACGGGTGAATTGATACCGGGTTTTGGTGCGACTTATTCTTATGGATGGTGGTGGTCGGGAACAACTACAGATAGCATAACTTTTTGCGGAACCCGGTTGCCTGATTCGTATGACGATAATTCCACAGGAGAAACCCAATTATGGACTGTTCCACAGGATCGATTTACATGGGGATATGCCGAAAATAATTATGGGACGGACTTTGATTCTGATGTCAAAGCCAATAAGCTGGATATTTCTAATGCAGTGGATGAAGAGGGAATAGCAGTTGTGTTGGAAAAAATAAGGTTTATAAAAGTACAAACAGGAGTTTTTCAGCAGGCAGGTTGGACTAACGAGGTTTCATCGGAAATTCGCGGCGCCAAAGCATTGAAAGAATAAATTATTCCGCCTCCAATACCCTGTTTTTCAATAGAGTTTTTAGCCAAATAAATCCAACAATACCCGAAAATAAAGATCCGGTAAGAATAGCCATTTTTGCATTATTAATAGTTTCAGAATCAGTAAATGCAAGCAGGGTGATAAAAATGGACATTGTAAATCCGATTCCACCCAGCAATCCTGTCCCAATGACACTCCCCCATTTTAGTTCTTTAGGTAGCGATGCAAGTTTCAGTTGTACTGCCAGATAAGAAAATAATGCAATTCCCAAGGGTTTACCTGCTAAAAGTCCCAGTATTATTCCAAGCGAAGCTGGTTGTAATAAGTTATTTTCCCAACCATTTTGTATAGTTATTCCAGTGTTAGCAATAGCAAAAATTGGTAAGATGAAAAAAGCAACGGGTTTATGGAGAAAATGTTCCAGATAATTGGATGGCGATTTCTTTCTATCCGTACCAAATGGAATGGCAAACGCGAGTAATACTCCTGTGATGGTGGCGTGAATACCCGAATGCAGCATAAAATACCACATAATTATTCCTCCGATGATATATGGAGTGATGTTGCAAACTTTCAACCTGTTCAGAACTATCAGTATGGCATAAATCCCCAATGCAATGGAAAGATGAAAGATTGAAATGGTGTTTGTGTAAAATATTGCAATAACGATAATTGCTCCCAAATCGTCGATAACAGCCAATGCAGCCAAAAAGACTTTGAGCGAAGCCGGAACTTTATTTCCTAATAAAGACAATACTCCAATGGCAAATGCAATATCGGTAGCCATGGGAATTCCTGCTCCTGATTGATAAGGGGTTCCATAGTTAAATACAATAAATATCGTAGCAGGAATCAGCATACCGCCTATTGCTGCAAAGATAGGTAAAGCTGCATTTCGTATGTTTTTTAGTTCGCCCTCATATATTTCGCGTTCCAATTCCAGCCCGATGAGTAAAAAGAAAATAGTCATTAAACCATCATTAATCCAATGTACAAGAGGATGTCCTCCTATACTGGTTTGCAAAAAATCGGTGTAAGCTGTATGCCATGTGGAATTGGCCATAAACAGCGAGAAAGCCGTGGCAAAAATCAGGATAAAACCTCCTGTTTTTTCGCTTCGGAAGAAATCATTGAAAAGTTTGGTTAGTATCATTAAAAGTTTGTTATAGGTATAAACAAAAAATAAACAACAGATGCGGAACTTAGAATAAAGTCACCGAAGCTGTTGTTTATTTAACAATATAAGTGATCGATTTGTTAGCTTATTACTGTCTGTTTTTTAATTCTTCTTCAGTTTTTAATTTGAGTCCCGGATTTTGTTTTACCATTTCTCTTAAAAACTCTTCTGGATATCCGGCTCTGATAATCGATGGTGGTATATGGAACTCATTTTGAAGAAACTTTCCGTTTTCTTCTTTTTTGATATTTCCGTCCATATATTTTACCAATAAATATTCGCCCAGTTTTTTCCATGCAGCTGTTGAGTTTTCCGCCTGCATATGACTGAAGCTTGTCAGGAAGTTCCTTGCTTCACTTTCAGTCATGTTGATGGCAATTTTATCCATAACGCCTACTAATGAATTAAAATTTGTTTCCCAGCTGCTTTGAACTTTTTTTATGTCAGGCAACATGTATAAGTATTTGCTATACGCAAAATTGGCTACCCAATTGTAAGTCCAGAAAGCTGATGTAGCTGAATACTCCAATAGATTACCATTGTCCTGGCGGTAACATTCGGGAACTCCGTTTATTCCGCAATACATGGGCACATACAACGATGTAGCTGCGTCGTCCACTCCAAACCAAAGAATCCCACCAATGTAATCGGGCAACCAGCTGCGCATTTGACCCACGAATGTAAAACCTGTTTGCTGAGTAGCAATCGGTCGGTCGTGTACATATTCCACTCCGTCCACTTTAAATGTGAGTGGACTGTGGCGCAGTTTGCTTCCAAAAGGGCTGGCACCCACACCTTTGGTCATATCCAATTCGGTGCCTTCGTACATATCGCGCATATAATCTTTAAAATTCTGAGCGCTTATTTTGTTCTCAGGTTTTATCCACAAAGGCATTCTTTCGAGTGTTTCGCCTTTTATGTATGAAATATATTTTTCCATTGAAGAATTTACTTTCCGGAAAAAGCTCCATACACGTCCTTCACATATTCTTAGTCCGAGATAATCGAGAGGATTGTATGTGTCGGAAAAGCTGAAATCTTTGTTTTTACCTTTAAAATAACCTTTTTCACGGGCAAAGGCAATTACATCTTCGGAATACAGGCAATTGGTTTTGTCGTCGTAAGGGAAGGTGGTGATTCTGGCCTGATTGGCATGAGCCGACACGCAGTCGTCGGGAATGCGTTGAGCGACCCAGACTGCACCTTTGTTTCCGGTGCCTTTACCGATCATTTCTAATATCCATACTTCGTTAGGGTCACCAATGGAGAATGATTCTCCTTCGCTGGCATATCCATATTCGGCTACCAGGTCAGTCATAACCTTGATAGCTTCGCGAGCTGTCTTAGCCCGCTGAAGTGTAATATAAATCAAACTTCCGTAATCGATAATGGCGGTGGTATCTACGAGTTCTTCCCTTCCACCGAACGTCGTTTCACCGATACAAAGCTGATGTTCGTTCATGTTTCCGACCACAGCGTATGTTTTTTCTACTTGTTTGATTTTACCCAAATATTTGCCGGAGTCCCAATCATGAATGTCGAGCATAGTTCCGGCAGGATAGGTGGCCGACGGATAATAATATAAAGCTCCAAAAAGAAAATATGAATCAGCCGAATAACTGATGAGTGTCGAACCATCTGTTGTGGCTGCTTTGCCGGCAAGAAAATTAGTACAACTAAAAGTATAGACCCAGAAAAAGAGAAACAGTGTGGAAAAGAGCAGTTTTTTGATCATGAAATTTTACTTACAATATATAATGAATAAATTCCGGGTGTTAAATCTCTTTAATCCCAGAAAATTAAGAGTTCTTGTGTTTGATGCAAAGTTAAAGAAATACCGTGTATCATCAAAATTCATTTCAAAATGAAAGTAAAATTCATGTTAATGGTTTTTAATACAGATTTTGTACCGGTCCAAAACCTCTTCTACAATATTCTCCCATGACCGTGCAATGGTTTGTGAGGCGGTTAAGCCTACTTTTTGCACATTTTCTTTCTGAAAAATGAGTTGTTTCAATTTATCAGCCAGATTGTACGCCGAGTTTTCAACCAAAAATCCATTGAAGTTGTCGCTTACGACTTCAGCGGCGGTAGAATTTTTTACTAAAATGGCAGGAGTTCCCATTGCTGCCGCTTCGCGAACGACCAGAGGAGCATTGTCGTAAATAGATGGAAAGATCATAAGATCAGCAGCAGCATAATACTTTTTCAGGATTTCGCGGTCTGATATCACCCCTGTAAAAGTGACTTTATCGGTTAATCCAAGTTTGTCGACCAGAGCTGACATTTCTTCGGCAGCATAACCTGTTCCTACAAAAAACATTTTAAAGTCGACATCTTGTAATAAGCCGAGCGATTCAATGATCATTCGGGTATTTTTTTCCCAAATATGTTGACCTACGAATATAAATACTGGTAAGTCGGGATTTAAATTCAGGAACACACGGGCATTGGGACGTGCAATATTTAAATCGCTTCCCGATAAATCGTTTCCGTTTTCCACTACTATCACTTTTCCTTTGTAGCCGTATTCTCTCAAAGTCTCTTCCACAGCTGCCTGTGGTATCCATACCTGATCTGCTTTTTCGTAAAACTTGATAACTTCTTTTACCATGATTTCTGCCACTCTTTTATTCAGAAAAGTGCTTTCGAAATCGTCCCGGTACTTGGAATGAAATGTGGCGATGAGTGGAATTTTCTGATCTCTGGCAATCTTCAGAGCTAAATGTCCTGAAGTAAAAGGACAGTGGGCATGAACAATGCTAAACGGTATTCTGTCAAGGGTATCCTGAAAAATCAGGTCAAGGGAAGGCATACCTATACGATAGGGTTTTCGTATGATAAGAGGCCACGATGAATATCTGTAGACGGGATAAGGGTCTTCAATTGTAAAATCTTTGCTTTTAGGAGTGATTACACAAACCGGTTGGTTTTTGCGGTAGAGCCAGTGTGCATAGTTTGCTACTGTAAGAGCTACTCCATCCATTATTGGAGGAAAACTATCGTTGAAAAGTCCGATTGTTTTTACAGAATCATTATTTAAATTCATTGTCATAATCTGAATAGTGCATACAAAATAAATGTTCTTTGCAGGTTTACCAGCTATTTTGTCAAACTTTAAAAAATGAATTTTATTTTTGATACAATGCAAATGTAATAGAAAAATCTTACTGTTGGCATAAATTCATTCAATCTTAATGAATATAACATACAACAAGTGACTTTCAATAACTGATAAAATATTGTATGTTTGTAATTAAAATCAGAGAAAATACTAATATGAGCAAGTTTTATTTGCTTGTTTTTTTGTTCTGTTTCAGTCTGGGCGTTTGTTCCCAGACCAGAGAACTGAAGAAATTCAGGGTGATGTTTTATAACTGCGAGAATTTTTTTGATTGTATTGATGACTCGCTGACAAACGACGAAGAATTTCTTCCAGGGAATATACGTGGCTGGAATTATGATAAATATCAAAAAAAACAGAACAACATAGCTCGTGTTATAACAAACATAGGAGAATGGGATGCGCCGGCTATTGTAGGTTTGTGCGAGGTGGAAAGTGATAAATGCCTGTACGACCTGACCCGAAATTCAGGATTAAAAAACCTCAAATACCGGTTTGTTCATTTCGAATCGCCCGATCCGCGGGGAATAGATGTAGCGTTGCTGTATCAGCCCAGCGTATTTAAAATACTGGAAAAGAAATCACTCAGGATAAATTTTCCCGAAGGATTAACCGGCAAAACACGCGATATTTTATATGTAAACGGAATTGTTTCTTCGTGCGATACTTTACATGTGTTTGTGTGTCATTTTCCATCTCGATTGGGCGGTGAACTGGAGTCGGAAGAAAAAAGAGTCTTTGTTGCTTCGTTTCTAAAGTCAAAGACGGATAGTATTTTTTCGACAGATAAAAATGCAAACATTTTGATAATGGGTGATTTTAATGATTATCCCGATAATAAAAGTATGAAGGAGGTTTTATCGGCTCATAAGCCAGAGAATGTAAAACCAGAAAATTTGTACAATATGATGATGCCGCTGATGAATGGTAATCGNGGTACGCATAAAATCGATGGCGATTGGGGAATACTGGATCAGATAATAGTGTCGGGACATTTGTTTGATATGAAATCAGGGTTGAAGGTGCTTCAAAACAGCGCTGTGATTTTTGATGCGCCGTTCCTGCTTGTGAAGGATGACAAGTTTTTAGGTGACAAGCCCTTTCGCACGTACAATGGCATGAAGTACACCGAAGGTTATTCGGATCATCTGCCTGTTTACATCGATTTCTGGTATTAATATCCGCATTTGTCTTATGAAAATACAACGTTTTATTCTGTGTTTTATCAAGCAGTTATATCCTGAAACAGGATTCAATACAATAAAGATTCTTGACAAGGCCGGTTGCGAAGTGCAATATAATCCGAAACAAACTTGCTGTGGTCAGCCGGCATTCAATAGTGGTTACTGAAAGAAAGCTACTAAGATGGTAGGGAAATTCCTTACAGACTTTGGGCAGCAAACTCCGGTTGTGTTGCCTTCTGGCTCGTGTACAGGTTATATTCTTCATCATTACGAAAGTAAAGGGACTGGAACTGGTAGAAATGAACGAAAGTGATACGTGTTGCGGTTTTGGCGGAACCTTTGCGGTAAAATATACGGCCATCTCGTCGGCTATGGTTGAAAAGAAAGTAAGAAATATACTGGCAACCGAAACCGAATACATTGTCAGCACTGAAGCAGTCTGCCTGATGAATATCAACAGTTATTGCCGGAGAAACAAGCTGCCAATAAAAGCAGTATACATCGCCGATATATTGGTTGGATTTTGATAATGATTTACTTTATTTGATTTTTGCGGTTACGCCTTTGTTTACATCAAAAACAATAGTTATACGGTATGCTTTTTTTGTGAATTTTTGAGCAATTTCGTATACACAGTCAATGCTATAATCATTAGCGACAGTGTGTTCTTCCCATGTGCCATTGTATAAAGCATAGTTTACAATTTTAAGTTGGCACTCACCTTTGGGGATTTCGCAGCTAAACGAAAAAGGATTACTTTCGGAATGTTGCTCCGAAGTAGCCACTAACTCTCCGTTTGCAAACACCTTGGTCATACAGGTAAGATCATGTCCTTTTTCGATATTCTGAAATGAATAATCGATTCTCAAGGTAACGGATTTTTGCGAAAAAAGCATGACCGTAAGGAGAAAAGCAAAAGAGGCGAGTAGTATTAGTTTTTTCATTTTCACAAAATTAAAGTTGATAATTTTCCATTGGACGGCACAGTCTTGAAACGTATCGTCCGATTGTTTGTTTGGCAAAAATAAAAAATTAGTTTGATCTACGCTATGAAAGTAGTCGTTTAAAATTGTAAAACAGATAGATTTCTTTAAATTTGCAAAAGAAAACATTTTTTCATGCTTATGAAGGGAAATTCAGGATTTTTGCACAGGATGATTGTTCTTGTAGTTGCAGGTGTGTGTAGTTTCTTCAATGTTTCTGCGCAAAATGATAGTATACACGAAGTTACTCTTTACGTGATGCCTACGCTTTATCCGCTCAACTGGGACAGCCCGTCTGCTCTGTATAAGAGCATGAACGAATGCTATGTAAAAACCATTGGGGTGAGCGATAATTACCTTTTAGGGCACATGGCCGTGCAATTAACCACCCCTTTGCTTGCTCAGCCCAAACTGATTGCCCAACGCTCGGGGTCGATGAAAGAAAAGCTCGATCTGATTTTTAAACAAAAAGTGGGTTTCGGTATTATAGGTGCCGCATTGCAGGGACGGCTCGAAACCGATGCTGAAATAAATCATCAACTGAAAGCTTATCAAAAACGAAACAAGTTAGCTATGTTGCGTTATCGTATTTCGGAAGGGGCGATGAAACGTATTCTGGCTTTTATCAATCAATACTCATCGAAAGTAAACGGATTGTATTCTCCTTCGGAGTTTTATGGAGGGGCATTCTGGCCCCGATATTACAACGAAGGTAGCGGATGTTCGGCTTTCGGAATGAGTTTACTGGAATTAATCAACTTAATGCCAAAGCAGCCGGAAGAATGGAGAGAAGATGTAAAAATTCCTATCGAACTGATTGGTGGAGAATATAATCAGGGGAAAAAAGTGAAGAGCCGCATGATTAAAAGAACAAAGGAATGGTACAAAGGGCAGGGCAAAATGAATGTGGACTATGTGAAATACGTTGTCTACGATCCGAGTGTGATGTTCAACTGGATTATGGCGAAAAGGACTGAAAATCGTACTGATTTCAGTAGTTTTGATGACAATGGAGTACCGGGTTTGTATGTAGATGCCCGTAATGTAGTTTTCGATGAAAGAGCACCTTTATTTGTGCCGCGTGAAGAACCGAACCTTTTTATTGATAAGTATTATGTTAAAACAGGAATGACACCACAACTGTAAAAATAACAGGATATGAACCTACACGTGTTATATTTTTTATTTTTCTTTGTAAATATAATGATGAACCAAATAAATGTAAATGCTCAGGAAAACCTGACCTATCAGTTGCCTCCTGAGAGTATTCTTCGGCTTGCCGATTATCAGCGTGCGCCGCAGGTAGCCATGGACACTAAAAAGGAGTGGATGCTGCTCAGCTATCGTGATACGTATAAATCGCTCGAAGATATAAATCAACAGGAAATTAGTCTGGCCGGATTAAGGATAAACCCGGATGTAAATATTGCTTCGAGCATGACCTACATTTCTAACCTGAAAGTACGAAAGGTGGCCGATAAGGAAGAATTACAAGTGAAGAATCTGCCCGTCAAGCCACGTATTGCTTATCTCA
>WSSedL1CaDRAFT_10002023_pt1 | contig 10830 bp, 10 predicted proteins | sample WetSurSL1Cattail_FD_9464 | JGI IMG/M metagenome (IMG submission 9464)
TGCTCTTGAATGAAGGCGTTGTAACAAACGCCATCAAGCTGCAGGTTAGCGGCCAGGGCAATGGGGCCCAACGGGCAATGCAAGGCCAGCGCCACGTCATAGGCTTCGGCCATGGATGCAATCTTGCGTGTCTCGGTGATGCCACCAGCGTGGGACGGGTCTGGTTGGATGATGTCCACATAACCTTCTGACAACACACGTTTGAAGTCCCAGCGGGAATACAGCCGCTCACCCAGCGCAATCGGAATGGAGGACAGGTGGGCCAGCTCCTTGAGCGCCTCGTAGTGTTCACTCAGGACGGGTTCTTCAATGAACATCAGTCGGTAGGGGTCGAGCTCCTTGATCAGCACCTTGGCCATGGGCTTGTGAACCCGCCCGTGGAAGTCCACGGCAATGCCCACGTGCGGGCCGACCGCATCACGCACCGCAGCCACGCTGGCCAGGCAGCGCTCCACCTTCTCGAAGCTGTCGACGTACTGCAGTTCTTCGGTGCCATTCATCTTGACTGCGGTGAATCCGCGTTCAACAGCCGCTTTGGCTGCCGCAGCGGTATCACTGGGACGGTCACCACCAATCCAGCTATAAACACGAATGCGATCGCGCACGTTGCCACCCAGCAACTCGGACACCGGCACACCCAGCGCTTTGCCCTTGATGTCCCACAAAGCCTGATAATGCCCGCCAGCGCACTCATGTGGATGCCACCGCCACGGTAAAAACCAGCGCGGTACAGCACCGTCCAGTGATCTTCAATGTGCCGTGGGTCCTTGCCAACCAGGTAGTCAGACAGCTCCTCGACGGCAGCCGCCACCGTTTGTGCCCGCCCTTCCAGCACCGGTTCGCCCCAGCCGCAGATGCCTTCGTCAGTCTCGATTTTCAGGAAACACCAGCGTGGCGGTACGATAAAAGTTGTCAATCGGGTGATTTTCATGACTTAAAAAGTGGTTAACAGGCGATCACGCCACAAGATAAGTTGGCACCACACCCCTCGGCCCCCATCAGATAGCGATAGGCATACAGGAGCTGGTACCCCAGTCCAGACCAATCAGTGGTGTCAAACCGCCGTCTCAGGTTCAGTTTCCGATTCAGAGGCAACCGGTGAGACTGTTGTTTGCCCTGCGTGACGTGGCTGCATCAGGTCATTGAGGTCGGCTTCTGCCTGTTCGATCAGAATGATCGCAGCACGCTCTGCCGCCACAGGATCGCTCTTCTCAATGGCCAAGCAGACCGCCTCATGCATCGGCAAGGAATGGGCTGGCCCGCCTGGCTTCTCGGTGATGATTTCAAAACTGGCACGCAAAATGGCGGACATCGCCTCCTGCATCTGCCGCACAAACTGGTTGCCACAGGCGGACAGGATGACGGCATGAAATGTCAGATCCGCTTGTACATAGTCACCTTTACCGGCGACGGCACGGACCATGGCCATATAGGCTGCCCGCAGTTTTCGGCGGTCATCTTCACTGGCGCGGGAAGCAGCCAAGCGCACGGCAGCAGGCTCAACAATGCGCCGCAACTCCATCAGATCGCGAGAAATCGTCGGATCCATGGCAGCCGATTCAGCGCGCCACTCGATGACGTTGGGATCAAACAAGTTCCACTGGGTAGGTTCGAGCACCAGGGTGCCGACGCGTCGGCCGACTTCCAGCATGCCTTTGGCCACCAGTGATTTGATGGCCTCGCGAATCACGATCCGGCTGAAGCCGAACTGCTGGCACAAATCGGTTTCGGACGGCAGTACCTCCCCGGGTCGATAACGCCCTGAACAGATGTCTCGCCCAAGCTTTTCCCGCACTTGTTCCTGAAAAGTAGCGCGGGGTGGTGAGGTGCGTGCAATCATGATTTTATTTATATCACGTATGACTAATCATGTCATTCACTTTCCCACCCATAAATGGTACTTTTATTGTTGATTTTTTTCAGGTTATTAGGGTTTACTTTGATGATTCAAACATCATACGTCATATAAATTACAAGCCATGAACACTGACAACACATCTCCTTTGTTTGACCTCCATGGTCATACCGCGCTCATTACCGGATCTACGCGTGGCATCGGCCTCGCACTCGCCCAGGGCTTGGGACAAGCCGGCGCCACCGTGATCGTCAACAGTCGCCAACAGTCGGCCGTTGACGAGGCGGTGGGCAAGCTCGCAGCGCTCGGGATCGATGTGCGTGGTGCGGCTTTTGATGTCTCCGACGAAGCCTCGGTCGATTCAGCATTTGAGGTCTTTGACAAGCAGGCGCTCAGCATCGATGTGCTGATCAACAACGCCGGTATTCAACACCGGCAACCTATGCTAGAACTGGGGCTGGCAGACTGGAATCGGGTGATTAACACCAATCTGACCGCTGCTTTCCTGCTCGGGCGGGCGGCGGCCAAACGCATGATCGCGCGCGGCAATGGCGGCAAGATCATCAACATCGGTTCACTCACGAGTGAAGCTGCGCGCGCCACGGTGGCACCCTACACGGTGGCAAAAGGCGGCATCAAAATGCTCTCCAAGGCCATGGCGGCTGAGTGGGCGCAGTTCAACATCCAGGCCAACTCCATCGGGCCGGGGTACATCCTGACCGACATGAACCAGGCGCTGGTGAACAACCCCAGTTTCGATGCCTGGGTCAAGGCCAGCAACCCCGCGCAGCGCTGGGGGAAACCAGAAGAACTGGTAGGCACAGCCATCTACCTGGCCTCAAGCGCGTCCAACTACGTCAATGGCCAGATCATCTATGTCGATGGTGGCTGGTTGTCCGTGCTGTGAGCTAACGGCAGCACGCTCCCAATTTTTTCAACGCCCCGCTCAAGTATCACCATGTCCACACTTATCACCGATGTCAAGGTCATCTTGACTGCCCCTGAAGGCATCAACTTACTGGTTGTCAAAATTGAAACCAACCAGGCGGGCCTCTATGGCTTGGGCTGTGGCACATTTGCATACCGCCATTTGGCAGTGAAATGTCTGATCGAGGAGTACATCAAGCCGCTGATCGTTGGCCGTGATGTGCATGCCATCGAGGAACTGTGGCAACTGATGCACCAGAACGCCTACTGGCGTAACGGTCCCATTGAAAACAATGCCATCTCCGGCATCGATATGGCCTTGTGGGACATCAAGGGCAAACTGGCCAACATGCCGCTGTACCAGTTGTTCGGCGGCAAGGTCCGCGAAGGTGTGCCCATTTATCGGCACGCCGATGGCAACAGCCTCGACGAGCTGTGCGACAACATTCAGAAATACCGCGACCAGGGCATCACCCACATCCGCTGTCAGAGCGGCGGCTACGGTGGTGGCAGCTTTGGTGCCGCGCCCGGCAGTGCGCCTGAGAGTGCGCCGACCGGCGTGTATCTGGACGCGCGCAAGTACATGCGCGAAACGGTCAAGCTGTTTGACGGCATCCGTAGCCGTGTGGGCTTTGACGTGGAGCTGTGCCACGACGTGCACGAACGCCTCAAGCCCAGCGACGCGATCCGCTTCGCTCAGGCCATGGAACCATTTGACCTGTTTTTCCTGGAAGACGCGATCGCGCTGGAAGAAGGCGAATGGATCCGCCAACTGCGCGACAAAACCAACATTCCGTTGGCACAGGGCGAGCTGTTCAACCACCCGTTCGAGTGGCGCAACCTGATCGCCGAACGACTGATCGATTTCATTCGTGTACACCTGAGCCAAGTGGGCGGCATCACGCCGGGGCGCAAGCTGCAGCTGTTTACCGAGCAATACGGCGTGCGCACCGCATGGCATGGCCCGGGTGACATGTCGCCGCTGGCGCACGCTGCCAACATTCACATCGATTTGGCCGCGCGCAACTTCGGCGTGCAGGAATGGTCGGGCACCGAACCGCCGAACTTCGTGATCCAGGAACTCAAAGGCCCGCGCGAAGCGCTGCTCGACGTGTTCCCCGGCCTGCCTGCGTTCCGCCAAGGTTACGTATACGCCAATGAACAGCCTGGCCTGGGTGTGGACCTCAATGAGGTGGAAGCGGCCAAGTACCCCTGTTCCAACAACGTGACCACCTGGACCCAGACGCGTCTGATTGACGGCACCCTGCAAACCCCCTAAAGCCCCATGAAGGCGTGCCATCACATTCTTGGTCTCCGCTACCACCCGGTGTGTGTGGTCGACGCACCTATCTACAACGCAACAGATCGGGCTTGCGTTGGTGATTCACCCCATAAGCCCGACAAAGGAGCTTCATTCATGTCCACCCGTTTCACCTTGCGCCGCCTGGCCCTTACTGCCCTGGCCACGGTTGCACTGTCGTCCAACGTCGCTTTTGCCGAAATCAAAGCCAAGATCGGCCACGCCATGCCGGACACACATCCGCAGGCGATCGCCATGAACAAGTTTGCCGAGCTAGCAGCGATCTACACCAAGGGCAACGTCAAGATTCGGGCCTACCACAGTGGTGTCCTTGGCAGCGATGAGAAGCAGTTGCAGGCTGTGCAATCGGGCACGCAAGAGTTCTACATCGGGACATTGGCACCGTTGTCCGCCCGAGTGAAAGAAGTCCAAGTCTGGGATTTACCGTTTATGTTCCAGAACGAAAAAGAGGTGTATGCGGTGCTGGACGGCGCCTCTTCCAAGAAAATTTTCGAGAAGATCGAACCCGCTGGCCTGGTGGGTCTGACCTGGACCGGCATGGGTTTTCGCAACCTCTCCAACAGCAAACGCAGTGTTACCAAACTCGAAGACGTGGCTGGCTTGAAGATCCGCGTGATGGCTAACCCAGTGGCGCTGGAAACCTGGAAGACCATTGGCGCAAACGCCGTGCCGATGGCGTTTGCCGAGGTGTTCCCGGCGCTGGAAATCAAGGCACTGGATGGTCAGGAAAATCCGCTGGTACACATGTACTCCAACAAGATGCAGGAAGTGCAGAAATTCATTTCGGTGACCAACCACGTCTACACGCCCGTGGCAATAGTGGCGTCCAAGAAGTTCTGGGACACGCTCTCTCCCGCCGACCAGGCAGGCATCCAGAAAGCAGCCACCGAAGCTGGGCTGTATCAACGAAAGTTGCTTGACGAAGGCGATATTGATGTGGTCAGCAAGTTCAAGGCGGCTGGCGTGACGGTGAACACCGTCAGCCCGGCAGAACTGGCGCGCATCCAGGACAAGGTCAAACCCGTGGTGGCCAAGTTCGCACCGATCATCGGCGAAGATTTTGTCAAGGGCTTCTACGCCGAAATCGACAAGGCTCGCGCAGCCAAATAAGGCCAAACTTTCCAGGCGGGCCTGGTGGCCTTCCTGGCTTATTCAAACTCATACAACTCGGAATACCCATGGGAAAAATATTCAAGCCGTTGGCTGACGCGTTAACCCGCGCCCTCGAGATTCTGATGGTGCTGTGCATGGCCGTCATGCTGGTTATGGTGTTCGGCAATGTCATCCTACGGCTGTTTTTCAACACCGGCATCGACCTCTCTGAGGAGATACCGCGGTTCGCCTTTGTCTGGATGACCTTTCTGGGCGCCATTGTTGGCATGCGACGCCGTGCCCACCTGGGTGTCGACATTCTGGTGCAAGCCCTGCCGGTGCTCGGGCGCAAGGTCTGCTGGGGTCTAAGCCAGCTGGTAATACTGGTGTGCTGCGTTTACATCGTCTACGGCACTTATCTGCAGCACGACATCATCGAAGGCAACGCATCGCCGGTGGCCCAACTCAGTATGTTGTGGGTGTTTGGTGTGAGCTACCTGACCGGCGCGGCCATTGGGATGATTTGTCTATCCAACCTGATTCGCTTGTTCGCAGGCAAGGTATCTGAGGACGAACTGATCGACGTGCACGAAGAGGGCATGGCCGATGCACTCGAAGCCGAACGGGAATTGGCCAAACAAAACACCCAACTCACAGCGCACAGCGGAACCAAATCATGACTCTCTTTGTTTTCATCTCCTCCCTGCTCGGCCTGATGGCGCTGGGCATGCCAGTGGCCTTCGCACTGATTGGATGCGGCATCGTCATGATGTTCTTCATGGGCGTCACCGACCCGCAGATCGTGATTCAGAACATGTGGGACGGTGCCAACAGCTTCCCGCTGCTGGCCGTACCCTTCTTCATGCTGGCTGGCGAGTTCATGAACGCGGGCGGCATGACGCGACGCATCATCTTGATGGCAATGTCATGGGTCGGCCACATCCGTGGCGGTCTGGGCTACGTGGCGGTCGTGGCGGCCGTCATCATGGCCTCGCTGTCGGGCTCCGCCGTTGCAGACACGGCGGCGCTGGCCGCTGTGCTGGTGCCCATGATGCGCAACGCAGGCTACAACGTGAACCGCTCCTGTGGCCTGATTGCCTGCGGCGGCATCATCGCGCCGGTGATCCCGCCCTCGATCGCGATGATCCTGTATGGCGTGACCGGTGGTGTCTCGATCACCAAGCTCTTCATCGCCGGCATCGTGCCCGGTATCTTGATGGGTGTGGCGATCATGCTGGCTTGGCGTTGGTCTATCGACCATGACAAGGTGCAGGCTGAGCCCAAATGCAGCATGTCCGAACGGCGTCTCGCCACCCGTCGGGCGTTGTGGGCACTGGTATTACCGCTGGTGATTATTGGTGGCCTGAAGTTCGGTATCTTCACACCGACCGAAGCTGCCGTGATAGCGGCGGTGTATTCATTGTTCGTCGGTCTGGTGGTCTACCGTGAAATCAAAGTATCACAGTTGTTCCACCTGTTCTACCGCGCCGCAGAAACCACGGCAGTCGTCATGTTCCTGGTGTCAGCCGCCGGTGTGTCAGCCTGGCTCATCACGACAGCCAACATTCCGCAGCAACTGGCTGAGTTGGTTGCACCGATGATGGACAACAAGATGCTGCTCACGTTTGCACTGATGATCCTGGTGCTGATTGTTGGCACGGCGCTGGACTTCACCCCCACCGTGCTGATCATGACGCCGGTGCTGATGCCGGTGCTGCGCCAGGCTGGTATCGACCCGGTGTACTTTGGCGTTTTATTCATCATTAACAACGCCATCGGCCTGGTCACGCCGCCAGTGGGCACGGTGCTCAATGTGGTGTGCAGCGTCGCCAAAATCCCGATGAGCGGCGCCATCAAAGGTGTCTGGCCCTTCATGGTGGCGCAGACCGTGGTCATGTTCCTGTTGGTGGTGTTTCCGCAGATCGTCATGTGGCCGCTCCAAATGATGACCCGCTAGCCACCCAGCGTCCCCACCGGCTTATTCCCTCTATCTCTAGGATTGTTCATATGGAAGCCATCGTCATTCATTCGCCAGGTGACCTACGGGTCGAAGATGTTTCCACGCCTGAAGTCGGTCCCGGCCAGGTCCGCGTCCGGGTTCGAGCGGGCGGTATTTGCGGCTCCGACCTACATTACTTTCACAACGGTGGTTTTGGCGCCATTCGCATTCAGCAGCCCATGGTGCTTGGGCACGAGGTTGCCGGTGTGCTTGACGCGGTCGCGGCCGATATCACCCATTTGAAGCCAGGTGACCGAATTGCCGTCAACCCCAGCCATCCATGTGGCCAATGCCGCTTTTGCCAGATGGGTTTGCACAACCATTGTCTGGACATGCGGTATTTTGGCAGCGCCATGCGCATGCCCCACGTTCAGGGTGCCTTCCGGCAGGAATTGGTGATCGATGCGCGTCAGGCCGTCAAGCTGGCCGAGGGGATCACCGATGCAGAGGGTTCCATGGCCGAGCCTCTGGCGGTTGCATTACACGCCGTCAACCGGGCTGGTCCCTTGCTGGGTCGCAAGGTATTGGTGACTGGTTGCGGGCCGATCGGTGCCGTGGTGATCATTGCCGCACGGCGTGCCGGAGCCACACATATCGTAGCCACCGACGTGGTAGCGCAACCTTTGCGCAAGGCGCTTGAGATTGGCGCAGACCGCGCCATCAATGTGGCCGAAGCCCCCGAGGAGTTGACCCAGTATGCAGCAGAGAAGGGGCAATTTGACGTGTTGTTCGAGGCCAGCGGTAACGAACGCGCGCTACGTGCTGCGTTTGATGTCGTGCGTCCGCGCGGTGTTGTGGTGCAACTGGGCCTCTCAGGCAGCGAGCTCACATTGCCTTTCAACACAGTAGTCGCCAAAGAGTTCGACTTGCGCGGCGCGTTTCGTTTTCACGAAGAGTTTGCCACTGCAGTCAGTCTCATCAATCAGCGATTGGTAGATCTCAAACCCTTGGTATCCGCGACCTTGCCTTACCGGGATGCCGGCAAGGCTTTTGCGTTGGCGTCGGATCGTTCGCAATCGATGAAGGTTGTGCTGAGCTTCACCTGATCTTGCCAGTCATGGCGCACTGCCGCCATCCATTTTTTAACCGTGTGCAATCAACCAGGAGTCCATGATGACATCTACTTCCAGAAGAAACTTTGGTAACCAGCTCGCAGGCCTGACTCTCGCAGGCCTTGCGCTGTGCTCTGCCGCCCCCGTGATAGCGCAAGAGGTGGTGCATGCCAAGCTGGGGCACGCCTTTACCGACACCCACCCGCGCGCCATCGCCATGAAGCGTTTTGCCGACGGGGTGAAAGCAGCCACGGGTGGCAAGGTCGTGATTGACGTTTACGGCAACTCGGTGCTGGGTGGCGAAGAGAAGATGCTGATTGCGGCACAAAGCGGTACACAAGACTTGTACCTGGGAGCACTGGCACCGATAGCAACGCGCAAGAAAGAATTGCAGATATTTGATTTTCCGTTCCTCTTTGGATCCGATGCTGAAGCCGCCTATGTGCTTGATGGTCCCAATGGTCGCAAAATTCTGGATGGTCTGGCTGACATGAACCTCCAGGGACTGGTCTGGGCTGGTGGTGCGTTTCGCAACATGTCCAACAGCAAACGCCCGGTCAACACGATGGCCGACCTCAAAGGTTTGAAACTCCGTGTGATGCAAAGCCCGATGGCCTTGGCCAGCTTTAATGCCATGGGCGCCAACGCAGTCCCCATGGCTTGGCCAGAGGTTTACCCTGCCTTGGAGATCAAGGCCATGGACGGTTATGAACACCCGGTGGTCGACATGTTCGCCTACAAGATGTACGAAGTGCAAAAGTACCTGACCATCACGAACCACGTCTACACCCCGGTGGCACTCCTCGCCTCCAAAAAATGGTGGTCCAGCCTGACACCAGACCAGCAGAAAGCGGTCCAAAAAGTGGCTGAGCAAACCCGCACTTTCGAGCGCGCCGAGGAGCTGCGCCAGGCTCGCGATGTGGTCTCACAACTCAAGGCAAAAGGCATGACAGTGTCGGAGATGCCGCCCGCAGAGCTCGCCAAGATCCGAAGCGCCGTGCAACCTGTGATCGACAAAAATGCCGAAACCATTGGTGCTGACTTTGTGCGAGATGTCTATGCTGATCTGACCAAGTTCCGCGCCACTGCCAAATAGTGGTGACGCGGCTGCGTTTGAGGTCCACCGGCTGGGCCTTGACGTCCAGCACCACAACCTGCTTCATGCCAACACGCATGACCAATTCACCCACGGAGTGGATCAGCCCGCAGGTGAAAGCAGGTACTCGTTGCGACTGCAGCACTCAGCTATTGATGTAGCTGGTCAACTGCGAAATGGTTTGTTCGTTGACGGCAATGATGTCGTCCATGATGTCGCGGATCGAGATCATTCCTAACACTTTGCCAGCGTCCATCACTGGCAAATGCCGAATTCTCTTGTGGCTCATCAGGCTCATGCAGTCACGCGTACCGGTCTGCGGCGTGACGGTAATCACATCACGGGTCATGATCTCGGCCACCGTCGTCTCTTTGGAGTTGCGGCCTTGCAAGGCGACTTTGCGGGTGTAGTCACGTTCTGACACAACACCCTGCAGCTTGCCGTCTTCCATCACAAGCAAGGCGCCCACCTCAAGCTCAGCCAGCAACTTCAGCGCATCAAAAACGCTGGCCGTTGGGACAATTTGGTAAAGCAAGGAGTCATGCTGTGTTAACAATTCAAAAACTGGTTTCATGGAAGTCTCCGTGTAGTTGTTGACGCATCTCAATCTACGCATGGTCCATGCATTTCATGTGGCCTACCGTGCGAATACCCACACACGCTGGATGCCTATGCCTTTTAATGCGTGATAACCACCAGCACGCTGCAGGACGCATGCTCAATCAGTGACTTGGAGATGGAGCCGCGCCACCAACGAGCCGCCCACCCTTCCAGGTGCTTGTGGCCCACCACAATAAGGTTGGCCTCGATCGCACGGGCACAGCGCACAATTTCAGTCACGGCATCCCCTGTCACCAACTCACCACGAGCGACCAGCCCGTCATCAGCCAATTTGCGCACGCCGGTATCAAGAATTGTCTGGTAGCGCTGCTTTTCGCTTTCATGCAGCGGCTCACTGTAAATACCACCCTCAGGCCCAATGCTTGTCAGGGGCAGTGGCATCACCGCGATAAGGGTCAACTCTGATTGGCTCCATTGTGCGATTTCATGACAGTCCAACAAGGCCTGCTGCCCAGCAACAGAGCCATCGTAAGCGAGCAAAATCCGTTTGTACATGACACATCTCCTTTAGCGCTGACGTGGGCAGTGAATCAAACGTGCATCCGATCTTCATCGACACCTGCCAATGCCCCACTTTGCCATCGACGACATGACCCACAGCCTCAGTGACGGACAATCACAGGATAGTCCTCACCAGCGAAAGCTTACGCGTTTTGCCTTGGGACTGCAAACACAACGCAAGTCCTTGGGCTTGATCTTCACAACGATTTCAGCCCCTTCGCCTGGCGCAGCCAAAGTCAGCGCCCCAGCCTCACGAACCCACAAGCCCCATCACAACCCCTGCACCAGCCCCATATCTGGCCGCACCAGCCACTCGGCAAACTCGTCAGCCAGCTGCTGGCTGGCTGATACAGCGGCGGTCCAGGC
>WSSedL1CaDRAFT_10002024_pt1 | contig 10830 bp, 9 predicted proteins | sample WetSurSL1Cattail_FD_9464 | JGI IMG/M metagenome (IMG submission 9464)
CCTTATGCCTGACGTTTGGTTTAATAACCGGCAGTTCCGGACTGAATTCCTTGATTTGGAAGGAATTTTTTAAAACAGCCGATTTCCCGTCATCATTGGTCACGATAATTTTGTAGAATCCGATGGGTTGCCGGGTTACATTAAAATTACAGTTAATTTGAGTATCTTCCATAATTTTGATGTGAACCCCGTTAATGGTTTGTCCGTCCGGCCCGACCATATCGACCTTAATGCCTTCTCTAAAATGGGCGCCCCAGATTCTAGCTTCAATTAATGAAGCTTTTTTGAAATAAATATCTTTGGGAAAGATGGAAGTAATGATAGGAGCCGGATATTCAATGGTAAGAGCAGAAAAGAGTATGTCGGATTTGGGCTTTTTTCCGAAGATCGAGCCATTGGTAACGCTGACGTTCCAAGTTCCGTCCGATTGGTCACTTAAATCGCAAGTACAGTCGATGGTATTATTCGTAATTTGTAGATCGGTCGCCATAATATCGGGGAAACCGTCTCGGGTTAATTTAACCATGGCGGATTGGTTGAACCGGCTTCCGGTGATGGTTAAATGGATGGGACCATCATTAAATGCTATCGCAGGCGAAACAGACTCAATCTTAGGCGCAAAGATGTCGATGCCTGCTTTTACTGAATGAAAGCCGGAGAATATTATCATCAAAGATGCAAGAACGAGCCAGAAAGTTTTTTTCAAGAGGGACTCCTTTCGATTCAGTACGGAAATATGATTAAAGTAAAAAGATGTCATTAATTCAACAAAGTAGCATCTTTATTATATATCATTTATGCAGTAAAAATGAAGAGTTTCAACTCTAAAAAAAGCTTCGATTTTATAAATCCAGCCATTGTGGAAAAGTTTATTTTTAAAGAATCTCTCTCTACAAATCGTGGATGCAGAGAGAGGGCCGGTAAAGAAGAAACAACCGGCAAAAGTCAAGCGGTTTTGGAGAAATGAAAATTGATCAGCCAACTTATTTTGGTGATGCTTTTTGAAGTAATAATCAAGAACCATTATTTTTTCCAGGTATCACTTCGATAGCCCAGTCGAAGGGCTTCTAAGGCTAGGGCTTCCGAGGGTGGGATATTGCCTAGATTGACATTGGGGCCAAAATCGTTGATGAGACGGGCTTGTTGATTTTTTAAAGGTGCTTCCCAGATGGTTTTCTCGATAGGCAGAGCTGAACTTAACTGGGTCAGCTTTTCATCGATGATCGTTCCTTTTCCGTCATAGATGCCGATACCCTGACCGGATTCCCGGGCCTCAATAATGACCCAGCATGCACCGGCCGATAAATCCTCAAGCGCCGTTTCGATGGATATATTTTCGTCTTGCTGCTGTGAGGCGTCTTTTTTACCAACTTCCGTAATGACTTGAAGACCGCATGTTAATGCGCTATGAATTGCCGCGGCCCTTTGCTTTTTTGAAATATCCAGCGTTCCATCGGAAATCTCAACCCACTGGAAGCCAAGTTCAGCCAATTTGCGAAAATAGGGCAGCGACTGGCTTTGCCATAACGCGATTTCAAACAAAGTACCCCCAGGATAAATGGGTATTCCGTACTCCAGAGCTGTTTGAATTTTATCACGCAGGGTTTCTGATTTATAGAGAACTGTGGTGCCGAAGGATAGCTTGATAAAATCGATAAAAGGGGCATTCATCTCCAGAAAATTCCTGATTTCATAAACAGATAAGCCTTTATCGATGATCATGGTAATGCCCTGAGTGCGGGGCTTATTCACGCGTCCCGGCAAGGGCGCTTTCAAAATGTCTTCCCATAAATCGTTCATTATTCATCACTCCTGATACAAATTTGCATTTCAATCGATACGGACAGAAGCAATTTTGTCTTTTATACCAAGTTGCATTTTATTTATAAATACCTTTTTGAGTGCAACTTGGTGTGAGATATCATATGATTTCGGACCATATTTTGTTGCCGCGCAGACATGTTTGAAGAAAAGGCGGAATAAAAATGAATTGGGAGTGAAGCCGATGTTCCAAGACAATTTGTTATTAATTATTATTCTTGCGCTTGGCCTAGCCTTTAATAATAACTTGGTGGCAGCCAGCGCCGGCAGTCTCTTGGTTCTTAAATTTATTAAGGTAAAAACTATTTTGCTGTTGTTAGAAAGACGGGCCGTGGACATTGGATTGCTGTTTTTGCTGGTGGCGGTGCTTACCCCTTTTGCTCTGGATAAAGTCAAGGTTACGGATATTTGGAAAACTTTTCAGAGTATTCCGGGCATAGCCGCTGTTATCGGCGGTGTGGCGGCGGCCTATTTATGCGGGCAAGGTATGGTATTGTTGCAAGTGCGTCCGGAAATTGTGGTTGGACTGGTTGTAGGAACTATCATCGGAGTTTCATTATTGAAGGGCATTCCAGTAGGGCCGTTGGCAGCAGCCGGGGTTACTGCTATTATTTTAAATTTGTTAGGACTTGGTAAGAAATAAAAGTCTATCTTAATCGAGGATAAAGTTAAAAAATTGGGCTAAAGAATGGGAAGGAGCTTTACCATGGATCAAGTAACACTCAATAGTATGGCCGCGGTTCGGGTAATTTCCGGCTTACTAGAAATTATTGTGGCTTTTTTGTTTTTAAAAGGTGGGCGCGTAGAGAACGCGCTTCGGATGAATGCCTTTTTGGGGTTAATTGGTCCTTTGGTTTTTCTGCTCGTGAGTGTACTGGGCGTTGTGGCCATTACCGTAAAGGTTTCCTGGCCGAAAATGATCCTGATCTGTGTGGGAATTATACTTGTATTGGTCGGTACGAAAAACTGAACTTAAACTTTACCTCTAAAATTGCAGAATCCAATTGACAAACAATTGGCGATAAATATTATCCGGGTAAGACTTTAGATCAAATCCGGCTTGGAGCTGATTGACGGGGGAAAAATGTTTAATGAGGGCACAACGCCAGCGATAATTAAAATCGGGCTGATTGTAGTTGGTGACCGGAGTCAGCATAATGCAACGGTTTTCTAATGAATATCCTTTACTCAGACCGTTTAACAAATAGAATTCGACTCCCTGAGAATTAGGGATAAACCATTCCCTTAATTCGCCGGAGGAGTGGGCTAAAGAGGAATAAAGCGGCAAAAACTGGGGCCCCAAATATCCGGCTTTGATTTGCAGATAACTTCTCCGGTTGACTTGGTTAGCGTAACTGAGCAAGATACCGGGTGTATAAGCCACCTTATAGTCGGGAAACTTGGCTGATGCGAAGGAATACCAACCAAGTTCCGTGGCAAATTTGCTGCGAGATTGGGTTTTTGCATAATCGATACTAAAGTCGGTTTCGCCGCTTACGCCGGGAATAATATTGATGCCGGTAATGGAATCTTGCCCTGTCCAGCCGATTCGGGCTGCTACATAATCTTCGGTATTGGCGATTTGGGTTGTACCGCTTTGATATTGCGTATTGACACGGGAATAGACCCCAATAACATGAAACTTTTGAAAATCTTTTTGAATGGCCACTCCTTCCACCGGATTGGCAAAAAAGTCGGCCATCATTCCGATTGGACCCAATGAAAATTGAAAGCGGCCCAAATAGTCGATACTGCTCGGATTGGATAGCTTTAAAAATGCCTGATCGACTTGAGAAGGGAGAGCCACGGGGGAAGCATTGGAATTGGCATCTTGGTATTTTGAGCCCCAGTCGCCCAATTGCGAAATTCTGAGCGATAATTGCAAATTGGGATCGACATTGGCATCCAAAGCGATGCTTAGCTGTTGATTAAAATTTGGCGGTGTTATGGCGCCGACGGGTGGATTGATGTTTGAAGTTGTATCCAATTCAAATCCACCGCCGATTTGAAAACGGCCCCAGGTAGAGTCTAATGATGCCACACGGTTGGAAAGTTCATTAAGTTTACGATCGGTTGAAGATAGAGGGGTTTGAGCGAGTACCGGATAAGTCACAGCGAATAATGTCAAACCAAGGCCTAAAACCAGTATCGAAAATTTCCCCATAATAACCTCCAAGAGTGGTATTGAATAATCTATGTATGGGAGGCTGGATCTTTTTTATCTGGAAAGTTCAATAGGGACGATTGGGAGATAGAATTTGGAAGAGCGCTGTTGACGAAAAAAATTGAAAACGAATGACAGTCATTGAGTCCCAGTTTTGTCTTTAAAGTTCGTTCTTAAGCAATAAAACACCTGCAAAATTACTGTTTAAATCAATCCCAGTTTTGCCAAAAAAGAAGGGACTTGTCCGGAAATCATACTGGAAAATAACCCCTACTATAAAATCCGGTTTTGCATAGCGTATGGAATTTAGTTATTCAATTTGTTCGGGACGGCCGGGTCCGAAAGAGATTAGCTATTAAAAAAATATACCGGCTTTACGCCGGTAATATTATATTTGAATTGATAAACTACATTTCCCTTTACTTGGGTCAGTTTCGGGTTAAGCAGCGGAGTTTTGCCAATTATATTGCGCCCATGGCGCATTGAACCGGCGGATAAGATTGTAAACTTGGACTAGACGTCAAAGATTTCGCGATCAACCTGAATTTGTTTTAACCCTATTTCGGTTATCTTTTATCTTTGAACTAGATTAATATAATCTATGCGATGAAAGTTAAAAATGTGAAAGAGGCTGCCTGAAAAAGTTTAAACTTTGAACAGAAGAGAGAAGGCAGCCTCTTTGTTGGGTTAGTTACCTAACCTTGCCGGGATAAAAGTTCTTCGGCTTTTTGAATTAGTCCGCGCACAATTAAACCGGCTTCGCGGGTGGTGATATTACCATAGTCGTAGTTGCCGTGATCTACCTGAATGCGATCGGCGAAACCCAATTCTTGGGCGATTTCGTACTTAACTCGATCAGAAACGATACTGCCGCGACGACTCAAACTTTCACCCCCCTTGGAGACTATGCATTCATTTGGGCCTCAATGGAACGGTTGCGACTTTGAGAATGCCAGTCTGTGATTAGTATAAACTTAGATGATAAAAAACAAGCAGGAATTTACCCCTATTTGAGCTGGATCGATGAGAAAATAGGTGAGCTTATGTCAGGCCTCATTTAATAATTAGAAAATAAAGGAAAATTTAGGAGCGATCAATTAATGGAATAGTTGCTAGAAAAAATTAACAAATGGAAAGACTAATTGAATCAGGATTTGTAAATAGTCATATTATAGGATATTTATCGATGAATTTTTAAATAAATGTGTTATAATTGATGGGTATTAAATTTTGAGGGGAGCGCAATTTACCTATGAAGCATCTCCATTTTGTGGGGATTGGCGGTGCCAGACTGAGCGGTTTGGCGAAGTTGTATTTTGATCGGGGTTGTAAAATTACCGGTTCGGATTCTCAGGAGTCAAGAGTGATCCGGAATATGGCACAGAAAGGAATTCAGATTTCTTATGGCCATAATGCCTCAAATATAAATGGCGCAGATTTGGTGGTTTATACAAATGCGGTCGGTCCAGACAATCCTGAAGTGTTAGAAGCAAAACGGTTAGGGATCCCATTAATCGAAGGTGCAGAGCTCCTTGGTGAATTAATGGCTGAAATTGGGAAAGGGATTGCAATTGCGGGTACGCATGGAAAAACGACGACTTCCGCAATGACAGCTTTGATCCTGGTTGAAGGCGGGTTGGATCCGACGGTGTTAATTGGTGGTGAGTTAAATCAATTCCAAGGCAATCACCGTACCGGAAAAACACCCTATATGGTTGTTGAAGCTTGTGAGTTTAAACGTTCGTTTTTAAATTTAAAGCCGTCTGTTGAGTTGATAACCAATATTGATTGGGATCACCCGGATTGTTTTCCAACTTTAGATGATGTCATTAAAACTTTTTCAGACTTCGTTTCCTTATTACCGGCGGATGGTGTTTTAGTAACGTGGGGCGATGATCCCAATGCGTTCCGGCTTGGAAAAGCATATTCCGGGAAATATATTTCTTTTGGTTGTCAGGAACATTTTGATTGGCAAATTAAGAATATCCGCCCGGTTGTCCCGATAGGAGTTACCGCCGAACTTTTTTATCACGGGAAAAGCCAGGGTGAATTGACTTTGAAAGTACCAGGTCGTCATAATCTTCTGAATGCGACGGGTGCAATAGCTTTAGCTTCAGAATTAGGGATTGATGTGGACTGCGCCTTGAAGACATTATCCAGTTTTACAGGCGTGCAACGGCGCTTTGAGATGAAAGGGGAATACCAAGGGGCTCTTATCGTTGATGATTATGCGCATCATCCCAGTGCAATCCGGACTACATTAGCAGCGGCTCGACAAGTCTTTAAAGGCCGTATTTGGTGTGTATTTCAACCCCATCTTTTTAGCAGGACCAAATTCTTGCTTCAAGAATTTGCGAGTTCTTTTGGGGATGCCGACATCTGTGTTTTGGCTGATATTTATCCGGCTCGCGAGATCGATCCCGGGGATATATCCAGCAAAGACTTAGCCGCAGTTGCTAAAAAGCATCATCAGGATGTACGTTATTTAGGCGGTTTCGATAAGATTTATGAGCACCTTTGCCAAAATGTCCAGCCTGGTGATTTGGTGATTACAATGGGTGCGGGTGATGTATGGAAGATTGGAGAAAGACTCATAAAAGAAGGAATAAAAAGTTCATTTTGAGTTTTTATTGATTGAAAAATAGTGAAGTAAGAAATGGATGAGGATCCAATTTCTTACTTCAAACTTTAAAGTTGAACGATGAGCATTCCATTTTCAGCGCAAAAATCATAGCGGCGGTCCTCAACAGGAATTTGAAAACGGTTTAAAAATTTTTTGGCAACAATCATTTTGGTTGTTCGGCCTTGAATTTTAAAGCAGTCGGCAGTCGGTTCATTTAAAGGTAAAATACCTACTTTTTTGCTCTCCGGATCAAAATACAATTCTACCCAATTAATATTTTGCAGGTGTTTCTCTACCACTGGCTTATAAAAGGCAAAACGGCCTTTGCGATTGATTCCAATGGTCTTTGAAGAAATACCTTTTTTTGATCTTTCCTTTTGATATTTAATAAAACTCACGGAAAACCCCTCCTTTTATTTCTTGGAATATTTATTCTCTTTGTATCCTTCAATTCCTTCACGAATATTAAAACAACTTCAAATTCCTAAAAAATGTTCAAAATCGACAAAAGATATCTAATAAGTATGTATATTGTGTCGAAAAAAGAAACTTTTTTAATATCTTTACAAAGATAAAGTTAACGTTTTTTACCTATTTAGCTCGCTTTTTTACATAATAGGTCATATTTCAATGCATTTTTTATAGTTGCCAGCCTTTCGCTTTATTGCGCTTTTTCCGTTTGAATCCGCCTATGCCGATGATTCATATAGATAGGCTCTTATCTTGCATTAAATCCTATGTTGTAAATTAAATTTTTATTCCAGCCCTTTTAAATGCAAAAGGGGGAATTCACGATAATTAAATTCATTTTTGATTTGGGATTTTTTTGTTAGTAGGAATGGACGATTTAATTTTCAAGGCGGATACCTGAATTTTCTTAGTAAAAGCTCAATAAAGTCGCTTTATTTTAGGATCAGAAGAGGAAATCGGAAGAAAAATTGCCATTAGTTTACAAATTTGAATTAAAACATGTAGGAGGAATGAGGAGGGGGTTTGTTTTAGCGATCCCTAAAGATTTGATGATTCCGGGTCGGGTGAAGGGGAAGAGGATAAAAGAATGGGGACGATAAATAATGGGTGGCTGTTTTGTTAATTTTAGAGACAGAATGTCCTAAAATAATAAAACATAATTTCCAATGAGATGAACCAGACTTAAAGCAATCAAAGACAATAAAAGTGCCGAGTTTATCAAACTACAATCGGATTCTAAAGATTGTTTAACTTTTTCACCAAACGATGAAACTGGCGTTTATTTTTTTCATCCAAAGCCTTATCGATTTGATTCAATAAGTCCGCCCGTTCTATTTCCCGTTGGAAGGTTGCGCTCCATAACGAAAGTTCAAAGTCGATCAGTATTTGCTGAGCCCTGGTCGAATCCAAAGAAACCGGATCCTCTTCGACAACAGCTTGATGGGATTGGCAAGAAGCCCGATCGGGGAAATATAACGTCAAATAAATTGGCGATTCCGACAATAGGGATAAGCGTGAAAGGATTATTGAACAATCAGTGATTGTACTGTCAAATGTTTTTAATAAAACGGGCGGCATGCCGGTTGAATCGGTGGAAATAACCAGCAATGGCCGTAAATAAGAGCCATCGAGCACAATATGAACTTGGGAAAGCAAAGTCTCATTTTCAGTAAGCCCTAGCAGAATCTGCTCCGGGCATGTGGATTGCAAATGATAATTTTCAATAAACCAGAAGAGAAAATTCTTTTTAGCCCAATTACTAATTATTTTGCGATTCATGGCAACCTCGCAATTATCTTATTATGAAATGTTATTACCATATTCCATATTATTCGAAATGCTTTATTCCCATGCTTAATATCTCTAAACAAAATGTTTCACCGTATTATACGATGAACCACCATTTTTGTGTGCTCATATTAAGTCACTTTCTAAGTCTGCCCCAGGTTTTCCTGCTATTATAAAAAAGGAATAACTGGAAGCTAAGTTCTTCGGAAGGATATCAGGACTATTTTATTGGCCATCGATAAAATACTTTCATAAAAACAAATTTAATGGTATATTTATAACGTGAATTCGGGGATTAGTCATAAATAAATGTATAATTATTCAAAAAAGAAAGCGGGTTTTTCCAATGATATCATTTCGAAAAGCTAAAATGTCCGATGTAGAGAATCTCCATCGGTTGATTAACGATTTTGCGACGAAGGGTTATATGCTGCCGCGTTCTCGAAATACGTTGTATGAGGCTTTACGGGAATTTACAATTATTGAAGACCAAGGAATGTTAGTCGGTATGGGAGCCCTACACGTGATCTGGGAAGATTTGGCGGAGATCCGCGCTTTAGCGATTAAGGAAGAATATCAACGCCGGGGTATCGGACAACAATTAATAAACAGACTGGCAAAAGAAGCGGATGAATTAGAAATTCATCAGATTTTTGCTCTTACATACCAGGTGGCTTTTTTTAAAAAATGTGGCTTCAATGAAGTTAATAAAGATGAAATGCCGCATAAGATTTGGAAAGAATGTATTGATTGCCCGAAATTCCCAAATTGCGATGAAGTTGCAATGGCCATCACTTTAGTGAGTATCAAGTGAAATTTCCCTTTTGTTTTGGTGAAAAAGCCAAACAAGCTTTGCCATCAGTTTCTCGGACCAGTAATGACGGTAGTTGCCTGGATTTAAATCCAAAGGCTTTACATCCATTAGGGAAATTTTTATCCCAGGTAATATAAAAGTTTTTACATTGAAAGCAGTTAATTTTTTTTTGTTCCATGATTTCTTTTGTATCACAAATCCTACAGAAATTCAATATTATTCAATACAAGGAGCTGCCCAAAAGAAGTTTAAAATCAAGAGGATAGGCAATGTAAGTTTAATTAAGAATAAAATAGAACTTAACTTCCGTTGGAAAAGCTTCTTTTTTATATAAATAATTTGACCTTTTCTGACTAATTGACCCGAAATTTTGAGTAATAAGGAAATAGAAAGAAGAATAATGGGTGGGTTTCTTTAAATTTAGAGCAATCCTAAAAACCGAGAGTTTGTTGATTATAAGAGTCAAAATCTAAAGTTGGCTTATGGGCTAAAATCAGTTATTATAATCATAAAGAAGGTCAATAAAGAACAGACAACGCGCCCTGCGTTCCTTTTTTTAATTGTGGATATCCCCAATTTTGGGGAAAGCAATTGTAAAAATACTTCCCTGACCTACTTTACTTGAAACGGTCACATGGCCTCCCATGGCTTCAACCAGTTCTTTGACAATAGTAAGTCCCAATCCAAAGCCACCGCTTTCACGGTTCCGGGATTGGTCTGTCCGATAGAATCGCTCAAAAATAAAAGGAAGATCTTTTTCAGAGATGCCAATCCCTTGATCGATAATATTCATAGTTATCATTTTATTATCCTCTAGAAGCTCGATCTGAACGGTTTTTCCTGCGGGAGTATATTTTAGGGCATTCGATAACAGATTATCCAGGATTTTAGAAAGGGTGTCCCGATCAGAAAGGATATTGACCGGAACAATATTTCCTAATTTCAAATCAACCCCTTTATTAGCAAAAAGGGGAGTGATTTTTTTGGCTACATCTTGGATTAGCGAATCTAAGGCTATCAAATCCTGTTTCAAGGTCTTAATTGAGCGATCGGCGAGGGAAATTTCCTGGAGGTCGTTGACCAATATTGTTAAACGGTCGACTTCTTCCAGTAAGGATTCTAAGTTTTCGGGAGAGGCGGGGATGACTTCGTCGATCATACCTTCCAAATGACTATGGATGATAGCCAGAGGGGTCCTTAAATCATGGGCTACGTCAGCCGTCATTTTTTTTCGTAATTCTTCCACTTGGGATAATTTTTCAGCCAATTGATTGATACTATGCCCCAATTGACCGATTTCATCCTTGGGAAGACGACTGACCCGGGCATCAAGATTGCCGTTGGAAATATGGTGAGCCAGATTATTCATTTCAATAATTGGGGCTGATAATTTTTTGGAAAATAGGTTGGCAATGATCATCGACAAAGTTGCTGTGAGCAAAATTGACCAGATGATTGAGTCGTAAATGGTTTTCCAGTATAATTTATCCTGTCTGGATAAAAGGTTTTGAAATGCAGTTTGACTGAAAAAAGCAGTACCGACTTGATGATTTTCAACTATAATTGGTAAAGAATGAAGTGAAGCTGGTTCCAGCGGTCTTCTGCCGTGATAAAATAGCAAAACCACATCGCCGTTGCTATCGGCAACAT